>Ga0315903_10012213_pt1 | contig 10041 bp, 13 predicted proteins | sample LakEriMetagenome_7_FD_203524 | JGI IMG/M metagenome (GOLD analysis project Ga0315903, IMG submission 203524) | Freshwater fungal communities from buoy surface, Lake Erie, Ohio, United States - Buoy 2 MA119 | ecosystem: Environmental > Aquatic > Freshwater > Lake | place: USA: Lake Erie, Ohio... | reverse complement strand
GCCGGTTCGAGTCCGGCCTTCGGCACCTCGCATCGAACAAACGAAACGGGCAACAGTGCATGCGCGCTGTTGCCCGTTTTGTTTTGTGCGCTAGCGCTTTGCCTGGCCAGCAGGACAATCAGCCACGCAGGGCACTGGGGCGAATGTCCTCAGGCAGTGATGCCGCCCCAAACGCGACCCGGAGCTGCTCGTTGAGGACGGCACGGGTATCCTGTATGTAGGCCGTTCCCTGAAGCAGGTCGTCGGCGGCGGGGTCTACGACACCGACGCCGGACAACAGCACGCGCGCCAGCCGCGCTGCGGGCGACTCCGGGTTGCCCCGCACGGCCAGTGCGGCGGTGTAGCCCCGCCACCGCTCCGCCCACAGGCGACCGATGTCGGCATCGCGTCGCGCTTCCGCGGCGACGACCGGCGCCAGCTGATGGGCGACATCAGCGGCCGTGCGATCATCGAGTGCATCGCGTTCCGCCACGATCAGCCCGAGAGCCCGGCGCGCAAACGCGAGTTCGCGGCGTGCCGCCTGGCCATTCCCCCCGCACTTGCTCAGCCACTGGAGGGTGGCCGCATCCGGTTCGCGTAGCAGATGATTGAGATACACCTCCACCCGCTGCCGTCGCGCCCGTGCAGCTTGCCAGTCGGCCCAGAAGCCCATGCCGCGCGCTCAGGCCTGCAGAATGGGGAGCGCTCCGGGGACGTCGGCCTGCACCTCGTAGGCCGGCAAGCCGACGCGATCGCGCACCACCGATTCGTCGGCCATGAGATCGCTCAGCCGAACTCCCTCGAGCACCTCGTCGATCCGCTTCTGCAACAGCATCCACACGGGGCGGATGCTGCAGTTCTCCGCCTCGGCACACCGTCCGGCATCCACGGGGTGGGACACACAGTGCAGGTCGAAGGTGGTGAGTTCCGACGCCTGAATCACGTCGCGCACGGTGATCTCTTCCGGCGTGCGCGCCAGTGAGTAGCCGCCACGTGCTCCGCGCGTACTGTTGACGATCCCCGCGCGTCGCATGCGGAGCAGGATCTGTTCGACGTAGTCGCCCGGCAGCTTCTCTCGCGCCGCGATGTCGCGACCCGTAACGGGGCCCGTGCCGGTCCGCCGTGCCAGATGGAGGGCGCAAATCAGCCCGTACTCGGCCCACGTAGTTATGCGCATACCCGAGAGTCTAGACCGCTTTCCCTAGAGAGACAAGGATCTGCTCCAGCTGAGCCAGCCGGCGGCTGGCCCGTTCAGCCGCCGGCCACGGATCCGTGTGTGCCCGTCGGTACGCCAATGTCCGTGAGGCGCCGCAGATCGAGTACGGCGTCCACATCGCCCTCGGGGAGCAGGTGCTCGCGGGTCACCAGCTCACGAATGAGCACCCCTTCGTGCAGACTTCGCTTGGACAGCTCGGCCGCCGCGGCATAGCCAATCTGTGGCATGAGCGCGGTGGCCAGGGCTGCCGACCGTTCCACCCAATAGGCGCACATCGCCTCGTTGGCTTCGACGCCACGCACGCACCGCTCAGTGAGAGACGCGATCGCGTTGGTGAGAATCCGCAGCGCCCACAGCACGTTGTGAGCGATGACCGGCATCATGACGTTCAATTCGAGTTGGCCGTGCTCGGCCGCCATGGCCACCGTGAGGTCGCAGCCGATGACCTGAAAGCAGACCTGATTGACCATCTCGGGGATCGACGGATTGATCTTGCCCGGCATGATGCTCGACCCGGGCTGCACCGCCGGGAGCACGATCTCGTCCAGTCCGGTTCGCGGTCCGGATACCATGAGTCGCAAGTCACTGGCGATCTTGGAGAGATCGACGGCGAGGCCGCGCAGCGCCGCGCTGAAGGCCGCGACGTCCCCCATGCTCTGCATGAGCTGAATACGATCGCTCCCGACACGCAGCGACGCGATTCCGGAGATCTGTTGCAGGCTTTCGACCATCAGCGCCGGATACTGCGGCTCCACCGTCACGCCGGTGCCGACGGCACTGCCACCGATCCCGAGGTCGTTGAGGTAATCCGCGGCCTCGACGACACGTCGGCGACAGCGCGCCAAGGTGCCAGCGTACGCCGCGAACTCCTGGCCGAGCCGGATGGGCATCGCATCCTGCAGATGGGTGCGCCCCGCCTTCACGATGTGATCGAAGGCCGTCGCGCGCTCCGCCAGCGCGGCTTCGAGCGACACCAATTGCGCGAGCAAGCGAGGCAGCTCGCGCAGCGCGGCCAACCGGATGTTCGTAGGAATCGTGTCGTTGGTGCTCTGCGCCATGTTCACATGATCATTCGGGTGCACCGGGGTGTACGTCCCACGTGCGGAGCCCAGCAGTTCATTGGCGCGGTTCGCGAGCACCTCATTGACGTTCATGTTGTGCGAGGTGCCAGCCCCTGCTTGATAGGGGTCGACCACGAAGTGCTCGCGATGCCGACCGGCGAGCACCTCGTCGGCCGCCGCCATGATCGCGTCGGCGCGTCGCCGGTCGAGGCGTCCGGTGCGGCGGTGCGTGATGGCTGCAGCCTTCTTGATCCACACCTGCGCCACGACGAAGGGCTCGAGTGGCGCGAACCCGCTGATCGCGAAATTGTGCAGCGCCCGCACCGTTTGGATGCCATAGAGCGCATCGTCGGGCACCTCGAGTTCACCGAGTGGATCCTTTTCGATGCGGGTGCCCATGGTACCACTCCCAGTGCTCAGGGGAAGACGACGGTGGTGTCGGTCGAGGAAGTGAAGTGCAGATTGGCCCCGTTCGCACTCACGAGATTCGTGCGCCAGCGCACGAGCGTGAGGGAACGTTTGGCCGACGCGACGAGAAACGGATTGAGCAAGCCGGCGGGGATGTTCACCGAGCCGTCATCCTTGAGGGCGCAGTAGACCTGTTCGTTGGCGTATGTCGAGGTCACCGGATTGGGATACTTGATCTGCAGTATGACCGCCGCGGTGGCGTCGTTGGTGCCGTTCCAGGTGACCGTGAGGTTCGCGCCCGAGGTTGGCGTCGCGAGCGGCCCCAGCTCGATGGGCTCGGCAAGCTTCACCGACCCGCTCATGGCGGGAAAGCTGTTGCCATTCCCCGGCACCAAGACTTGCGCGATATCGCCGGCGGCGTAGGTGATTGGTGCACCGGCTGGTGTGGCGTAGCGCAGTTCGCTCGCCGAATACGGCAGCGACCGGGTGACTCCGGCCACCACGATGCTGATAGCATCGCCAGCGCTGCGATCACCACGTGCTGCGACGGTGGATGTATCGACACTCGCGTAGACGCACTGGTCGTTCTGCTGCGCGCTGCTGTTGGGCACCTGCACGCCGGCCCCTTCGAAGGCGACGAACGTGACCGACGCCGATCCGTTCCCTGCAACGGTACGCTTCCCGACGAAATTCACCGCGCCGTACTTCTGCCCGGTCTGCTGGATTTCGGTGCTCCCGGCACAGGCTCCCGTGGCGGCCACCAGAGCAATAGCGCCAGCGGCCGCGGTGATCAGGCGACGACGAGGGGTGATCGCAGCAGCGGTGCGCATGGCGGAGGAGTTGGAGACGTACGGCGTGGTGGTCGGCGACGCCCTGATGAAGCTCTCGGGAGGGCTTCAGGAACCGATTGGCCGGGCCACGCCGCGCAGAAAGGGATTGGACGCAAGTTCGCGGCCGATGCTGGTCATAACACCGTGGCCGGGCAATACCCGAGCCTCCTCGTTCAAGGTGGCCAGCCTCGACAGTGACTGCTGCATCAGCCTGGAGTCGCAGAGGGGCAGATCGGTTCGGCCGATGGAACCGGCGAAGAGCACATCGCCCGAGATACAGAGGCCATGCCCCACAAACGCGACGTGTCCCGGTGCGTGCCCCGGCACGTGCCACACGTCGAAGGTATACCCGCCCAGCGAGATGGTGTCGCCTTCGGCCAAATCGTGGGTGGCCGGCGGCGGATTCTCCACCGTGATTCCCCACCGTGCAGCACTGCCGGCGGCATTCGCATAGAACACATCATCAGCCGGGTGACGGTACACCGGCACGCTGCGATTCCGCAGCACGCCGGCGACACCGCCGACGTGATCGAAGTGGCAATGGGTGAGCCAGATCGCACTGAGCGTGCACCCCGATGCGTCGACGGCCTCGAGGAGTCGATCGGCCTCGTCCCCCGGATCGACGAGCACGGCCTGCCCCGATTCGGGATCGGTGAGCAGCCAGCAGTTTTCCTCGAGGGGGCCGACGGTGAGTTGCTGCACGCGCAGGCGCGACATGTCAGGCTCCCGCGGCGGGCGCGGCGATGGAGCTTTCTCCGGTTTCGAGCACGGGCGTTTCGCCGATACCGTGGTGCGCGAGCCAGCGTTCCGCCTCGAGCGCTGCCATGCACCCCGTCCCGGCCGAGGTAATCGCCTGCCGGTAGTAGTCGTCGATGACGTCGCCCGCCGCGAACACGCCCTCCACGTTGGTGGCCGTGCGCCATGACGACACCTTGATGTACCCGTGCTCGGTGATGTCGATCTGTCCGCCAAGGAACTTCGTGTTGGGCGTGTGGCCGATGGCCACGAAGAGCCCGCCCACTTCGATTTCGCTGGCTTCGCCCGTCACCGTGTCCTGAATCTGGAGGCCGGTGATGAAATCGCTGCCCAGCACCTCGGTCACGCGCGAGTTCCACAACACGCGCACCTTGGGATGCGACAGCACGCGATTGGCCATCACTTTGGAAGCGCGGAAGCTGTCACGGCGATGCACGATGACGACTTCACTCGCGAACTTGGTGAGGTACATCGCCTCCTCCATCGCCGTGTCGCCACCACCGACGACCGCCAGGCGCTTGTTGCGATAAAAGGGCATGGCCCCGTCGCACACGGCACATGCGGAGACGCCACCGCCGATCTGGGCCAGTCGCATTTCACTGTCGAGGCCGATCCACTTCGCGGCTGCCCCAGTGGCGATGATGACCGTGTGGGCCAGCACCGGCTCGGAGTAGTTGGGCGTGATGGTGAACGGGCGCTGCGCGAAATCCACCTGCTTCACCAGCTCGGACACGACGCGCGTACCGTGGTGGACCGCCTGCGCCTTGATGCGCTCCATGAGTTCGGGGCCGCTGAGCGGCTCGGGGAACCCGGGAAAGTTCTCGACGTCCGTGGTGAGCATGAGCTGCCCTCCGGGCAGCTCCGTACCCACCGGTTCGCCCTCGAACACGAGCGGCTTGAGATTCGCGCGTGCGGCGTAGATCGCAGCGGTCCAGGCGGCGGGGCCGGAGCCGATGATGACGACGTTTTCGATAGTCGAAGCGGGCATGACCACGGGGTGAAAAGCGTTATTGAGCGAGGGTCAATCGACGGCGAGGACGCCGAGGGCGCCATGACAGTGCGAGACGGTCCCGACCAGCACACGACTCGGACCGTTGGCGGCCCAAGCCGAGACCTGCCGGTCGGCCCCGGCGATCGCGGCCGCATCGATCATCCCCACGCCGTAGGTCCGGTGTTCACAGTGAAAGATAGCGGCACCGCGGAGACTTGGTTCATCGAGCGCGACTTTGCGGATGGTGACCGGCATGCTCCAGTCGCGGACGTCTCGGGTGGCCGGGCATTTCGCGGGTTCGATGCAATTCACCGGACAGGTCCAGGTGGCAAAACTCACGTAGTGCCGGGCATCGGGGGCGGCGCGCTCCCACGGCGTGGGGGGCGTGACGGGCATGGGCTCCACCCGGACGTGGCGGGTCGGCCACCGGTGGCGGGCGCGTTCGACGAGCCAGTCGAGGCAGAGGTGCGGCATGAGCGGCGACGGCACCATGGCGTGCCCAGCCAAGGCCTCGGGACCTGCGGCGAGCCATTCGGCCAGATACGCGGCCCATTCCTGCACCACGAGACGCACTGGCGCGCCGGCATGGGCGCCATCAGCCAGCAGCGCGGCCACGCGGCAGGCGGGATCGCGATCGACGACCACGATCTCGGTCGCCGCGAGCGCCCCACGCTGCATGGCGCGCGTGAGCTGCTGCGTGTACCAGCTGCCATAGCATCCGCCGCCAATCACGACGATGCGCTCGAACGCGAGCATGCGACGGCTAGCGGCGAAGATGGCGGCCGCCGTCCACCGCCAGCACGGTACCGGTGACGTACGCGGCCTCGACGAGATAGTGCACCGCCTGCACGACGTCGTTTGGTGATCCACTACGCGAGAGCGGGACATCGCGCAGGAAGCGCGCGGTCGCCTCGGCCGTGAGATCATCGGGCGCAAGCACCAATCCCGGCGCTACGGCATTCACACGAATGCGCGGGGCCAGATGATCCGCGACGGTGCGCACGAGCTGCGTGAGCGCCGCCTTGGTCACCTGATGCGGAATGAGGCGTGGGAATCCGGTTTCGTTGGCCAGATGATCGGCGATCTGGACAATGACGCCACCGTCGTGCATGGCCCGCGCGGCGGCCTGCATGAGAAAGAACGGTGCGCGCAGGTTGATGGCTTCGGTACGTGCCCACTCGTCGGGCGTCACCGCTTCGAAATCGCGCCACTCCATGACGGACGCGGAACTCACCACCACGTCGAGACGATCGAAGGCATTCACAGCCGCCTGCACCACCCGCGCGGGGGCCGTCGGGTCGGCGAGGTCCTCCTGCACGACCACGACGCGCACACGGTGTTCGCGTTCAAGTCCGGCGGCGAGCTCGGCCGCCGCGTCGGGCGAATTGCCGTGGTGCAGCACCACGTCGTATCCGCGCACCGCGAAGCTGCGCACGAGTTCGGCGCCCACTCGGCGCGCGCCGCCAGTGACGAGCGCCACGCGACGCAGCATCGATCAGCTCAGTGCGGCAGCGCGCTGCGCCGCCTTCGCATCCTGCCAGTCGAGCCAGATCTTGGGCACCAGCTGTCCGCCAAGCTTGCGCGGGCCATCGTGGGTTCCGTGCCAATCGGAGCCGCCGCTCGGGATCAGCCCCGCCTTTTCCGTCTTCTCCACCAGTCGTTGCACGAGGTACGGCGGGTGGCTCGGATGCAGCACTTCCACGGCGTCGAGGCCGAGCGCAGCCAAGCGCGCGATGCGCGCCGGCGTGGCGAGTTCGCCGGGGTGCGCCCACACGGCGATCCCACCGGCTAGGTGCACGAGGGCGATGGCGTCGGCAACGTCGAAGGTTTCCTTGGCCATGTAGGCTGGCCGCCCCCACCCGATCCACTTATCGAAGGCCTCGCGGAACTCGCGGACCCACCCGCCGGCGAGGAGGGCGCGCGCGATATGCGGGCGGCCGACGGCCCCCGTGCCAGCTTCGGCCAGCACGGCCTCCATGGTCACGGGAATCCCGTGCGCGTTGAGCGTGGCGACAATGCGTTCGGCCCGTTGCACGCGCTGCGCCTGGAACTCCAGGAGCGCCGCGCGCATGGCTTCGAGGTTGGCGAGATGAAGACCGAGAAGGTGCAGTTCTTCGCCTTCGAAGTGCGAGCTGAGCTCGACCCCCGGCACGATCCGCACTCCAAGGCGCGCCCCCGCCTCGATCGCTTCGGGCAACCCGTCCACCGAGTCGTGATCGGTGAGGGCAATGGCGTGGAGGCCCGCATCGGCAGCAGCCTGCACCACGGCGGCGGGGGGCAGCGCCCCGTCGGACGCCGTGCTGTGCACCTGCAGGTCCACGAACGCCGGCGCAGGCGCCGTGGTGCTGTCTGTCACGAGCGGTATCCTGCCTCTGGCGAGCGCGCGCCCGGCTGCGACGCGCGGAAAAGATCGAGCAGCTGTGCGTCGTCGAGTTCGGCCAGTGATTGCTCCCGTGAGCGCACGCCCATGGGGGAGTAGCGGGTCACGCGCACATCGCGCGCGTCACCGCTCCCCGTCACGAAGATGAGCCCGAACTCGTCACCCACATACTGGGTGAGAAATCCGGACGGATACACCTGCCATTCACGACCGTCGATATCGATGCGACGTGTGGGCACGTCAACCTCCCTGTACTTCACGCCATATGTCGGCCGGCATGTCGCGTTCGTGAAGCGCGGCGATCTGTTCCTCGCCAGCGGCCTCGGTGAACTCGACAAAGCGGCCGCGATCATCGGCATGTTCAAAGACCCAGAAATGCGCGGGCACTGCCGCTGCGCGCTGCTTGCGCCGCGACAGTGCCGCGAGATAATCCGCCCGCTCCTCATCACTGACGCGACGTTCCACGATGGTGAGGGTGCGGGCCATGCTTGTGTCAGCCGTTCGATTCGGAGACCGATTCGAGCGCCTTCTTGAGGTCACCCATGAACCGATCCGCATCCGCGCCGTCCACGACCTTGTGGTCGAAGGAGAGCGAGAAATAGCAGCAGGTACGAATGGCGATCGTATCCTCGCCGTCGGGCCCGGTGATCACCTTGGGACGCTTTTCGATGGTACCGAGGCAGAGGATCGCCGTGGTACCCACCGGAATGATCGGCGTGCCCGTGATGGAGCCGAAGGTTCCCGGGTTGCTGATGGTGAACGTGGCGTCCTGCACTTCGGTGGGGCTCAGCTTCTTGCTGCGGGCGCGAGCGGCGAGATCATTCACGCCGCGCGACAGCCCGGTAAGCGAGAGCTCATCCGCGCGCTTGAGGACAGGCACGATGAGCCCGGTGGGCTCGAGCGCGACGGCGATGCCGAGGTTGATCTGCTTGCGGTAGATGATGTCGTTCCCCGCCACGGCCGCATTGAGCACCGGGTGCCGCTTGAGCTGCGCGCTCACGGCCTGGAGGATGAACGGCATGTACGTGAGCTTCTGTCCCGACTGCGCCTCGAAGTCCCGGCGCATGGCGTTGCGGATGCGCGCCACGCGCGTGAGATCGATTTCCCAGAAGGTGGTCACGTGGGCCGCCACGCGCCGCGCGGTGGCCATGTGGTCGGACGTGAGCTTACGGATCTTGGACATCGGCTCGACGATGTCGCCCGGCCACGCGGTGGGCAGCGGACCATGCGACTCCACACCCGCCGGCGCGTACATCGAGGCGCCGGCCACCGGCGCGGCACCGGCGGCGGGACGATTGGCGAGGAAGGCGTCGAGATCCTTCTTGGTCACACGACCGGCGATCCCGCTACCGGACAGGCTCGCGATCTCCACACCATGCTCCGCGGCGATCTTGCGTACGAGCGGGGACGACTTGGTGCGCAGGCGATCCTCGAGGGAGCCAGCCGGTGCCGATGGCGTTGCGGGCGCCGCCGGAGCGGGGGTTGCCGTCGCTGCGACAGATGCTGCGACGGGCGACGGGACGCTCGCCGCCGCGACTTCGGCCGCTGGGGGCGGCGCACTGGGCGCCGGTGCCGCGGCGGCTGCGGCCGCATCGGTCTCGAGGCGCGCGACCACGGTGTTCACCGCCACGGTCTGCCCTTCGCCCACGATGATTTCCATGAGCACCCCCGCCGAGGGCGAGGGAATTTCGGCGTCCACCTTGTCGGTGGAGATCTCGAAAATGGGCTCATCACGCTTCACACTGTCGCCCACCTTCTTGAGCCAGCGCGACACCGTTCCTTCCGCGATGGATTCGCCCATCTGCGGCATGATCACGTCTACACGAGCCACTCGATCATCCTCGATACGTGGAAACTGCGTCTTCCGCCTGATCGCGGCGCTTGAGCCGCCATAAGGCGACGACCGGAAGCGTGACGGCCCCGATGGCCGCGCCCCACCCGGCGTACACCCACCATTCGCAGGCGGGGAGCCCGGGCTCCGGTGTGCAGCGATTGAAAAAGCCCATGAGCTTGCCGATGCCGACCCCGGACATCGCCCCGCTCACGGCGCCGATGAACAACGTAAAACAGCCGACGCCGATATTGCGTCCCGTCCGGTCTTCGGAGGTTGAGCCCGGCGCACCGACCTCGGCCATCAGTATCCGGCCTCGATGAGGTGCCGCGGGTCGGCGGCGCGATGCAACACGTTGAAGTACTTCTTCACGTTCTTGTCGAGACGGCTTTCACCGACCTGGTCGGTGTGCACTTCGACGAACGTATAGTGTCCTCCCTCCATCTTGACGGAGAGGGACATGGTGCCGAGCGCGCCCGCGAAGGTGCGGCAACGCGCGTCGGCGCCCCCGCGAGTGAGTCCGAGAGCGCCGAAGTACCGATCGGCCTGCTCGAGCACCTGGGTGGGCGTGAGCGAACACCGATGGAAA
>Ga0315903_10012211_pt1 | contig 10041 bp, 4 predicted proteins | sample LakEriMetagenome_7_FD_203524 | JGI IMG/M metagenome (GOLD analysis project Ga0315903, IMG submission 203524) | Freshwater fungal communities from buoy surface, Lake Erie, Ohio, United States - Buoy 2 MA119 | ecosystem: Environmental > Aquatic > Freshwater > Lake | place: USA: Lake Erie, Ohio... | reverse complement strand
CACGAGTCTTGGCTCCTGCAATCTTTGCAAACGCATCTTCGTCAACATCTGGCGCAGTGCCAGTGGCAACGAGATTGTTGATTCTTGCTTGTGCCGCAATCTCTGAGTTCTTCTGTACAGGCTTTTCCTCTGATGGTGTTTGGATTCCAAAAACATCGCCATATTCATTTACCCAGTTATTGATTGCCTCCTCAGAGGTATCAATATCTTGTGGGATAAATGCAGCAATCTTTGGGTTTAATCCCTTAGCCTGTAGCACATCCTTGACAGTACGCTGACGGGTCTGAGTTTTTAGACCTGACAACTCCTGTTCTAGTTCCTTTGCACGCTTTTCCAGCGCACGGTTTACTTTGCGGAGTTGTGACACGACATCAGTTGTTGTGTCGTCATCTTCGTCATCGTATTCATAGTTGGTAGCCATCTACCTATCTCCCTTTTGTTAGTTGTATTCGCAATCCACAACATGATTCGGGGAAACCACATTGGCTATTGCTGCCAGACTTATACGCCCCCCTGGGCTGGTCGGTCAGGGTAGGGATTCTTTATATTGTTGCTGTGCTTCTTAGTGATGCACCAGTAATGCCACCGCCTGCGCTGAAGCGGGCTGCTTCACGAGCAGCACGGCGCTCAGATGCAAGGGCGCTAGTAACATCATCACCAACAACTGCACTGATTGCCTCAAGGTCTGTGTATTGCTGACCTTCAATCTGCGCTAGACGGCGTTGGGTATTAGCAAGTTGGCGAGCCTTCTGGAACTCTGTTCTAAGTCCAGCGTACGCAGTATCACCTGCGGCTGAAATAAGTGATTCTGCCTGAGTTGTTCCAAGAACATCCTTTGCAAAACCTGCATACTGTGCAGCAGCACCAAGTTCAGAAACTCTGACTTGCTTTCTAATAATATCTATTCCCTGCTTTGGATTAAGTAGATAGGCAGTAATTGCGCTTTCATCTACTGATGGATAATAAGACTTGAAGGCTGCAATAACATCTGGATTTTCCTTAACACGGGTAGCAGCCATGTTTACTCGCTCCTCAAATTCACGAGGGGCTACCATGTTAGAAATGTAAGTTCCAAGGTTTTCACGACTACCAAGTACTGCCGTATCCAATCCATAGGCACGAAGTGTCTGTAGGTAACCGCGTTCATTTGAAATATATGTTGCTTCGTTTATGGCAAGACCTGCTTTACGCAAAGCCTCCATCCCGGGAAAACGCTGTTTATATGCTTCTGTTTTAGGCAGTTCTAGTTTGATTGTAGCCACAGTTTTGTCCTGTGTAATCATGTCGTTTACTGTGCTATACAAATCACCTAGACCAAGTTCATTAAGTGCTGCAAGAAATTCTTGTTGTGCAGACTTACGAGTTTTAGTTTCAATATCATCTTGTGGTGTTTGATTTCCACTTCCAGTACTTTGAGCAACACCATTGACATAGGTTACTCCGCCAAGAACTCCATTAAAAGGCTTGCCATTAACAAGCAATGGGTCTAGTTGTGTTCCAGAACCTGTTGTCTGACCGCCTTGATTATTAGTGCTATCTGTTTTTAGTACACCATTAACATAATTAGCGCCATTGCGAATACCTGTGAATGGAGAACCGTTAAAAGTTAATGGGTCGCTAGTGGTTCCAGAACCTTTCCAATTATTTGTTGCTGCTGTAGAGCCAGCAGTTCTAAGTAGTTGCCATGAACCAGAGCCAGCACGACCAACAGATTTAGCGCCAATCCATTTCCAAGTAAATCCAGCAGGTGCCTCCGATGGGGGTGCATCCCAAGGATTTTTAGTTACAGGCGTAGGTGTTGTAGTTGTAGTTGTAGGAATTGTTCTTGATGCAGCAGAGTCTGTTCTGCTTGCTCCGCTTGCCGTTGAAGTTGTTGATGTTGCTACAGGTTCGGTTGCGCCAATACTTTCAAGATATTGCTCGTATGTTGTGCGGTCCTCTAATGGGATACGCTTCATAAATGCGTTCCATTGCGCTCTAGTTTGTACCATGATTACCCCGCAAATCCGAACATCTTAGCCAAGTCAAGTGCCATGTTGCTGTAGGTTTCCTTTGCGTTCTTGGTGTATTGCCACAATGGGTCTTGCTTTAAAGCCTTGGTAAAGTCTGCAAATGTACGAGCATTGTTGCTTTCTTTGTCTATAACCTTACTCATTAAGTCTTGCCAAGTAATGGCAGCGCCATCTACTTCAAGAAGGTTAGCCATCTGATTGCGGTAACTTGTAGTTACTTCATAAAGGCTGCGACCTGCCTTGAGTGACTCAGCAAAAGGTTTGTTTTCTGGTGCATCAATCGCCATTTGCTTTAGACTGTTGGTCCAATAGTTGTAGTCACGACCATCCATTGGGTCTAGCAAGGATGTATTAATGCTTTTTTGCAGGTTAGCATCAAGATTAATTCCGTACATATAGGCTGTATCTTTAATACGGTCTAGGTAGGAACCAATAGTTCCTCCGCCCGTAAAGATGATGTTGCCCTTCTTGGCTAACTCATTAGCAATCTGGTCGTCATCCCAATTATTCTTGATGGCTTCCATAGCAAAGCCTTCAATAAAACTTTTGTTATCAACCTTTTGATTTGTCTTTGGGTCAATATAACTAGGAGCAATACCCAATGCTTCAAGTTTTGTAGTAATTGAATCAATGTTGTTCTTTAGTTTTTCAGCAAAGGTAGCAGCATTGCGTGGGTCTTTTGTTTCAAGGAAAAACTGGCGCAGGCTTGGTATGGTTTTTTGCCACCATGTAGTACCTTTAAGATTTTCCATAAAGGTATCTTCAGACCAGTTTTGAGTCTTAGCCTTCTCAAACAATCCTTCAATTTCAGCACGCTGTTTTTTGTCGTCAAGGGCAGAGAAGGTAGTGCGAAGCCAAGAAATCCAAAGTTGCTTGGTATCTTCTTTTTCATCGCCAACAGTAACTTTATCTTTGTCGCCACCAACAGCAGGGGTTGATGGCTTCTTGGTGGTTTTTCCAGTTCCTGTTTTTTGGTCAGGGTTCGGGGTGTTAGGCAAGTTATCAGTTAAGTCAGGAATACCATCGCCATCTGAGTCTTTAGTTTTGCCAGAGCCTTTTAAGTCTGTAGAGCCAGCAGAGGCAGCATTGTCTTTAGCCTTGTTTATTTTATCTCTCGCTTTGTCTGCTGCTGCCTGATTACCAAGCGCCTCAGCGCGGGCTAAATCATCCTCAGCCTTTGCTTGTGCTTTTTCTGCAAGCGCTTTTTTCTCTCCAGCACGCTTTGAATTAACTTCAGCATCTGCCTGTTCAAACTGTTTACGAAGGCTTGAAAGAGCATTTTTTGCTTTTTTAAATTGTGCGCTGCCAGGTTTGGCGCTTTTAATAATTTGCTCATTTTGATAAATAGCAAGACCAAGTTTACGGAGGCGTTCCTCTGGCGTTTCGGCTGTTACGGCGCGTGGGTCTACTGCCATTATCCTTGTGCCTTTCTAACATCTTCGGCTACTGCGTTATAGATAGCATCTAGGTAGCGATTTTCTGTACGCTTGCGAAATTCACCAGTACCTTCAACCATTGACATGACAGCAGCCTGGCGACCTGTTACATCTGTATCTTTTGACTGGTTTAAAAAGATATTGATAGCCTTTGTACGCTCAGCACCTACAGCGTTACGACCAAGGATTTGCTGGTAAATGCTCTGTACATAGGCATCAGCATCTTGGCTAGTAAATACGGGACCTTTGGCTACATTGCCACCCATGGATGCATATTTCTCCATAAGCGCTGCAAGGTCTATACCACCTGTTGTTTTTCCTGTGCCAGCAGGTGTGCCTGATTCTGTCTTAGGCTTTTCATCTTTTGCCATTAAACTACCACCGTATCATTAATAAAGTAACGATTTAGGAATTGTTCAAACTCTGGGCTTTCAGCAATTAACTGCTGCTTTACTTGTTCCATAACATAAGCAATGTCTTTATTGCTTTGTGCAGATAGCATTGCTGAACCACCAGCCGCATCGCGTTGTTTTAGTACCAAAGCAATTTGGTCACGAGCATCAAGGTATGTAGCCATAGCCTTGACAACTGGGCGGTCACCATTTTGTGCCATCCAGCCTTTGTCGCTTAGAGCCTTCTTTAATACAAGCGCACGGCGCTCATACTTACCACGGTCTGGTGAGATGTACTCTGAATACCAGTCAAAGTTTTCCTCTGCCTGGGCACGAGTCCATAGTTGCTTAGCGCCATTAATCATATCCATGCGTGGGTCATCATCAGAAACGATACCGTTCTGAATCTTGTATGCGTTAATCTGACCCATTAGTGAGTTGAACTGAGTCCAACCACGCTTGATGTTTGCATCGCGTAGCAATTCTTCAGGGCTGCGATTCTGGCGGTATGTGTTCTTTGAGCCAGGATATGCACCTTGGCGGTACTGCCATTGATATGCAGCCTGACTGAAGGTGTACTGACCATCAAAGTCATTAGCCAAGAAACCAATGAGTTCTGGGTTATCTGAGGCTTCAGCCTCTGCCATAAGCCCACGGAATTTCTTAAGGTTTTTAACTGTATCCATGTTAGCCTCAAGGCTGCCAGGTGACTTAGAAAGGCTAACCGTAGCCTCAAAGTAATCTGGGTACATCTCAAGGAATCTAGCCTCTGCTTCGCCTGGACCATACTGATTTAGGAACTGGCGGTATGTCTGCTGATAGAAGTCCATCTCTGGGCTAATAGCAACTGGCATCGTGATAGAACTGAACGCACGAAGCATGAAGAACTTGTTTGTCTTGTCAGTAATCTCTTGCAATGTAGGCTCATCTGTGCGCTTACCACTGTTGTAATTGTAAGCCTCATAGCGAAGCATTTGATTGAAGGTACGGACATAGAGTTCATCCTGTGTCCACATAGTTGCCAAACGGCGGAAGGCTGCTGGCGTAAAAAGACTTGTTGCGTTTTGTGGCATACCTGCAGGGAAGAATGGTCTAAACGCTTCTTCAAGTTCTGGTCGTTTACGCAAAATCAAGTAGGTTGGTAGCACTGCGTAAGGACCAAATCCTGGGTTGCCAGGCTGTCCTTGGGTAATAACATCTAATGATGACAGTGGGATATTGACTGTCTTAAATGCGTTCTGCGCAACTTCTCTCCACTGCTTAGGCAGTGAGTTAATAAATCCTGGTGGAACCTGTACAACGAGGTTTGCGTATGTGCCATCTGCTAATTTTTTAGCATCAGTAATACGGTTACCATCCTGGTCAATAACGGTCTGACCATTCACAACCTGTGCAATAGTACGACCTGCAGTGGCTACAGCCTGTGGGTTCTCAGCAACAATACCTGACCAACGCTTTGCAGTGTTTTCAAAGGCTGCATAGAACGGGAATAGTAACTGCATTACTTGGCTAGATGAAGCACGGCTACGGCGTACAATCGTAAACAAAGTACGCTCTACCTCACGGCGTGAATCTTCTCTTGCGCCACGAATGGCGGAGTTGATTTCCTCAGCAGTAAGTTTCTCTGTGCCCTTAGCCTTGGCAATGTTTTCTATGTTTACCTTGACCTGACGGTTATAGGTTGCTCTAGCCAGTGGGTGGCGAGCAAATACATCTTCAGGTAGTGAACCTAGGAAGCGCATTACACGGCGGTTAAAGGTATCAATGAGGCGTTCTTGGTCGCGGAACTCTTTGCTTGTTGTAACAAGAAGTCCATTAATATCTGGTAGGTTCTCTGGGTTATCACCGAGGCGATTACGCAGATAGTTCTGCAGTTCTCCACCTGATAGTGGCTTACCATCTGGACCTGCTGTGCTAAAGAATAGGGCTGTTTCTTCATCAGGCAAGTAGAGTTTAACTGCTCCACGAGTAATGTTAATTTTTTCTAGCAAGTCCTCATTTAACTCACCACCCCTAAGCGCTGTCAAGCCAAAGCGTTCAGTAGGTGTGGTGTAAGTATCGTTGGCATATATGCGACCTTCTGGTTTACGAGTTAACCAAACAAGAATATCTTGGTCTGTTTCACCATCAAGAATCTTGCGAACAATCGGGTCTATGATTCCTGTTTCAGGGTCGCGGAAGTGCATGTTCAAAACATTTGACCAAGCCTCAAAATAACGAGGGTCATTGTTCTTAACTGTACTTACTGTGCGAGCGCCAATACCAGTTGAGAAAGCCATTTCCTGTGTACCAATCATGGCGTTCCAAGTATCTTCAGCAGAGGTGCGACCCATAAACCATGTCGCATCTTGGAATACTTCTGGAACTTCGTAGTTGTAACCCTGCGCTTCAATGTTCATATAACCATAGCCAGTGCGTTGCTTAATAGCGTTTGATTCAGCACGACTGATGCGTGCGTTTAAACGACTGGATATGTCATCAAGATATGCATGTGACATAGTATAAAGATTAGCCAAATTTTCAGCAGCATCTTCAACGCCATTGTTAATCATGGCATCTACATTTTCCTTAGTGTAGTAAGGAGATATAGGTGCTTCTTGGCGGCGGAGCGCTCTACGAGCAGCAGTACGAGCAAGACGGCGTTGCTTAGCAGTAGCCAATGGTTGTTCAAGAATAGGCAAGTCCTCAGCAGCCTGAACTGCTGCACGCTCTTGCATCTTGCTAATTGAACGCTCTACGGAGCGCTTGCGACCATTGTTTGCGATTGCTTCAGGTAATACAATGTTAGATACTCCACCCGCAAGTGCATCATCTTGTACGACTGCACGACCAAAGCCATTGTCGCGCATATACTTAGTAACTGGGTCATCAGGGTTATTCCAACCCTTAGACTTTACCCACTCTTTGTAATTTGCAGCCTTGCCGCCAAATGCAGTGTCGCGTAGTGCAGGTGGAACATCCGTCCATTTTGTTAGGTACAAAGCCTCGCCATATACACGCACTTGTCGTGGTTGATTTGTTATACCCTTAACACGGAATACTGAACGGCGGAATAACTCTGGTTCTACCTTTAGCAAACCTTCTTCTGCGATGCGAATTTGGTTCCAATCAAGAGATTCAACCTTACGCCATCCGCGTTTAGTGCGTATTTCAACTTCTTTGCCAGCATTTTTAGCGGCAATCATATCAGTTAAAAGTTCATCAGTAGCATCATCAATGGTTGAAGCACGGCGTTCTGCGGAGCGTTCTGCGCTACCTGCACGCTTAATAATTGCCTTCTGTTCGTCAATGGTTTGCTGTAATAAATTTACATCCCATTGTGTTGTACCAGAACGGCGAAGTTCTTTTTGCGCTGTTTCAAGATTTTTCTGAGCCTGAGCAAGAGTTTTGCGAGTAGTCTTTAAACTTGTTGTTACATCACCGAGTTTGCCAGGGCGACCTGATGGAGTCTTTAAGTAGTTTTCAGCAGAGTGCGTAGTGAATCCTGTTGAGTAACGAGCAGCGATTGCTGGAGATGCTGATGTTGCAAGTACTCTTGACTCGTCAAGTTTAAACGCTGCATCTGCACTGCCGTGGTAAAGCGTTACAGATTCTAGGTCTGCAAGTACACCACGAAGGGTACGAATCTCATCCTCTGCAGTTAGTGGACCAACAGCATTATCTGTTAAACGCACCTTGAATACATCATTCTCAAGGTCACGGATGCGGTCAGATACAGCCTTAGCAAGTTGCTTACGGCTCATGTCAATAGCGCGGAGTTTATCTACCTCTGACATAAAGGCATATTGCATAGTTGGAATATCATCTATGCGACCAGCCTGTACATTTAATTGGTCAATAAGGCGATTAAAACCAACCTTACGGTTGCCAAAGAAACGCTTTACACCTTCTGCGCCACCTGCGGCAGCCATCGCTGGCAGAGCAAAGCCTTTAGCCAACATAGATAGTTGCGCTTCCGTAATATTACGAACTGTGTAACCAAGGCGCATAAGTACTGAAGTCTTAAAAATATCATTAATAGTTGCTAAAGCAGATAAACCTTTTTGTGTGCGCAAGGTTAAATCTTCAACATTAAGTCCGTCTAGGATGCCAGGAAGGATTCTTTCATGAGAATCAATGGCATGCTTTAGTTTACGCAAGTCTGCAATGATGACAGTATTTGCTGACTCACGCTGTAGAACTGGAGCAACAGCATGAACTACCTGACCATTTTCTAGGTAAGAAACAAAGCCTTGGTCGCGGTGTTGTTTAATACGAGATGCGCGGCGATAGTCAAAAATTGCATATAACTTATCAACGGTTTGTCGGTCATAGTTAGGGAACAAGGTAGCCAATGCAGATTTTTCAGCCCTTTGAATAATTGCATTACGGTCACCTGTAGTTACTGCTGCAAGGTATTCGTCTGCAAAAGCAGCACCTTGTGCGCCAAAGCGACCTGCTGAAAGTTCATTTGCTTCACGCAAGAAGGCGTTAAACTCCACATAGGAGTCGCCATCATTGACATTGAACACACCGCTTGGTAGTTCTTTTGTAAAGAAATTAACTACTTTAATAATTGGATGAAGGCTGGTCTTTTGGAAGGTTACGCTATCCGCTTCAGCAAATACTGCCTGTGCTTTGGAGCGTGACTTCTGAGCAAGTTTACCTTCCCAAGGTCCACGGCTAAATCCATACTTTAATTGACCACCTGTGCGGGCTGTGTTGAGAGCCTCTGCAAAACGCTGGTCATAGGCATCGCTTGCTTCATCAGTGAGTTTGGTGATGTAGTCGCCAGCAGCCTTGTTGTACTCAGGTGATGTAAGTAAATCTCCGTCTGTCTTACCCTCAAGGTATTGACGATGTTGGTGTGGCACATCGCTGAGATTGTTCATGACAAGTGCAACTTCAGGCTCTTGTGATGCAATCTTGGATACTGATTCAGCATCGCGGTACATAACAGCACGGAAAGTATCTACAACATCCTGCTCTGTCTGGGCACGACCAAAAAGGTATGCCATGGCATCAGGGTTTGTAACTTTCTTCTTGCGCCAGTATTCATATTGTTCACGAGCATTGCTGCCTGTAAGAAATTGAATATCTGCAAGTCCCTCGCCTTTTCCATCAAGGGCTTGAGTAAGGATATTGTCTAACCTTTCTTCAGTCATTGCAAACTTGCCAAATACTGCACGGGCTGTTTTACCAGAAATTTGGTCAAGCATTGGTGCTTTGGCTGCAATAACAGCACCTTTGCCAAGGAATCCAGCAAAGGTTAAAGGGTCAATAATTGTTGATGCTGTGATGTCTTGTACGCCAGATAAAATTTTACCTAGGTATTGGTCACTAAAGGCAGCATCTCTATCTTCTTGATTAAAAACATCAAAGCCAGCAGAGAGGAATCTAAGGTTGTTGTCTGTCCATTCTTGAAACCAACCACTCTTATCTCCTGATGTACGACCTGGAGAGAGAACAGACAAAGTTGCTTGTCCAAGAGAAATATTTGATTTTTCACGCTCTACACGAAGTGTATAGTCTGCGTAAGACTCACCTGGAGCCTTGAACTTGTTATACATGAATGGCTGGTCAAGGATGGCTTCTACACCCTGACGGCGTGCTTTTCCACCAAGTTCATACGATGCTTCACCAACGGCGAGTAATCCGCCTACAGCAGCACGAACTGGGGTAGATGCAACCTTAACTGTGTTCTTAACAAAGTTAACACCATCTACATACCACGGGTCATCGTTACTTCCCGCAGTCGCTATGTCCTTGATTAGTCCTGGTATGCCTGTGAAGTCAACTGCTGACTTCGCCATCTTACCTAAATTATCAACCCAACTCACTATACGCCTTCAACCTGACTACGGATGTAGCGATACCAGTTACGAGTTGCATTAGAGGCGCGTGGTGATTCAGCAATCTTTGCATAAAACGGCAGGTACGCAGCAAGTTGAGCAATATCTTGGTTATTTTGAGCATTAAGCATGGCAGGTGCTGCCATAACTTCTTCGCCTGCGTTGGGTCCAAGCGCTCCACCAGTATCAACACCTTCTTCAGGGTACTGGGTTGGAGCATCTAACGGAACAACTCCGTCTAAAGAAATCTTTGGTATGGCAGCCTGTGCAGCATAGGATGGTTTGTTTGCAGTATTTTCTCCAGCCATCGGCTGTGCTGTTTGTAATTCATAAAAATCTTGTGCGTTATCAATACCTGCTGCAAATCGTG
>Ga0315903_10012209_pt1 | contig 10042 bp, 13 predicted proteins | sample LakEriMetagenome_7_FD_203524 | JGI IMG/M metagenome (GOLD analysis project Ga0315903, IMG submission 203524) | Freshwater fungal communities from buoy surface, Lake Erie, Ohio, United States - Buoy 2 MA119 | ecosystem: Environmental > Aquatic > Freshwater > Lake | place: USA: Lake Erie, Ohio... | reverse complement strand
TGTGATTTAAAAATAGCCCTTGTGGTGGAATAGGTAGACACGCAGGACTTAAAATCCTGTTCGCCGAAAAAGCGAGTACGAGTTCGATTCTCGTTGGGGGCACACATTGGTTCCATAGTTAAATGGATATAACTTCTCACTTCTAATGAGACATTCCAAGTTCGATTCTTGGTGGAACTACCAAGAATCAAAAAAGGTCGAGACATACTCGACCTTTTCTTATTTCCCCAACTATGATTTTATTTTTTCTTGGCAACAATCGACCAGACTGTTCCAATTAGTGCGGTTACACCACCGATAACTTCAGTTAGTTGGGTTTCATCTAATAATCCTTTCATGATTAATAATCCACCTACAAATGTGAATGCGTGTCTTACAATACCTAATACTTGTTCTTGTGTCATTTTACTTGTTTTAAAAGTTTATTTAATAATAAATACAAAATTCATGTCTTATTTCGAGTAGAAAAACTTATTCGAACATATATATAAAATAAATTCCATTGATTTAGTTCGATATCAATGATTTTTTTAAAAATTTATTTTATATGAAAAGATTATGGTTAATTTTAGGATTAGTTGTTGTTTTAATTTCTTTATTTTTTATTGTCATTAAGGTTACTGGAGAAGAAAAGTACTTCAATAAAGTAGATTTGAGTTATAATAATGTTATATCAAATACAATTAATCCCAGTTTTTATGATACAATTTTAAGTGTTGGATTAGATGAAATGGGAATTATGGGTCAAACAATAGTAGTATCACAATTAAGTGATGCTTCTAAATTACAATTTAACGGAGAACTTAAAGCCCATATTAGATATTACAATGGTGTTTTTTATCTCTTTATAGATGAGTACAGTAGATTACAATCAATACAAATAATTTCACATGAAATCATACACATTGATCAATATTTAAGCGAACAACTTGTATACGAAAACAATATGGTGATATGGGAAACTCAACCATACGATATTGACCAATTAGAATATGATAATAGACCATGGGAAAGGGACGCATTTGATAGAGAAAATATGTTATCAAGTAAAATTAATAATATACTATACGAAGAATAGAGTTTATTTTTTTATTTAATTTCTTTAAATTAAATAAAAAACTATGTATTGGACATTTCATCTAATATGCACTTTCTATTGTGTAATTCAATTAATAAAGAAATATCGAAAATTTGAAAATCCTGGAATGATTGGACATACACCAGGATTGGATATTATTATGGTTGTTGTTTTATCTCCAATTCTGGCAACTGTCGATTTATCACTCACATGGATTCGTTTATATAGAGAGGCTGAAGAATCTAGAAGAAACAATCAAAAAGTTTTATAAATTAATTAATCCTACCCTAATCACTCATGAAAAAAACAATCCTAATCACAATAATCACATTACTCACATTGACGGTAAAATCACAAGATTATTGGAGAACTTTAACACTATCAACAATTGCCGGTACAAATGGTGTTGATAGGTTTAATACCGTTTCGGCATCCCTTCATTATGATTTAAAAAATAAATTTTTTGTTTCAAATTGGACGGGATTACAAATACAAAGAACCGGAGAAATAAATAGTTGGTTCTCAACTCAAACAACAATAAACAAATACATCGGAAAATGGAATGTCGGTATTGGACATCAGTATGGACTATTCTCTATACCAAACAGTAGAATTTTAAAAAATAATTCATCATACTTCGTTTCATCCGTGTCATATAGATTTAAATTAAGATGACATGGAATCACAAATTTATCAATGGATTGTTACATTAACAATCGCCGGATATATCTCATATTCGTTAATTATTTTATGTGTTTACTTAATTGCCACAATTAGAGTTTGGAAATTTTATAAACCAAGTCCCGAATTAAATATTGAAAATCAAAATAATCCTAAAGTATCTATAATACTACCTGCCTATAATGAAGAAGTATCGATTGTCGATTCGGTTAAGTCAGTTTTAAATCAAGATTACAATAATATTGAAATTATTATTGTAAATGACGGATCGACAGATGATACAAAGAATATTCTAATTAAAGAATTTAATTTAAAATATTCAAAATCCAAATTAGAAAAATTTGACGAACTATTACTTGATTACCCCGATTTTTATTTTTCAGAATTAGATTCATTATATTTTAATAAAAATATTACATTAATAAACACAACCAATGGGGGTAAATCATCCGCATTAAATTTTGGAATAATTTATTCTGATTCTGATTTCATATTAAACATTGATGCCGACACAATATTGATTAAGACTGCAATATCAAAAACATTAAGTTGTATGAGACCAGATTGTGATGCTGTCTCATGTTTTGTTGGGGTGGCAAATGGTAATGAAATTTCTAATGGCGAAATAATAAAACATGAAGTACCCAAAAAAATATTACCAAGAATTCAATGGTTAGAATATGTACGTAGTTTTATTTTATGGAGAACCGCAAACGATAAACAAAACGCCACTTTGGTTATGCCGGGAGCGTATAGTTTTGTTAGAAAAAATACACTCATAGATTCTGGTGGATACAAACCAAATTTTTTAAGTGAAGACATGGAACTTACATTGAATATTATAAGAAACAAAAAGAAAATTCAATTCATATCAGAATTCTTCGCTTGGACTGAAGTGCCAGAAAATTTAAAATCGTTAACAAAGCAGAGATTAAGATGGTATAGGGGTGGTTTACAAAACTTATTAAAATATAGAAAATTAACGTTTAGTAGAAAACACAGTAAGTTTACTTCGTTTTATATGTTACCATTTTTATGGTTTGCTGATGTTATTGGTATATGGGTAGAACTTTTCGGTATAATACAAATTATAATTTTTTACGTTATGTCAATTAATGTTAACTGGAACTTATTTTTCATATCATGGACAATAATTGCGGTCACATACTACATCATAATGACATTGTTAATATTATTTGTTAAATACAAATTGATTGGTAAGAATGAGGACTTAAAATTATACAGGACTATTCCTATCATATTTTTTGAAATATTCACATATCATTATATAAATCTGTATTGGATGTTGAAATCTCATACAAATCATTATTTGGGGAGAATGAAAAAGTGGGATAAATTTGAAAGAGTCGGTTTCTTGAAAAGAAATTAGTTACTTTCTTTTTCTATATTTTAAAATTAACTTTATAATTGTGATAACAAAAACAAGAGTTACCGCAAAATATGCCAACGGATCGCCAGATATCTTATGTAATAAGTCTATAAGTTTATCAATTATATCAATATAATAGTCAATGTCAAGAAAATCGTCAAAATTGGGTGTAAGTAGTGTGGTGTACATACCTATAAATATTACTTAACAACTACTTTTATAAATTTGACATATTAAAATAAATTATATAAATTTTATATATGAAAAAATTTGAAACATTATACGGTAATAAAATTGAGAATGTTGTCGAATATATTAGAGGATATCTCTCAAATAAAAATGATGTTGAAATACTGATTGGATCAGACTCACAATCATATAAAAATATAAAAACGGTTTACGGGATTGTCATTGCATTATATGTAAAAGGGAAAGGTGCTCATGTCATTTGTACAAGAGAAACCGAACCAATACAACATAACACCTCAGTTCGTTTATTAAATGAGGTGTGGAAATCCATCGAAGTTGCAGAATTTTTAAAAGAAAATGGATTACCAAAACCACAATGGATTGACATAGACCTAAATCCAGACCCTAAATATAAGTCCAACTCAGTTTTAAGACAAGCGGTTGGTTTAGTAGAAGGTATGGGTTATAAGGTCAGATATAAACAATTAGGGGCAGTTTCTACGTATGCCGCCAATCATTTAGTAAGAATTTAAAAAATATAAAATGAAAACAATTAAGTCGTTAAAACAAACAAAAGAAGTAGAATTAGGTGAAATTCGAAGAGTGGATGATAAGACCGCACATAACATGGTTGGGTCTATGTGGGGATACATCTCAAAAAAAGAATGGAAATCCTCAACACCAAAACCAACACCAGTCGATGTTTCAGAAAAAAGTAAAAAAAATTTGAAAAAAACATCAAAATAATTTTGTTTTTGTAAAAACTCATCGTATATTTGTAAAACAATCGGAAACGATAAAGTTCTTTTAAATATTGTGAGGTAGAGCAGTGGTAGCTCGGAAGGCTCATAACCTTTAGGTCGTTGGTTCGAATCCATCCCTCGCAACAGAAAAAAAGTTTTATAAAAATTTGGAAATATAAAAAATGTTTCTTAATTTTGTAAAACAATCGGAAACGATAAAGTTCTTTGACTCAAAATATTGGCCGCCTATGGTCAACAAAATAAACCATGAAAGTGGTATAAAGTGAATCTGAATTAGTTATTCAGGTTTGCGGTTTCGGTAACGGAACTCGAGTAGGCAAGCGAGATATCATTAAACCTTTTGTACCGAGGGTAACACTGTAGGGAAAATGGTTTGGTGACCAAGCGATACCGGTCGTTTGGTTGAGGTGGGAACACCAATAAAAATAACTCGTAGGATTATCGTAAGAAGTGTGGTTCATCCAATTATACAATTACGTGATTCAATATGATGGAGGTCTTAAAACCGAAAGGTATGATGATGTACAGGTGGTGCTGTTATTGTCCTTGATTTGAATCTACCAAGGTTCATTTTTCGAAGATGTCCAAGAGTATGGAGGTAGGGATATCTCAGAGGGTAGTTTAGTATCGTGTTGTTCAAAAGATGACATGGCTGGCAGACGAGCCACTACCTTCCAAATCGGTAACTAAATCACTTTGTTAATTTTGGTTTAACAAACTACAATAAAATAAAGGAAAAGTGCTCGTCAGTCATTAGAGACAGGTGACTACATAGTCGTGAGGGGTTCACGGCCACAAAGGGTTCCAAGCCTAATGTGAGTTTCCAGAAAGTTCTCTAGTCCCGCAAGGACTAATTGGGGTGGCAATCTCGAAGAGTAATGAGTATGGTGAGAGTATCTGATGACTTAAGGATTGGTTAATCTAATTGACCGTCACTGATTGGTACAGTTCAAAAGACTGTGGATATGAAAGGAAACAATAATCTTTCTAAAGTCAATCACTAAAACTTGTAATCTCAGAGTTTTTTTCTTTGTTTAAAAAAACAAAGTGGTGGAGATAAAATAAAATTATTGGTTAGTTCCCGAAGTCAGAAGAAATTCTGACTTTTTTTGTTTTATAGATATACCAATATTATTTGTTTTTGTTGTAAGATTATTTATATTATATTAATGAATAAAAAAATAATAAGTTTTATTAACCCAAATTTTTCCCAAGGTCCGAAAGAACTTAACGCGTATTATTTACCATATAGTGTTGGTGTTTTATGGTCATATGTTAATCAATTTGAGTTTATACAAGAAAACTATGAATTAGGTGAAGTTATTTGGAAAAGAGAAAAAATTGATGATGTTGCTGATAGGTTAAAAAATCATGATATAGTTGGTTTTAGTTGTTACATATGGAACGCGAAGTATTGTTATGAATTATCTAAAAGATTAAAAAAATTAAATCCAAAAATTTTAATAATTTTTGGTGGCCCAGAACCGGCAATAGAAAAGATAGATTTTTTTAAGAATCACCCATATATTGATGTTTGTGTTGTAAGAGAAGGTGAAATTACTTTAAAAAATTTATTGGAATCATTCGTTGTTAGTGATGATTTTCGAAACATTAATGGTTTAGTTATCAATAATAATGGATTACCTCACAAGACAGGAATAACTGAAAGGATATCTGATTTAGATACAATACCAAGTCCATATTTAAATGGTTTTTTTGATAAAATTATAAAAGATAATCCTGAATGTATTTGGAATGCAACTGTCGAAACAAATAGGGGATGTCCTTACATGTGTACTTTTTGTGATTGGGGTAGTTTAACATATAGTAAAATTAAAGTATATGGGTTAGATAGGGTTTTTGATGAATTAGAATGGGTGGGAAAAAATAAATGCGACTACATTAGTTTTACTGATGCGAATTTTGGAATTTTTGAAGAAAGAGATTCAATGATTGCCGATAAATTAATTGAAGTTCAGAACAAATATAATGCACCGAGAAATTATGCAGTTGCATGGGCCAAAAATCAAAAGAAATCTGTAATTGAAATTGTTAGGAAACTTATTAATTACGGTAAATCTAGAATAGGATTAAATCTTAGTGTACAAAGTTTAGATGATGGTGTTTTAAGTGCAATTAAAAGAAAAAATTTACAAACTAATAAAATAGAAGAAGTTTTTTTAATGTGTGAGAAAAATGGTATTCCTCTATATACCGAAGTTATTCTCGGTCTACCAGGAGAAACATTAGAAACATTTAAAGAAACTCTTTATAAACTTTTTAGGATAAATAATCATAGTGGTATATCAGTATACCAGGCACAATTATTAGAAAATTCAGAAATGAATTTATCTCAAAGATTGGAATATAAAATTGAAGGTGCGTTAGTTTATGATTATCTATATGGTTACAGTACCGAAAATGAGGTTATGGAGTCCATAGAAGTGGTCACATCAACAAAAGATTTACCAAGAGAAGATATGATTGCAGCACAAGTATATTCTTGGTTTTTAAATACTTTTCATATTGATGGTATTACAAGTTTTATTAGTAGATTTTTATACAATTATTATAATATCGATTATTCAGAATTTTACGAAAAACTCTTTTTGCATATCCAAAAAGATAAATGGTTAAATGATGAAGTTAAGTCAATTACCGTTAATTATAAAAATTGGACTGATTATGGAAAAATAGATTACCCACCAATTGGTAATATGGAAGTTTATGGTTTTAATCTTATTCATAGTACTATAGCAAAAATACAATTAGAAAATAAATATGAACATGTGTTTTCGATAGTTGAAGATTTTGTAAAAACCAATTTTAATATTGGTGAAGAATTTTATGATGAATTAATTGATTTACAAAGAAATTATTTTATTGATTATAATAAAGTAAATACATATCCAAAAACAGTTGAATACAAATATGATATTTTAGGGTTTGTTCAAGAAAATTTAGATTTAAATAAACATAGTATTTTGACATATGATTTTCCAGAAAATAAGGAAATGTCATTATTACGTTTTTGTGAAAATTTATATTTTGGTAGACGTAGGAATTTTGGTAAGGCATGGATTAATAAAAAATAATTTTTTATATTTGTTTAATGAGAATAGTTTGTATTTCTGACACCCATAGTCTCCACAATAAAATAATTCACCCATTTCCCGAGGGTGATGTTTTAATTCATGCGGGTGATTGTACCAATGTCGGTAAAGAAAAAGAAATTGAAGAATTTATACAATGGTTTCAAAATATAAAAGGATTTGATACCAAAATTTTTATTGCAGGAAATCACGATTTTGGTTTTGAAAATTATAACGGTATACGTCATAGTAATGAAGCGCCTTGGTTATATCATCTAATAAATGAAGAGAACTTATCCCAATCTAATGTTGTTTATTTGCATGATTCTGAGTTTATAATTGAACATCCCGAATTTTCAAGACCAATTAAATTTTACGGGTCACCATGGCAACCAGAATTTTATAATTGGGCATTTAATTTACCAAGAAATGGGTGGGAGTTAGAAGTTAAATGGAGTCAAATACCAGATGATACGGATATTTTAATTACCCATGGACCACCTCATGGATGTAGAGATTTCATCCAAGATAGATACGGAGGATATAGTGTTGGTTGTGAGTTATTAAGGTTCCGCGTGGAACAATTTAACCCATTAGTAAATGTTTTTGGACATATACATGGGGCATATGGATCTGCACTAATTAAAGACACTCTATTCGTCAATGCATCCACATGTGATGAAGGTTATAAACCGATAAATAAACCTATTGTAATTGAACTGAAAGAATATGATGGTGAAATAATTGCCACTCATATTGATGAGTGATTTTTACATATTTAAAGATATTTATATATAAAATAATATATTATGGAGAAATTATTAGGATTTTTAAAAAATCTATTTTCATCTAAACAACTAGAACAAATTGTGACAGATGTAAAAAAAGTAGAACAAATTGTCGAAGTTGTAAATTCAAATGTTGAAGTTAAAGAAAAGCCGAAAAAAGTGGTTAAAAAAGTAAAAAAACCAGAGCCGGTAAAAAAATCTACTAAAGTTAAAACTGAGACCCCAACCAAAAAAATTAAAAAAACAAAATAAAGTTTTAATTAAAAATATAAAAAGGTTAAAATTTTATTTTAACCTTTTTTTTATTTAATTTTGTTATATCTATTTAAAATATTGGGCCTGCTTGGAATTGACGGGCGTTGATATGGTAAATGGGCACGTAGTCGGATGTCATCTACGACTTTAATCTATGGTGGTAAAATTTAAACGGCAACGTTTACAATAACATGGAAATTGCAGGTCTTCTTGCTACTTCCAAAGTGGCGGCCTAACCAAGTTAGGTTTCACTATCGGGTCGGTTAGGACATATAACCCAGGAACAGAAGTCCGTTATGGGGGTCACAGGTCAGAGCTCCCTTAAAATAACTCTGAGACCAAGTTGTTTTCAGGTAGGTTTCTCACATACATCAAACCTGATATTTCGGAACATTGAGAACCAATGTTGTACTAAACGTGTAGTCTATTTATGATATGGCGATTCGGACGAGGGTTCGACTCCCTCCAGGTCCACACTTAGATTTAAAATACCCCGATTTCGGGGTATTTTTATTTAAACGATACTTTGTCTTTGATTATGTTTTTGAAGGTCTATAAACGAACAAAGAGGTCTTTAGGACCCCTTTGCCGAGATTAAAATACCTCCTTTCGTTTTTTAAATTTATCACCTAATGGCGACCAAACCAATTAGGTTCTATTATAAATATTACGTTATGTGATATTTTTCGCTAACATTTTTAACATTCCAATACCCATCATTCCTCCAATTCCTGATGCAATTGAGGATCCTGCCGATGATGAATCATTTTCAATTTTTTCAACGTCTCCGGCAGATGTTGTTTGTGCTATGACATCTGACATTTCTTTACTATTGGCAACCTCATTTCTAAAATTTTCATCATTTTCCATTTTATTTTCAAATGCCTCAAGACTAGGTAGTCCAAACAAATCTAAAATCTTATTAGTAACTATAAAGTTTCTAACTAATGCCCTCCTATCTCTATAACCTTTATAAACTACATTATACCAATTTGATAACCAATTTGATGGTTTCATACCTTTTTTGGCGACATATTGAGCCAACCTTTCATCTCTAAAAAATCTTGTGATTGCACCACTTACTTTTCCACCAGCAGCAACCTCTTTACCAATTGCACTTCCTAATCTTGCTGGTTTTAATTTACTTAGTGCCTTTAGATGTTCGGACAATGAAGTCCTCATACCTGAAGATATTTTTGATCCGACGGCAGGCACCTTCTCTATTTGATTTATGGTTTTAGATACCATGGGATTCGATAAATGTTCACCTATTTTAAGATATTGTTTTTTAAATTGTGGATTAGCCATTGCGAATTTAACCATTTCATCGGAGTTCTTTAATGCTAATTTACCAGCACCTCCCGCACCTCTTAAAAGTCTAATTATTGGTTTAGCAATAAAATCACCAACCGTAGGTATCAACGCGATTAACATTAACCCAGCATAAAGATATTCTTTTTTATAAATGTATCTGGCAATTAATATAATATCGGCAATCTCACCAATAACAGGTACAAATCCTGCAATCATTAATGCACTTTCTATACCATCTTCATTTAGTAATTGTTTAGACTCCAAAATTTCCTGTTTTGTATATTGTTTTTTCATTTAGTGTAATACTTTACATAGTTTATCTGACATTGCCTTCCCCACCTTAGATTCTTTTATAGCCTCACCAAAAAGATTGCCAACCCCAACAGAACCCAAACCACTCCATTCGTAATTCGTTCTGTCCGTACCTGTCATTTTAGCACCAAGATATCTAACAATCACTTCTAACGCACCATTCATAATTTTAGGTAAGT
>Ga0315903_10012206_pt1 | contig 10044 bp, 16 predicted proteins | sample LakEriMetagenome_7_FD_203524 | JGI IMG/M metagenome (GOLD analysis project Ga0315903, IMG submission 203524) | Freshwater fungal communities from buoy surface, Lake Erie, Ohio, United States - Buoy 2 MA119 | ecosystem: Environmental > Aquatic > Freshwater > Lake | place: USA: Lake Erie, Ohio... | reverse complement strand
ATATGACCCAGAAACTTTCAATACTTTTGGTAAGCAATACTCTCGCAGAGTCGTACATAAAGGAGACTCTGGTGGAGCATCTCGCTTCTTCTATGTCGCTAAGGCAAATAAGAAGGACAGAAACGAAGGTCTAGACGGTCTTATAGAAAAGGGTAAGGTCTACAACGGAACTTCGGAAGATAGTGCTGGAAAAGCACCGGGTTCAGTAGAAGACAAGTTCTCTACTAAGCCACAAACTAACTTCCATCCAACTGTGAAGCCGACATCCCTAATGGAATATCTTGTAGCACTTGTCTGCCCTGAAGGTGGGACTGTGCTTGACCCATTTACTGGTTCGGGAAGTACAGGTAAGGCTGCTATCCGTAAGGGTATGAAGTTCGTTGGAATTGAAATGACAGACGAGTATTTACCAATCATCAAGGGTCGCCTTGAACACGAAATCAACAAGAAGAACGGAAGCCTTTTCTAATGACAATTATCAGACCCCTATTTGACAGAGTACTAATCGAGCAAGTCAAGGCACAGGAGACAACTTCTGGTGGCTTGATTATCCCAGACAGTGCTCAGAATCCACCACAAGAAGCAGTGGTTATTGCTGTGGGTGAGGGAAAGCGAAACTCTAATGGAGAACTAAACCCTATGGGTGTATCTGTTGGAGACCGAGTTATCTTCTCGCAATACTCAGGCACAAAGGTTGAGTATGACGGTAAGTCCTACATCCTTATGAATGTGGCTGACCTGTTCGCCGTGGTGGAATAGTGTCTGAGCAAGACGAAGAACTAAAAAGCCCCCTTGCTAAAGCAACTAATAATGCTTTAGACCACCAAAAGAAACTGCTACACGCCACAAGCGATGCTTTAGACGCTGTGTTCACTATGGGATGTGAAGTAGGGGTTGCTGAAGAGCGAGACCGAATACTAAAGTGGGTTGAAGAGAACACTTCTGAGTATGGCTCAAAGGAAGAGGGGCTTTATGTGAAGAGAGACCACTTTGACTCGACATCACTGATTGCCTTCATCAAAGGAGAGAACGAATGAGCGGTATTGAAGCCTATGATTTAGGTAGAGAAGATGGCATCGCTGAAGAGCGTGAACGCATCATCAAACTGATACAAGCAGAGATTAGCAGAGTAAGCAATCCAATGCTTGTTGACCGTGAGTATTTAGACGGTCTTGAGGTGGCACTGGAACTTATAAAAGGAGAGACAAATGGATAAAGTTGTTTGCGAACATAACCTCACCCACAAGTTTGAAAGACACGAGTGCGACGGCTGTTGTGCTAGATACATACTTACAGAAGAAACCGAATAGAAAGAAATAAATAAGATGGATGAAATTGAATGTGGCTACCTAGGCTTTATTAGCACTACTGATGCTGGACTACAGACATTTTTTGCTGTAGTTTTGACTACTGTAGTTGTTGTACTCGCTGCTTCGCTAGTCGGCAGTGTGTCAACTAAAAATAGATTGGCTAGGGAACTAGCAAAAGAGAAAGAGACAAATGAGCAAAAACAAAAAAGTACAACTAAATAAAAAAGATATTACTGTCTTTATTGCTATTGTCCTGCTGATGATAAGCGGATTGATTTATGGCTTTTCAGTAGTAAAGAAAAACGAGCCAGTACCTACTCCTACCTTTGAACCTGGTACCCAAGCGTGTTGGGATTACTATGAGGAGATTAGTGGCGAACAAGCAATGGAGATGTGTTCTAAATATGGAGAGTAAAGAATTAGGCGTTGCCATAGACGCTCTCGATGAAAGAATTGAGTTGCTTGGTATGGAGATTGAAGTTATTGGTGAACACATCAAGGCTCTAGGTTTGAAAATACAAAAACTACAAGATGGAATGACTGAATGAAAATCTATATTGCTGGTCCAATGAGTGGGGTGGAAGATTTTAACTTCCCTTTATTCTTTGAGACAGAAAAGAAACTAAAGGAACTTGGATATGAAGTTATCAACCCAGCACATAACGATGGAGAAACTGTCGAAGAAGCCTTGGCTTCTGCTGGCACTCCTGAGAGACCTACTAATTCGTGGGCTTATTATATGCGTCGTGATTTGCCTAGCGTGCTTTCTGTCGATGCTCTTTGTGTTCTCCCTGGTTGGCAAAGGTCTAAAGGTGCTTCTCTTGAAGTTCAAGTTGCTCAAGCGTTAGGACTACCAATCTATGTACTCAAGGGTGGAGAACTAACTCCAAGAGTAACTGTGGTTGGTGTAAGTGGTTATGCGAGAAGTGGCAAAGACACTATTGCTGACTACTTAGTAGAACATTATGGGTATGAGAAAGTGTCTTTCTCAACGCCAATGAAAGAAGCGATGTATCGCTTGAACCCACGCATCACTGTAAACGAAGTAGTGAACACTGCTCTTCGTGTTGGCGTAGATGTTTATGACTGGGAAGGTCTCAAAGAGCGTAGCCCAGACATTCGTGGTTTGCTACAACGCTTTGGAACTGAAGTTGGTCGTGAGATGTTTGGTGAAGACTTCTGGGTTGACTACGCTCTGAACTCTATCGTCGACGGTACTAAGGTAGTAATCGCTGATGTCAGATATCCAAACGAAGCCAATGCGATAAAAGCATTAGGTGGGAAAGTATTTAGAGTTGAAAGAGATGGAGTTGGTCCAGCAAATGAGCACGCTTCAGAGAATGCGTTAGAAGGGTATGAGTTTGATGGAACGATTCACAATTGGGGAACTATTGAAGGGCTGTATAGCGATGTTGAAACCCACATACTACGATAGAGACGGCAAAGAGATTACCCAAGAAGAGTGGCGTTCTCTGACCCAAGACAAGTCTTACAAGACTATTGGGAGTTTTCAGGTCCTAGCAAATGGCGAAAAGATATCAGTTTCTACTTCTTGGATTGGGGCTGATTATGATGGCACCCAAAAAAGGCTATATGAAACTATGGTATTCAATGGCAGGAATAACGGGCTTACTAGGTTCTATGCCACAGAACTTGAGGCTATGCTTGGGCATCACGATGTAGTTGATATAGTACAAGACACCCTCTATATGTAGGGTAAAATTGTCTTATGGATATCCCAGAGCAAGTAGTCGTAGGAACGCAGACATTTGATATTGTCGTGCGTAATAGAAAAGACGACGGTATGCTCAATGACGGAACTTATGGCTACACCCTAGATACTGAAAATTTAATCGTTATTGACGGAGCATTGTCTGATAGCAGACAAAAGGTGACGCTACTTCACGAAGTTTTACACGCCATTGGGTTTGTCTATGACACATCTGTAAAGCCAAAAAAAGCAGACGACTTTTCTACTTGGGAGCACTATTTCATTGGTATCTATGAAGAGGGACTTCTTTTAGTTATTAGGGACAATCCAGACCTACTTGAATATTTGCGACACGCTTAGGAAAAAGTTCCTAAATTAGTTTGTTTTCCACTCGTTTCCTGTGCTATCATTTCTATGTAATCAGTTTCCTTCCATTCTGATTGCACGAGTGGTTGTTGTTCATAGTTACTCGTCTCCTTTCGGGGAAAACCCTCGGACTTCGGTTCGGGGGTTTTCTTTTTGAGAAAGGTTTTATAAGATTTACTAGACGGTGGATACAGGGGTGTGTCCTTAGTCATTCGTAAATACATAACAAAAGAAAAGCCCCCTGTTTTTACGCAGGGGGTTTTCCTTATTCCTTGTCGGAAACTTTATGCCTTCTTGGTAGGCACTACCTTCTTGACGACTGCTGCTGCTTTTGCAACAACTGACTTCTTAGGTGCTGCGTCAAGTACTGCGAACAAGTCGCGTAGGTCTTCGATACCAGCAGTGATAAGGTTCTTCTTTACACCGTAGGTAACATGCAAATGGTTCCCGGTACTAGCGGTACCAGTTGTTCCAACTAGACCAACGATGGTCTTTCCAGCCTCAACCTTGTCGCCCTGCTTCAAAGTAGATGGAACCTGGAAGTGTGCGTACAGGATAAAGTGGCCGTCGTAGGTTGACTGAATTAGGTAGTTGCCCAAGACCTTAGTCTCTCCAACTTCCATAACTGTTCCGCCTGTAATAGCCTTAATCTTTAGGCCACCAGCAACTGACCAGTCAACGCCACGGTGTGGGTTTGTTCTGTATGATGCGAAGTTCTTGAAGCCATCTCCACGCTTTGCTTTAGGGAATGGTTCTACATAAACTACAACTTTTTCTGACATTGTTTTCCTTATTGTTATTTTTCTTCGGTAATAGGTCCGCCAACAACCCAAGCAGAACAAGTTCTTGATGCGGCACATTTGAAATCAAATGCTTCGCAATATCCAAGTTCCGCTGTGTCGATAGCATCCCAGGCGTTTTGCTGACCAGAATCTCCAGCAGCAATGCCACCTTCAATACAGTCCAACATCTTTGGTGTGCGAATAAACATTACGCAGTTTCCGCACACGCTTTTCTTGGCTTCTGTAACTTCTACAGACCAACGCTGGGCTTTCTCGGCCCAGAACTCTTCGTTTGGTTCCTTAGGATTTAGTGGGCCGTAGCCAGCAGTCTCGATTGCCTTTTCTCTGTTAGCAAGATTTACAGCAATATCTTGTGTTGCTGGTGGGCAGGAGTCATCGTCTAAAGCAAAAATCATCGACGCTACTAATGGATTCATTGAAGATGCTTCAGAACTACGAGGGTGAAGTTTAGGGAGTAGGTCGTTGTCTTGAACATACTTAGGGTTGTTAGGTTTACCAGAACGAACCAACTTTAGAAAAGCGTTGACGCGAGCCATAGCCCAAGAGTTGCGATTCTGGTCTGGGCGGTGGGAAGTTGAGAACGCACCTGCTCCGCGACGATAGACAGCCTTGAGTTTAGCAAGAGTGACCTTGCGACCATTCTTTGCCTTAGCGTTGTGGTCAGCAACTTTCTTTTCAAGAGCCTTAGTAATCTCAGCGGTGAAAGTTACGCCCTTGCCATCTGAAGCAGAGCCCTCTTTGTTCTTGTCAGAGCCTTTTACTTGGTCTTTCTTAGGTGCTGGCTTAGAACCTGCTGTGGCAGTGGTGGCTGACGCTTCATTGTCAGGAACGCAGTTAGGAACCATCTTTCCGTTCTTCTCTTTCATACCAACTTGCTTGTAGCCATCCCAGCAAGGACCGTCGTTAGCAAACTCCAAGTCATCTGGGCTTATTTGCATTGGCACTTGTAGTGGTCCGACAACACCATCTGGAATAACAGCGAAGCGACATTTGCCATCTGGCTCTACTTCGGCAGCGATAATCGCACACTCAGAGCCACCTCTATACAAGACGCAGTTAGAGCACTTTACGCCAATAGCAGCGACTTCGTTAGCATCTGCTGCTTCGTAGCCAGCCCAAATACCTGTCTCATCTTCATTGAACTTGCCATACTTCTCAGCGAGTAGGAGCAACGCATTAGCGAGGTCTCTCTCTTCTGGATTCAAATTAGGCATAGTTTTATTGTAAGACTTTTAGGACTTCTTGATTTTCTTGGAAACTGGCTTTTCCTCAGGCTTTTCCTCTTCTTCTGGCTTCTCGTAGCGAAGTGGGAAAGTGATAACCCAAACAGTAAGAGTGATAAGGATAAGGTTTGCTGTCAGGTCCTTAGCAGAGCCCTCCAGTACTAGCCATGCAACAGCCATACCAAGCAGTGTCCACGATTGGTCGATGATGTCTTTGAACAGACCTTTTAGGAAGTTCTTCATTACTTTTCTTCTTTCTTTGTTGTTGATGTGGTTTCATCAATATCTTTGATTTTGGTGGTTTGGCGGAAGGCGGCGTTGATTTCTTCTCGGCTAAGTTTTCCGTCTTCTAGGAACGCTAGGGAAAGAAGTTCGACGACCTTAGCGACCGCCATAATTCCACCCATCACAGCACTAAACCAGATTGGGACTTCAAGACCGCTAACTGAGCCAGCGACAGAACCCGCACCGATTACACCTAGAGCCGAAGCAACAAATGTTGCTAAGACTCGAAGCATTACATTTCCAAATAATTTCATTTACTTTCCTACTCTTCTAGAACCGCCACCGCTTGAACCCGTTGAGGCACCTGCTGAAACGGCTGCTGATGTAGCAGCACCTGCTGCTGCCTGAACTGCGACACCTGCTGCGACAACAGCGGTGACAACTATTTTTTCTGACTCTTCACGAACCTCTGGGCTCATATCTGCTCCAGCATTACCAAGGAAGTTCAGTACTTCTACTGCTCCAGCCAAACCTGGAATAGCAGCCAGTTCTTCTGGTAGTTCAATGTCATCTTGCTCGGCTGCTAAATAGAGAGCGTCAAGAGCCTGTTCATACTCTGGGCTACCTTGCTCTGCTGTCTCAAAGGTTTCAAGGGCTGCCTCTACAAGTTGCTCTGCTTGCTCTTCAGTAAGTTCCGTAGGGTCAACTGCTCCAAGGTCGACATCCATAAGGTTCTCAATAACGGCAGGGATTTCTGTTGAACCCTCTTCTTTTGGTGGAATTGGGGCTGGAGTATCAAGAATGGTTTCTAAGTCAGTGAAAGAGATGTCTGTGTTGATTTGGGTTTCTAGGGTAGATGTTGCTTCTTCCAGAGACGCTTCCGCTTCTGACTTAGTGGCTAATGCTACAGATTCACCTTCAACTGCTACTTGAAGGTTTGCTTGTTCTGTGGCTAAGTTTTGGGAAGCAAGGGTTTCTTCTGCTTGGGCTGAAGTTAGGGATTGGGTCTTGGAGTTGTGTTCAGTCTCGGCCAAGCCTTCTTGTTCTAAAGCATTGCTTAAGTTATTCCCGGCCTCCGCCTTCGCTGCCTCCCTGGTTTCTTTCTCTGAAACCGCTTCCTCGTAAGAAGTTTGGGCATCGTTATGCTTTTCCTGGAGGGCCGCTAAGTCTTCCTGAGCCAAGTTATATAATTCCTGCTTCTCTGAGTTATTACTTACTGCTAAGTCATAAACTTGAAGAGCATTATATAACTCCTGTTGGGCTTCTTCTGTGTTAGCGATTGCTTCTTGAAGTGGCGGAAGTAATGCTGGGTCTTTGATAAGTGGTGCTGATGCTCCATTGGAGTACCACGCTTCTGGAACTACACCTTCGCCACTGGCTGACTGGTAGTTGAGGATAGAACACGCACCACCGCCCCACTCGTAGAACCAAGCGTCAATAGCATAAGACTGACCTGCTTGTAGGTTTACTGGGTTCCAGTTGCCTCCACAGCCCTTTAGTGTCCAGTTGTTGATGGCATTGACACCATTGACATCCAGATAGAAGCCATCATCTGCCAAGCCTCTAAGAGAAGTGATGTTCTCGGTTGGAGTGATATATCCCGTGTAATGAAGCATTACTCGGTCAGAGCCACAGCCCAAGATATCTCCGCCACCCCAGTTGTGGTTAATGCTGGTTAGTGTGGTGGTCTTACATAAGTTATAGGCAGTATCAGAACGCAGTGGGTTTGATGTTGGTAGGTTGTTGTAGACCCTAACTGTTAGACCTTGCTGTGGCTGAATTACTTCTGTTGTATAGTAAATCTCTTCACGGTATTTGATAACTTCTTCATAAGTAATAACTTCTTCGTAAGTTGTTTCTGTTACATACTGACCATAAGAAACTTTTAGTGCTGGGTTCTTCATACGAGGTCCATACATTCCATACCAAAAACCGTGGTCTATTCCAGAGAATGAAATGGTGATATAGGAAACAGGTCCTGTGGCTGTTAGGGTTACACTTCTGTTTATCCAGTCGTGCGCTGTTCTTGTGTTGGTGTATGTGGCAGTCCCAACTGGATTTCGGTTGATGTCCTCTGCTGTGACTGTCATTGAGTAACTGTCCGCAGTCCAGTCGCTAAACCAGTCGGCAGATAGGGTAAGTGTTGCATTTTCGAATGGACCTGAGTAAAGTCCTTGGCTGACTGTTTGTTCCGTATAAGAGAAAGTAATCTCTCCATCGTACATACCGGGCTGTGAGCCTTGCCACCCCGGATAAACTCCGCTCCAACCCTCTGTGCTGGTTAGTGTTGGGTCAGGTAGTAGGTTCGGAATTACCTGCTCTTGGAAAGTAGTGGTAGTGGTTGGAACAAGAGTTCTTATTATCTGAATATCTGTGTAAGGAACTAACCGTGTGTTTTCCTTTTGATAGGTTGGTGGTGTCCAGTCTGGGTCTGGAATGAGGTTGTTGTCATAGTTGTACTGGGCTTGGTCTTGAATTGCTTTGGCTGTGTCGTAATCAGACTGAGCCCCTGCCCTACTGGTCATAGCACTAATAAGTCCCTGCTGTGCTTGCTCGTAGTTTTGTTGGGCTAACTGTAATTCTTGTGTTGCCTGTGCCGTTAGCAGGTTGGCGTTGTTGAGCGTGGTGAGTGCGTTGTTGGTGATTTCTATTTGAGTAGTCAGAGACGCGTCAGCGGATGAAAGGATTTCTCTTTTTACTATAACATCTTGCTTGACGAGATTTAGAGTAGTCAGTGATGCGTCAGCAAGGGCTTGAGCATCTCTTGTTGCTTGTGCCTTCTCTTCATAGGTGGTGGTGGCGGTAAAAAGCCGGGCTTTAGTATCGACTAAGTCCTGCTGAGACTGGTTGTACTTAGAAACGGCTTCAGATAGGGTCTTCTGAGCCTTGGTGTAGATAGTTAGGTCTGCCTTGGCTTGGGTTATTTGGGCTTCTAAGGCTGAAATCTTGATGTTTAGAGTGGCTAATGCTTTATCTAGTTCAGGCTTCAGGGCTGGGTCTAGCAAGTCTTTATTAGAGAGTTGGGAGAGTTTTGCCTTATATTGTGTTAGGATTCCTTCTAGGGTAGAGATATCTGTCTGCGTAATGATTGGAGTTAGAGATGTATATTTCGTTTGAAAGTTTTGAGATTGGTAGTTATATCCTTGGGTTTGCAACGCCTTTTGTCGTGGCGATGGTTGTTGCTGTAATCCAGACAATCCGAAAGAAGTAGTAGCCGCTAAAGCGGACTGAGCCATACATAATGGCGTAGAAAAGATAAGCACTGCCAAAGTAATTTGGGGTGCTTTTCTTCTTTTATTATATTTGTTTGAATGCTCTCCCTCACCCTTTTTGGGGTGTAGCACGCAGTTTCCTAACTATCTGGTGATGGTTTACCAAGTTGATTTGACCACACAACTTCGCGAACTTCATCCATCAAGTTGAAAGACGCTTCTAAAAGAGCCTCTGTTTGAAGTAGCAAGTCAGCCTTAGCGTGTGGGTAGAGTGGGTCAAGTAGTTGTTCGTGGACTTCGTTCACAACGGCAGTGGCTAATCTAATTCTTCTCAGATTTGCTTCCACTGCCAGTTGATATTCATCTAATCCAGACATAATTCATTTTACCGCACATTTGGATGGGGGACTTACACTATACAAGTTTGGTGGATATGTATAGAAAATGGCAAAAACTATACACATTTTGTCGGTAGATACTAGCAAGAAATAACGAAAGAAAATCTGCGAAACTGGATAGTATCTAATGTATCGTTTTTTTCAAGGCTGTCTAGATACTAGCAAGATTTACAGATTATTATTTGCGTTTCGTGATAGTAGGTGAAAAAGCATAATTTCGGGATACTAGCAAAGAATTACAAAAGTTATTTGTAGTTTCGTGATAGTATCCTATATCTAATAGTATCTAACTATCTAATAGATTGAATTCCCTATACGCGTTAAGAGAGTGCTTCATGGGTTACGGGAAACTCAATCTATTAGATAATTAGGTCTGTTAGATAGTTAGATATTTTTTTGGACACTTCTCTTGGAAAAGGGAAAATTTGTGCTAGAGTGATAGAAATTGAAAGTTGAGGTACATATGTCTTTTTATGGTTTAGACATGACACAAGAAGAAGCACTTGCTGATTTGGAAAAAGTAAAGAAGTTTGGAAGTCGAGATGGTCGTGTTTGCGTCTGCGGACACGGACTTGGTTATCACGCATTTATCGATGGTCGTGGAGTTTACAAATGTAATGCTCAGAAACAGACTTGTCCTTGTAAGAACCCAAGACCAGTTTTGACCACTGACAATGTGAAAGCGTTTTTGTTCAAGACACACGGAAGTGCTGGTCTACACGCTTTGGGTCAAGGTATCGCAAATGCTAGTAAGAACGGGAACTCAGTTGAGTGGATTATTGATTTGGTATGCGAC
>Ga0315903_10012205_pt1 | contig 10044 bp, 12 predicted proteins | sample LakEriMetagenome_7_FD_203524 | JGI IMG/M metagenome (GOLD analysis project Ga0315903, IMG submission 203524) | Freshwater fungal communities from buoy surface, Lake Erie, Ohio, United States - Buoy 2 MA119 | ecosystem: Environmental > Aquatic > Freshwater > Lake | place: USA: Lake Erie, Ohio... | reverse complement strand
GTTACATCCACTGCACGTGACGCATTACGTTCTGAGAACGATGATTCATCAAGCTACGGCAGCACAAACAAACTTGCACGTGTCACTACGTTGGTAGGCTCTTTCATGTTCCACCATGCCGAGCGCATGAACCGTGAGATTACAGCAGTTGCCGCATTTGATTTGGAGATGGCCAAGCTCAAGAACTCTAAGCTGAGTGACGCTGAAAAACAAACCAAGGCAATTGATAAGGCTCTTGCACTTGTGGAATACACACATGGTGCGGGCAGTACGCTGTCTGGCCCCAGCCTTGGTCAGAGTGACATAGGAAAAGTTTTGATGGTGTTCAAACGCTTTGCGTTTAGCATGTACTATATGTTGTTCGACACCATGAGGCGTTCGCTCCCCACCAAAGGCGCGACAGGTGAACAACTTGAAGCAATCAAAGCGGCTCGTAAGCAGTTGGCGGGTGTGTATGGTATGTCCGCACTTTTTGCGGGTGTCAAAGGTATGCCTCTGTATTGGATTGCAGAAGCCGCTTACAACATGTTCCAAGATGAAGATGAGGATGATTTTGATACCGTCATGCGTGGCTTCCTTGGTGACTTTGCGTTCAAAGGCCCTGTCAATTACTTTACCAATCTGAGCATTGCGGATCGTGTGGGTTGGACTGACTTGTTATGGCGTGAACAAAAGGGTAGCAAGGCTGATGCAAGTGCCCTGTCTCAGTTCATGGAGACTCTGCTTGGCGCACCATACTCTATTGCTGACAGCATCTTGCGGGGTAAAGACCTGATTGCCGAAGGCCAGTATGAGCGCGGTATTGAGGCCATGCTACCTATCGGTATCCGCAACATCTTGAAGGGTGGCCGTTATGCAATCGAAGGCGCTAACACTCTACGTGGTGATGCAGTTGGGGATGTGAACGGGTACAACGCCGCTATGCAAGTGCTTGGGTTTGCTCCTGCTGACTTGATGAAGCAGTACGAAGAAAATGCGTACATGACCGAGAAGGGTAAAGCCATCAAGTCTATCGAGAAGAATGCACTGAAGAAATACTATGCGGCCATGCGTGAGGGCGATGTTGACGGCATGATGGATGCACGTGAGAAGTTGTTTGAGCTTGGTGCTAAGTACCCTGACCTGAAGATCAGTGAAAAAACAATCAATCAATCAGTGAAAGCACGTGAACGCATTTCTGCTGAAATGTATCAAGGTGTATCACTTGACCGTAAGTTGGCTCCCTATCTGCGACAAGCCGCCGCAGAAGCATACGGTGATTAAAAAAGACCCCGACCGAAGTCGGGGTTCAAGGAGATAGCAACCAAAGGAGAGAGTAACAAGTTGCTAGGGCGAACTCTAGCACATTGTTAAGTGATTCGCCAGAATCTCACTCCTTGGGTGCCTCTTTCCAAAACAAAACGGAACTTGATCTTCATGCCGCGCTCTTTAGCAGAGGCGGCTATTTGGTCTGCAATACCCTGACGATCTAGGCACGGTATGTAGAAAGAGCTACCAACTACAAACTTATGCCATTCTATAGCAACTGGTACAGTATCAGCCGTTATCGTCATGGGTAATAGTTTCTACTTCCGGATCAAGGTCAGTAGCAACAGCGCAGTCAATCATCAGTGCAAACACTGAAGGTGTGGTCATATCAGAACCTTTGGACATGCTTTTCTTAATAATACCTTTGATGATCTTAGCCTTTTGTAGATCAGCGCACACCATCTTATAGGATATTTGATTCTCACTACACCACTCGCGTAGTGCCTTGGTGGAGATAAACAACAGCTTGGTGTCCGGCTCGTAACGGGTCATCAACTCTCCACGGGGTTCCCGTATTGGTGATTCAAACAAACCTGACCGTTTATCAACCGTGCTTTTAACGATCAACATGTTGTTGTTCTTCTCGTTCAAGAACATACCGATGCGGCTCAAAGGTGTCATGCTGTCAGCGCGGACTTCAATGCGCATATTACTTAGGGTTTCTACTGCCCACTTGTAGACTGCGGATACATCAATGTCGTGCAATCCTAACTTCTTGGCAATGATGCCGGATGTCAGTGCACATGCCGCTGTCGCAGACCAAAAGCGTTCACGTTGTGTAAACCCTGCGGCCTTATCAAACTTGCGTTGGATCGCATTCAATAGACGCTGAACTTCCGGTAAGTTAGCAATCACATAGCGGATAAAGATTTCCCCTGCTACACCATAGTTCTCGTACATGGGATTGAACATCGCATCAGACTCAGCCTTACTCAAGCTGTCGTTCTTGGCAACTGCAAACTCCAGTACCCGCATCAGTTCGCCCTCCGGAAAGTCTTTGAGGTTATACAACTGATCGTACAAACTCTTGTTGCCTGATGTAATCGCAATCAAATTCCAGCGCAGTGAATTACTACGTTCAGCATTAGACTGTGACTGCATGCGGTTACGGCCTCGCCCGTGCGTAATAGCGTACGCCATTGCACTGACTTCCTCATCTCCCATGTTGGTCAACTCATCAATGGTAGGGGGTATATTGCCAAGCACTGAGATACGGTGCATACGTGCCAAATACTTATCCTCTTGGTTCATCAACGGTTCAATGGGTCTGCCCCAAATGCTGTTGACTGCAAGCTGAATCGTTGTCTTACCTACACCGGAGCCGTTGTTTGTCAGGTGAATAATTGAGCCATTGAGCTTGGTGAACTTGTATAACGCTGACCCAAACCCTGCAAAAAGTGTGAACGCACGTACTTCATTTCCGGGAGCCGCATAGATGTTGGCAACTTTTTTCCACTCGGCAACCGTACCTTTCTTGGTGTAGTAGCTTGCGATCTCCGCAGTTGCATTAGATGAGGGACTGTAGTTAACGCCCGATGCTGTGACTTCACGATTGCCAATGATGAACTTGGTATCGTCTTCATGCCAACCAAATTGTTGACGTGCCTTTTCTGCTTCTGTCAGGTGCTGAAGTTCTTGCACCCACTTGGTGATGTAACCCATAAGTAAATCCAATCTTTTGTTGTATGCAGTTACGCCTTGGTACGCCAAGACTTCCCGCAACTTGTCCTTAGATAAAACGCTTGATAGTGGCGCGGAGAATTCACGGATTCCATCCTTGGGCATGTGCAGACGCATCCACAAAGATTCTCCTGTGTCAGGATCAGTCAATCGTTTCACGACATAGAAGTCGTACTCGTAGATCAACTCATCTTTCTCATCCTCGCCCTTTTCATCCTTGCCCCAACCCCGCTTGTACACACCGCCGTTCTTGCCGCGAAAGTATGGGTACGGGTAGTCAGGGATTTCAACCGTGACTTCTTCTTCCAGTATGGCGTTGCGCATGACAACGATGTTGTCTTCTGCCTTGGCTTCGGCAATGCGTGAGCCGATCTGAATCGGTGAAGTAATCTTGCCCTTGTGTGGGCAGTCGTTGCATGGTGCAGAGTTAATGCTTGAGAACGTAGTGCACTTGTATGGCTTTTCCAGTAGTGCGTGTGCCTTGTTGAACGTCTCTTGTGGATCGTACTCAGGGTGCTGATTGCTGATCTTGTGAATCGCTTTCTCACCATCTTCGCAGTTGATCGCAATAGATAAACCCGCTCTCCATAGCGGCTCCTCAACGGTCTCTTGTTCTTTATAGATACGCAGTAGTTGTGCGCATCCATCACCCTCGACACTCTTGCGCATGATAGTCCCAAAACGGGACACACTGTTACCCATCAAAGCGCGGGTCGTTGCATCTATTGGGCGGCGTGGTGGTGCGTCAGAACCAAACAAACCTTGCGGCTCGTCATCCTCTTCTTCTACACCTATCAACGTCTTGAAGCGTGTGAACTCTACCGGCTGCGACTCGACCATTACAGATACGGGCTTGGGCGGGTTGTCCTTGAAGTTCAACGTCTCGGGTATACGCAGTATTCGTGCGGCATCTGCCGTGACCGCAGGGTCAGCAAGCAGATTGTATGAGGCACAGAATTTCTTCAGTGCTTCGGCTGTCGGTTTCCAATCGTTGTAACCGATGGTCTCCTTCAGCGTCCAGTAAACGTGTATGCCACGTCCTGAGTTAACGATAGTGGGTCGAGGTAACCCTGTTGCTTTAACAAATAGTCTGAGTGCATCCAGTGCGGATGCTTGTGAATCGTATGGTTTGTTTTCACCGCAATCTAGGTCAAGCCAAAAAGCCTTAAACCATTTTGCGTTCTTTGCTGTGCGACCTTCATCTTCCAAAAGATATTTAGCGCATCCAAAGTATGCGTCAAACCCCTGCGAGATAAGTCCATCTACGACTCCATCAATCTCATCAATCGTTTCTACAAAAGTCTGCCTCGGCGCACCCTTCTTCAATCCAACCACACAGTACAAACCTTCAGAGGCAAGTACAGATGTGAGAAAGGGGTTCCGTGTTGTCATTGTTCGCTCTTTTACAGACAAATATGCCTTCCGGTCTACTGGCGATAGACCATGGGCGGGGGATCAAGTTACGGCGTTAGCCGTTAGACGGTCAAGCAGTTCCCATAATACTTTGCGTTTACTCGGGTGCGGCAGTGCTTTCCCCAAGAACCACATGTATATGGCCTGACGTGATACATCTAAATGTTCAGCTACATCCTGTACTGGAATGTCACGTTGAATGCAAATGCGTCCAAGTTGCACACCCACATGAAATGGGTCTGCCTTATTGTTCGCATCAACAAATTTACGGGAATAGCCTCTGTTGTTCATACTCTTCTTTTTTAATTACCTTCATTACGCGCTGACTACGACCTGAACGTGCTTGACGTTTTTCGCCTGTATCAACAACCCAACCCTTGCGGATCAGTGGTGCGTAGCGTGGGCTAATTGTTTGAATACCAAACTGTGGCAACATCTTTACAACATCATCACCAATGCACCCATTGGGGAACTGCTTGATAACGTCATAGACGATGCGCTCTAGTGCGGTGGTATCAATCGACTCGGCGGCATCATGGCTCGTCTCGGGGTCGGTGTTACGCGCCAGCCCGGGAATCGGGTTTGGCTCACTTGGAAAAAGTTGTTGTTGCATGATGCTCTCCTTTGAGGTGGGGGTACTAACCGTTCGTCCGCAAGCAAAAATTGCACGGCTTTCCCCCCGATTCAATTACTCTTCAGCCCAATCGTCCAAGATGTCAGCCACATCTTTTGGTGCGGCTTTCTTGGCACGTTTAGTAGGCTCTGCTGTTTCTACAGCTTCAGCCTCTACCTTGGGTTCCGCTTTGGGAGCTTCTACAGCAGGGCGAATAAACTCCGCTTTTGTAGCACCATCCATTTGCGCGGCAGTTGCGGCGATAGCAAGTTTGGCTTCAGTAGATTGACCCTTGTCTTGGGTCATTGCCAATTCTTCTTCGTTCAAAGGACGCACTGCCTTGAACGTCAGGCGTGGTGTTGCGCTTGCTGTATCAAAACGCATTTCAGTGACGACGGCGGTCACTGGCAAACCATGACTGCCCAAGAACTTTGCGTATGATTGCAAAGGCATCTTGCCATTCTCAGCCGCACCAAAGATGGACTGCGCAGGGAGCGTCAGTTGATAAATGTCTCCACGAATATCGTTCTCCAAGAGGACGGCAAGGCGCTGACTGAATCGGCATGCGCGGGAATCACCTTGGCCGGAGCCTTTGATGTTTTGTTGGCATGAAGCGCACTTGCTTGCTTGTGGTTGCTCAGACTTGATGTCGGGTGTGACACCATCGTTTGACCAACATGTTGGTGCCATGGCTTGGCCTTCTTGATATGTCCCTGCATAGAATGTTCTCGATACGTTTGCGTTTGCCGCCGCAATAATAATGTTCATTGCACGGTCTTCGTTCTGTGCAATTTCTTTTCCATCAACCATCATGCGGAACACGTTGCCGCGAATGGAGATGCGCTTACCACCACCGTTACCACTGCCGCCCATCAAGGCTTTTGTGGTTGCGTCTAATTGTAAGTTCTTCAAGTGGGCAGGTAGTGTGTTGCCGCCCTTAGAAAATAGTGTCATTTCGCTCATTTGGATTCTCCAGTTGTTACAGTTTTGGTTTGCATTAAGGCATCAAGGTCTGCGCGATTGAAACGCACTTTGTTGCCTACTCTAAAATGGGGGATGTCCCCCGACTTGACCATGTTGTAGATTGTCTGACGTGACATCCTCAACATTTTTGCCACTTCGGGCACGGTCAATGATTGTTCAAGTTCCACTTGTGGTTCTCCTTATAGTTACGCTGTATTTGCTGTCAGTGTTCAAACCCATAGGCATAAGCTCGGGGTTCTCTTCCAACAGTTGTTTCATGGTGGTTTGACTGATACGGCGTTCAAGCAGTTCGGGCATCTTGTTTTCCAAGATGAACTTGTGCATTGATTCCCAGTCGCTTGTCCAATAGCGTGTCTTCACAGTACGCATTACCGTACCGTGAGTGCTACCAAGACGATCAACACCGATCTCCTTGCAGATGTCCAATAGCTTGGTTTCCACAACTTCCATCTGTGTCTTTACCGTGCTGTCAGCTTCTTCGTATGAACGTAAAAGTTCGGCACGTTTGTCGCGCATCTTGATGTAGACGGCGACGAGTTTATCAACCGATATTGTCTCGGTCATAGTTCTCTCCTTTTTGTTTTGTACATGGATAATAACGTAAAACTTTACAATGTCAAGAGTTTTTCATCTAAGTATTTCCCCGTATAAGTCGATCATGCGATTGTGAATGTCTACCTTGTTCTCTAGCATCTTGTACATACGGCGTTCTACCCCACTGCCTTGCAAGTGCACCACCACTGAGGGATTCTTTTGCCCCGCTCGGTGAACACGCGCATTGGCTTGGAGATAGGTCTCGACCGACATTACTGGACTCCAGTAGACGATGGTGTTGGCGGCATGCAGAGTTACCCCGTGCGAGGCCGCTTGTGGTTGGATGACCAGTACTTGTAGGTCATCCTTTGTTTGGAAACGCTCAAAGATTTCTGATCGTTTCCCCACCGACACACCGCCGTGAATGACGGCTGTCGGGTACCCGTGCTTACGTAGGTCATCTGCAACCACCTCAATGGCGTGTCTGTATGGCACAAACACTAACACCTTATGGCTAGACTCTTCGATCACCTCACGTAAAACTGCAAGTCTGTTGCTTGCATCGAAATGGATAACTTCTCCTGTATCTGAATACACCGCACCACCAGATAATTGTAGGAGTTTGTTTAAATTCGCAGCGGCGTTGACTGTAGTGATCTCCTCACCAGCCGCTTGTACGATGAGACGCTTACGTAGCAACTCGTAGTACTTCTCTTGTTGGGCAGTAAGAGGTACGTCTCGCGTTACGTAAGTCATCTCAGGTAAGTCCAAGCACTGCTCTTTGGTAAAACGTATTGCGGGTTGTAGTGCCTTATGAACAACTTGCTCTGACTCTAACTTAGGCACCCACTTGAACTGCGTGATCTTGTGCATGACCTGATCGCGGAACCCACCATAGAAACGTGGGATACCCTCGGGGTTTACTAGCTTGGCAATGCCGTAGGCATCCAGTGGCGACTGCGATGCGGGTGTACCTGTCAGCATCCACAGCCAAGTGTGCGGCTTCAGCAGATTGTTTAACACCTTCCAACGTTTTGTAGAGGGATTTTTATAGGCGTTAGCCTCGTCAATCACGATGAGGTCAAAGCCGCCTTTAATGATGTCAGTGGCAACAATCTCTACCCCGTCATAGTTGATGATGATGTACTCAGCATCCCCTGCGATGATCTCCCTGCGCTTCTCCGGCTTGCCATAGGCAGTGTCCACCTTGCGGTGCATAGCGAACTTAAACAAGTCATTACGCCATGCCGACTCCATGATAGACAGTGGGCAGATCACCAGTACACGCTTGATGATGCGCTTTGAGAGTAAGTAATCCGATGCCCAAATGACTGAGCCAGTCTTGCCCGTACCCTGTTCGTTAAAACAGAACGAGCGCCGGTGCATCGTCAAGAAAGACGCTGTAACTTTTTGGTGTGCGAAAGGTTTATAAAGTCCGGGCCAGTTGTATGAAGCGTTAATGGGCGAGGGAACATCTTTGATCTTGAGGTTCTTCAAGACAATGGACTCCTCCAAGTCCCAATTCACCAAGACTTCGGCAATCTGCCCGTCATCTGACAAAACTTTGCTCTTTGGAATCACCGTAGTAATTCTGTCGGGATTGCGTACCTTTAGCAGTAACGCACGGTTATCAATGATTTGCACTCTTCTCTCCAATGACTAACGTCCTGAACACGGTGTGCGTCAGGTTCTTTTTATAAGTCCCCCGTGACGTGGGGGTTCCGGTCAACTCGCTGTCGAAAGTTTTAAAACATCGTTGACTGATACGGTTATACGGGTCAATCTCATAACCCCCGTCTGCTACTACTCGTACCTTACCTCGCAGACTATTCGAGAAACTATTTTTTCTTGCGCTCTCTTGCGCTTGTCTCGGACACCACCTTGTGGTTCGACCCGCGCTTGAATGATCTGTTAGCCGATGCGCTCTCAATACGCACACCGTTCTTATTACTGCCGCCCTTGGACAGGGCTTTTGTGTGGGCAACATCTTTGCCTTCACGCATGTCAGCCTTGCCGTTGCCGTTGGCATCCTTGCCTTCTTTGTCTAGCTTACGCCTAGCACGTTGTCGCTCCATCCGCGCCTCGTGCGCACCCGCACGTTGCTTCTCTAATTCGTATTCGCGCTTGACGTTTCGGTCAGCAGGGTTCTTATAAGGCATCATCTGCTCCAAAAAATTTGATTGCAGTTTTGTAGTCTAGTGCGTACTCAACCGCCGCTTTAAATTTGTTTGTCGGCACCGCAGTACCGTAATCGTCTACACAGTAGCTTTTACCGTATATGGACACAAAGCCATCTCCAAAATCAAACATCAGTCTCTCCTTCCGTTATGGCTACATTCTGATACAGGACACCATGCTTTGCAAGTGAAGTTTTTCTTGGGATTGAACACCCCAGTTTCATACGCTGTTTCACGTGAAACAAGTACATCATCTAGCTTGGCAAAGATATCAAACTTGTTGTGGGTAGGAAAATCCACAGGTATAAAGTCCTTGCAGACTACAAACAATAACCCCGCCCGAACGAACTCAATCTCAGGGTAATGCACAAACACACAAGCGGCCATCAGTGCCAGTTGTTTTGGGTCTGCGTAGCGACTGCTCTTGCCCGTCTTGTAGTCAATGACTCGGGCTTCTTTCTTCTTACTGTCGATGATCAGCAGATCGGCTATGCCTCTGTACCAAACATCTTTGTCAAAGAAGCCACAAGGTGCGAACTTACCGTCCACCTTCTTGATGCCCATCTTTAACTCACAAATCTTTTCACCGTCAATCTTCATCAGCTTCTCAAGCATGGGTTCCATGTACTTGTATTGCTCGGGGATCGGTGTGCCATCCCGCACGTACTTTTCAGCGGCGGTGTGTACCGCAGTGCCGTATAGCATCGCTTCACTCTCAGGCTCTTTGATATCTTTCACCACACGCATGTGGTAATACTTCTTTGGGCACTGATCAAACAACGTGATGCTTGAGTAACTCCATGCGGGTGCTTTTTTCATTGGGTGTTTCCTCTTGCTCGAATTTTCTCCACGTACTCCGGCAAAAGCCACGGATCTACCATCTTGGCAATCGCCTCACGCTCATGCTGTGCTACTAGCTTGGCAAAGTCATCTAATTCAACACAAATATCAAATGACTCCATGCCCGCTTCTTTTGCCATACGAACAATATCTTCTCTAGTCATACTCACCATCCCATTCATCTTGAGGCCACACCAGTACAGGTGTATCAATACCTAAGTAACCGCCTTCGATATTGAACTCGATAAACTCACGGGCTTCCTCGGCATCCATACCATCGCGCATCAGAATATCTCTGATCTTCTCAGCGTCATACACCAACACACCAACACGTTGTTGGTCGCGCCATATAAGCGCAGGGCCAATGATTGCATCATCGTAGTGGTCGTACTTGATCATTTTTTCATCCCCCTAATAACTACAGTAAAACTGTCAATCGTGTCTTTACCAAACACAGTCATCTTTTCAATCTCTTTGGCAACTTCTTCTATGGCA
>Ga0315903_10012200_pt1 | contig 10046 bp, 4 predicted proteins | sample LakEriMetagenome_7_FD_203524 | JGI IMG/M metagenome (GOLD analysis project Ga0315903, IMG submission 203524) | Freshwater fungal communities from buoy surface, Lake Erie, Ohio, United States - Buoy 2 MA119 | ecosystem: Environmental > Aquatic > Freshwater > Lake | place: USA: Lake Erie, Ohio... | reverse complement strand
GAGAAGGTGGTTCGCGAGGAGGGGATGGTGTTTCTCGGCTGGCGAAGCGTGCCCACCGACAACCGCTCGATCGGCGGCACGGCCCGCGAGGTCGAGCCGGTCGTTCGCCAAGCCTTCATCGGCCGCGGCGCGAAGGTGGCCCGCGACCACTTTGAGTGGAAGCTGTTCGTCGCCCGCAAGCGGTTCGGGATCGAGATCGGGAAGCAGGGCCTCGTCGAGCAGGCCTTCTGCTACGTCTGCTCGCTCTCGTCCAAGACGCTGATTTACAAGGGCCTGCTGCTCGCCGACCAGGTGAGCAAGTACTACCCCGACCTTTCCGATCCGCGGGTGACGTCGGCGCTCGCACTGGTCCACCAGCGGTACAGCACCAACACCTTTCCGACCTGGGACCTCGCCCACCCCTTCCGCTACATCGCCCACAACGGCGAGATCAACACCGTCCGTGGCAACACCAACTGGATGCATGCCCGCGAGAGCATGCTCGCCCATCCTGTGTTCGGCCCCGACCTCGACAAGATCAAGCCGGTGATCCGCGAGGGGGGCAGCGACTCGGCGACCTTCGACAACGTGCTGGAACTCCTCGTTCTCGCCGGCCGGCCGATCGAGGAGGCGGTGAGCATGCTGATCCCCGAGCCGTGGAGCGGTCACGAGAGCATGGCCGATGACCTCAAGGCTTACTACGAGTTTCAGGCCTGCCTGATGGAGCCCTGGGACGGCCCGGCGGCGCTCGCCTTCACCGACGGTGTGCGGATTGGTGCCACGCTCGACCGCAACGGCCTGAGGCCCGGCCGCTGGTGGCAAATGAAGGATGGCCTCGTGGTGATGGCGAGCGAGGCGGGCGTGCTCCAACTCCCGGCAGGCGAGGTGGTCCGCAAGGGCCGGCTGCGGCCCGGCCGGATGTTCCTCGTGGATACGAAGGAAGGCCGGATCGTCGAGGACGACGAGATCAAGCGGAAGCTTGCCACCGACAAGCCCTGGCGGCAGTGGGTGTCGGCGAATCAGGTGCGGCTCGACTCGCTCCCCGACCCGGCCCACGTCGAGGACGTCACCAAGAGCCGCGCGGTCGAGCCCTCCGAACTGCTCCTGAAGGGCAAGGCCGACGCCCATGCGCACGCCCTCGACCCCTGGCGGGCCGCCGGCGTGGCGGGCGAGCACTCGAGCCTCGTCGAACTGCAGCGAAACTTCGGCTTCACGCTCGAAGACCTGAAGGTGATCCTCGCGCCGATGGCCACCGACGGCGCCGAGCCGATCGGCTCGATGGGCAACGACACGCCGTTGGCCGTGCTCTCTGACCGGCCGCAGCTGCTCTCCAACTACTTCAAGCAGCTCTTCGCGCAGGTGACCAACCCACCGCTCGACGCGATCCGCGAGGAGATCATCACCTCGATGATCACCACGATCGGCTGTGAGGGAAACCTGCTTGCCTCGACCCCCGAGCAGGCCCGGCTGCTGCGGCTCGAGACGCCGGTGATCACGAATGCCGAGTGCGCCCGGATCAAGGGTCTGAACCAGCCGGGGCTCAAGGCGGCGACGATCTCGCTGCTCTTCCCGGCGGCGGAAGGTGCCGCCGGCATGCGGAAGCGGCTCGACGAGATCCGGGTCGAGGCATCGGCCGCCATCAAGGCGGGGGCCACAATCCTGGTGCTCAGTGACCGGGGCGTCTGCCGCGAGCAGGCAGCCGTGCCTGCGATCCTCGCCACGGGGGGCGTGCACCATCATCTCGTTCGCGAGGGAAGCCGCACCCGCTGCGGCCTCGTGGTCGAGACGGGCGAGGCCCGCGAAGTGCAGCAGTTCGCCCTGCTCACGGGCTACGGCGCTGGCGCTGTGAACCCCTACCTTGCCTTCGCCACGATCGACCAGATGCAGGCGGAGAAGATCATCGCCGGCGACTATCCGCGGGAGAAGCTCCACAAGAACTTCGTCAAGGCGGCGTCGAAGGGCCTGCTCAAGGTGATGAGCAAGATGGGCATCTCGACGCAGCAGAGCTACCGGGGCGCGCAGATCTTCGAGGCAGTGGGCCTCGACCACAAGCTCGTCGATGAGTTCTTCGCGCGGACGCCGAGCCGAATTGGCGGCATCGGCCTCGAGGGCGTGGCCCAGGAGATGCTGCGCCGGCACGAGCATGCCTGGCCGCAGACCAACGTGCCGCAGACGCTCGAACTCGACGTGGGCGGCCGCTACGCCTGGCGACGGAAGGGAGAGGCCCACGTGCTCGCTCCCGAGGTTGTGGCTTCGCTCCAGCGGGCCACGCAGATCAACAGCCGCGAGGAGTTTCGGAAGTACCAGAAGCTGATCGACGAGCAGCAGACGAAGCTGCTCACCCTGCGGGGCCTGCTCGACTTCAAGTGGGCTGCCGACGATCCCGCCTCCGCGGGGCCGATCCCGCTTGACGAGGTCGAGCCCGCCAAGGAGATCGTGAAGCGGTTTGCCACCGGCGCGATGTCGTATGGCTCCATTTCGAAGGAAGCCCACGAGACGCTGGCCGTCGCGATGAACCGCCTCGGCGGCTGGAGCAACACGGGCGAGGGGGGCGAGGATCCGGTTCGCTACCAGCTCGACCCGTCGGGCGACAGCAAGAACTCCAAGATCAAGCAGGTGGCCAGCGGCCGCTTTGGTGTGACGAGCCTGTATCTCGTCAACGCCCAGGAGCTGCAGATCAAGATGGCCCAGGGCGCGAAGCCCGGCGAGGGCGGCCAGCTTCCGGGCCACAAGGTTGACCGGGAGATCGCCCGCATCCGGCATTCGACGCCGGGCGTGGGGCTGATCTCGCCGCCTCCGCACCACGACATCTACTCCATCGAGGACCTCGCCCAGCTGATCCATGACCTCAAGAACGCCAACCACCACGCGCGAATCAGCGTGAAGCTCGTGGCCGAGGTGGGCGTGGGAACGGTGGCGGCGGGCGTGTCGAAGGGCAAGAGTGACGTGGTGCTGATCTCGGGCCACGACGGTGGCACCGGGGCGAGCCCCCAGACCTCGATCATGCACGCCGGCCTGCCCTGGGAGCTCGGCCTCGCCGAAGCCCATCAGGTGCTCGTCATGAACGACCTCCGCGGCCGGATCGTCGTGCAGACCGACGGCATGATCCGCACGGCGAAGGACGTTGCGGTGGCTGCACTGCTCGGGGCCGAGGAGTTTGGCATCGCCACGGCGTCGCTGGTGGTGATGGGATGCATCATGATGCGGAAGTGCCACCTCAACACCTGTCCGGTGGGCATCGCCACGCAGGATCCGGAGCTCCGCAAGAAGTTCACCGGCCAGCCGGAGCACGTCGTCAACTTCTTCTTCATGCTCGCCGAAGAACTCCGCGAACTGATGGCGAAACTCGGCTTCCGCACGATCAACGAGATGGTGGGCCGGGTGGACCGGCTCGACACGCGGGCCGCGATCGCGCATTGGAAGGCCAAGGGGCTCGACTTCTCCACGATCCTCCACAAGCCGGAGGTGCCGGACCGCGTGAAGACGTTCTGCCAGGACAAGCAGGACCACGGGATCGCCGAGTCGCTCGACATGACCACGCTCCTGGGCCTCTGCAAGCCGGCCCTGGAGCGGGGCGAGGCGGTCGCCCTCGACCTGCCGATCCGCAACATCAACCGCACCGTGGGCACGGTGCTCTCGAGCGAGGTGACACGGCGGTATGGTGCCGGTGGCCTGCCGGACGGCACGATCCGGATCAACTTCCGCGGCTCGGCCGGCCAGAGCATCATGGCCTTCGGCGTGCCGGGCGTGCAGGTGACGGTCGAGGGCGATGTGAACGACTACTGCGGCAAGGGCCTCTCAGGCGGTCGCGTGATCGTGAAGCCTGACCGCACGGCCCCCTTCAAGGCGGAAGACAACGTGATCGCGGGCAACGTGGTGGCCTACGGGGCGACGAGCGGCGAGATCTTCATCCGCGGCATCTGCGGCGAGCGGTTCTGCGTGCGAAACAGCGGCGCCGAGGCGGTTGTGGAGGGCACGGGTGACCACGGCTGCGAATACATGACCGGCGGCCGGGCGGTGGTGCTGGGTGAGACGGGCCGGAACTTCGCCGCCGGCATGAGCGGCGGCATCGCCTACGTCTGGGACGCCTCCGGCAGTTTCAAGCAGAAGGTGAACAAAGAGATGGTCGAGTTCGAGGAACTCGACCAGTCCGACCTCGACTATGTGAAGGCCCGGATCGAGAAGCACGTGGCCTACACCGACAGCGCCCGCGGCAAGGCGATCCTCGCCGCGTGGCCGAGCGAGCAGAATCGGTTCGTGAAGGTGATGCCGACCGACTACAAGCGGGCCGTCGCCGAGTTGCGTAAGCTCGCGGAACAGGAACAAGAAGAGGCGAGAAAAGGTGGCAGTCACCTTTTCGCCGCGAAAAGGTGACTGCCACCTTTTTTCAGAGGAGAGGAATCAATGGGCGAGCCACGCGGATTCATGAAGTATGAGCGGAAGGTGTCCGGCTATGCGCCGGTGGCCGACCGCCTCAAGAACTACAACGAGTTTCTCACGATCCTGCCCCCGGAGGAGGTGAAGACGCAGGGCGCCCGTTGCATGGACTGCGGCGTCCCCTTCTGCCACACCGGCTGCCCGCTCGGGAACATCATCCCCGACTTCAACGACCTCGTGTATCGTCAGCAGTGGCACGAGGCCAGCCAGCGGCTCCACGCCACCAACAACTTTCCCGAGTTCACCGGACGCGTCTGCCCCGCTCCCTGCGAGGCGGCCTGCGTGCTCGGCATCAACGAGGATCCGGTCGCCATCAAGCAGATCGAGATGGCGATCGCCGACAAGGCCTGGGACGAGGGCTGGGTAGTGCCCGAGGCCCCCAACGTCCGCACCGGCAAGCGGGTGGCCGTGGTGGGCAGCGGGCCCGCGGGCTTGGCTGCCGCGCAGCAGCTCAACCGTGCCGGCCATCTGGTCACGCTCTTCGAGCGGGCCGACCGTCCGGGCGGCCTGCTGATGTATGGCATCCCCGACTTCAAGCTTGAGAAGCGGCGCGTGTGGCGGCGGGTCGAGCAGATGCGGGAGGAAGGAGTCGAGTTTCGCTGCGGCGTGAACGTGGGGACGGACGTCAGCACGCAGCAACTCACCGAGGAGTACGACGCCATCGTGCTCACCGGCGGTGCCACGCTCGGCCGCGACCTGCCGATTCCGGGCCGCGAACTCAAGGGCGTGCACTACGCGATGGAGTTCCTGCCGCAGCAGAACAAGAAAAACGCCGGCGACGACATTCCCGCCCAGATCCTGGCCGCGGGCAAGGACGTGATCGTGATCGGCGGCGGCGACACGGGCAGCGACTGCGACGGCACGAGCAACCGGCAGGGATGCAAGAGCCTCACGCAGTTCGAACTGCTCCCGCAGCCGCCGGAGCTCGGGAAGTATCCGCGGCGGAGCGAGCGGCCGGCCAGCACGCCGTGGCCGCTCTGGCCGGTGATGATGCGGACGAGTTCGTCGCACGAGGAGGGCTGTCGCCGCGAGTTCGGCATCCTCACGAAGGAGTTTCTCGGCGACGCCGAGGGCACGCTGCGCGGGCTCAGGACGGTACGGATCGAGTGGTATCAGGATCCTGCCACGGGGCAGCAGAAGTTCAAGGAACTGCCCGGCACGGAGCAGGAGTGGCCGTGCCAGCTCGCGCTCCTTGCAATGGGCTTCGTCGGCCCCGAGAAGCACGGGCCCATCGCCGACCTTGGGCTCGAACTCGATTCCCGGGGTAACGTGAAGGCAGGGGCGAACTTCATGACGAGCCGCGAGGGCGTGTTTGCCGCTGGCGACATGCGCCGCGGCCAGTCGCTCGTCGTGTGGGCGATCCACGAGGGCCGCGAGTGCGCCCGGTCGGTCGATCTCTGGCTGATGGGCCAGACGAACCTGCCGAGCACGGCCGCCGGCGAGTTCGCGGTGCACGCTGCCACGGCGTAGCACAGGCCCCTAACCCCCGTAGCACAGGTTTCCAACCTGTGCCGGTCTGCCGCAGGTTAAAAACCTACGCTACTGGATCTCCACCACAATCGCCCCCGCGTCATCTGCAAGGTCACCAGGCGGCTCGTTGAGTTTGAGGTAGAGCGGGCCGTCGGTGGCGGCCAGAATCGTCGCTGAATCGCCCTCGCCGAGCACCACGAACCTCGGCCGCCCACCGTCGGCAGGTGACTCGACCCACTGGGCCGCGAGCAGTCGCCCCAGCGGACGGCCCCGATACCAATCGAGCGAAATACCGTTGGCCTCCGTCTCGATCGTGGTGTCGCCGATCCTGCCGAGCGTGCAGCGGCCGCTCGCGTGAAGCTCGTAGCGGCGGCCCTTCTCGATCCTCAGGCCGGCATTCTGCCAGCCTCGGCCTCCCGTCACCTCGACTCGCGATGCTCCTTCGACCGCGCGCCCCGGTGACCAATCGATCGCGGATCGTCCGAAGTCGAAGCCGTAGTCGAGCTCGTCTGTCAACGCGTCGAAGTCACGCGCGGCCTTATCTTCATCGAAGCCCTGCATGGCGGAGAGCCGGTCATTGAGATCGGGGCCCAGGGGGCCACGCTCGATCGTCGCGAAGGCATCGGCATAGTCTGGGTGTTGGCTGAAGAGCACGACGGCAGCCCAGCTTGCCGCATAGTCGGAGAGTGACCGATGACCACTGGGTGGGGTGGCCAGCACGTCGGCCAGCGATGGCATGCGGCCCTGCTGCCGCAGGTCATGGATCTCCTCGATTCGGCCAAGCTGCTCGACGTCACCGGCCTGCGCCGGGATGGGCGTGGCGACGAATGCCGGTCCTTCTGTCACGGGGTCGAGCCGGTGCGTCGCCAGGAACTCGGCGATGCCTTCGTGGTACCAGACCGGCGTGGCGAGCCCGCGGACGGTGAGCGTGAAGGCGTGAACGCCCTCGTGGAGGAGGAGGTGGCGGCGATAGGCAGGGTTCGACTGGTCCTGGAGCCAGAACACGTTGTCGGCACAGAAGCCATTGGCGAAGTCGGGGATGGTCGGTGGCAGCAGGCCGGCGTCACGAAACCGTTCGCGATCGACCACGAGGCATCCGCAGGCCCGCCAGTCGGGCAAGGCCGTCGCGGAGATGCCGTAGTGCCCGCACCAGGCTTCGAAGGCGCGATCGAACACGGCAGGGAGTTCCTCGACGCCGTCGCCGTCGCGAGCCGGTCGATCGGTGACGAGCGTCAGCCGATGCGACTCGATGACCCGGAGCCCGGCGCGTCGCGCCCTGGCCGCAAGGGCAGCGACGGATTGGTCGCCGTCTGACGCCTGCCCGGCCACGGTCGGCCATGGCGTGGCGAGCAGGATTACGGCCGCGATTGCCCGGAGCGAGTTGCTCATGTTCCCCAGTTCATCCAGACGACGCGGATTCGACAAGGCGGTCGTGGCTCGCGGAGCGGGGCTGATGGACCGCCGCCGAAATACCGATCGCAGAGAGCGGGCGGTTGGTGCTACAAGCCCCGATCTCGACGACCATACCCGAGGATTCGGTGACGTGCCGCTGAGTGGCCTGGATCGCGATGAATCCTGCAGGCGTCCGTGGATTGCCATGGCCGTGGCGATCGCGTGCGCGATCGACGGCGCGGCGCATGGCCAGTCGCCCTCCGACGAGGCGAAGGTGAGCGCCTGGGCGACCGGCGGCACGTCCGTCACCGCTCAGCCAGGCTACGGTGACGGCAAGCCCTCGGGCGGGGCCGTGGCGATGCCGTACTGGCAGGCGCCCGCCACGCCGCAGGCCGTCATCCAGGGTGGGGCGATTCCTCCAGGATGGCAGCCTCAGGCCATCCCGTATCACGGCATCGGACCCGATGGCAGGCCGATCACGATGTACCTGGCCCCCACCTACGTGTTCACCTATCAGTCTGGCCCGCCGGTGCTTGCCGCCGCCGTGGCCGCAGGAGGTGTAGCGCGAACGGTTCCCGGTGCGCCGGCGACGGGGTGGAACTACGCCACCAGCGGCGCCCAGCCGGTCAACCCCGCGCTGCCGGCGGCGACGGTCGCCCGCTATCCTGCATCCCCGTATCAGTTTCCCAACGACTCACGGGCGCTCACGGGCACGCCGGTCGTGCCTCCGGCTGGCAGTACCGTTCCCGCGGCACTTCCTCAGCAGAGCGTGGCCATAGCCCCAACTGCCCCCCCGGCGGCGCCGCCGACGCAGTGGGTCTCATCAACGCCGCCCCCCGCTGTGCCGGCAACACCGCCGTCCGGCGACTGGGTGACCGTCGTGCCACCGGCCGTGGCCACCGCGGCTCTGGCGGCAGGCGCCAGCACCGCCGCGTCGCCGGTCACTGATCCGGCGCTGGCGGCCGTACCAACGCCGTCGTCGGCCGGATCGACACCCGCCCAGCCGGTGAGCAGCGGACTGTCGGCCCCGCCGTCGTCGGTTGCGGTACCGCATCTCTGGCGAGTCGTGGGCGTGCAGGACGGCGACACGCTCACCTGCCTCGACGAGACGAATCAGCAGCAGAGGATCCGCTTGTCTGACATTGACGCTCCCGAGATCGGGCAGGACTACGGCAAGGCCTCACGCGAGGCGCTCGCTGCCTTGGTGTTCGGCAAGACGGTGGAGGTGTATGACCAGGGGCGTGACGAGAGCGGTCGGTGGATCGCCCGGGTGATGGTGGATGGGATCGACGTGAACCGTCAGATGGTGGCCACGGGCAACGCCTGGCACTACGCGGCCTACTCGACCGACCAGACGCTCGCCGCCGTCCAAGCCCAGGCGCAGAGTCAGCAGCAAGGCCTGTGGGCCGTGGCTTCTCCGACGCCCCCATGGGTCTATCGGCAAGCCACCAACAACACCTGACCGGCCGAGCGGCCAAGAGTCGGCGCTGTGTCCGCGAAGTCCACTGGCACATGCGGGTGGTGGGGCGAGAGCCTTATGTCGGTTTGACGGCCCGCCACTCAGCGCGTAGTTTGCTGAAAGCTTACTGGTTTTGGGGTGAGTCGGCAGTCTCGCAGGTGGGTTTTTCGTCGCCCGTCGAGGTGCCGGCAGGAATCAAAAAGGGGGCGCGATGAACTCGGGTCGCATCGTTTCACGCTCGTGTACGCGCGTGTGGGCGATACACGTTCTGCACCGCGGCTTCACGCTCGTCGAACTGCTCGTGGTGATCGCGATCATCGCCACGCTCATCGGCCTGCTCCTACCGGCGGTCCAGTCGGCCCGCGAGTCGGCCCGCCGCAGCGCCTGCTCCAACAACCTCAAGCAGGTCGCCTTGGCGATCGTCAACTTCGAGAGTTCAAAAAAAGCCTATCCAGCCGGCTACTCCTTCTTCACGACGGCGGGCGAGCCGTGCTGGGGATGGGCGGCATTGATCCTGCCCTACATGGAACAGAACACCCTGTATGACCAACTCCAAGTTGGCACCAGAAAGTTGAGTGCGGTCTACAAGGCGTCACCGACCGCGGCGGACAAGGTACTCTTGCAGACACCCATCGGCGGTTATCGGTGCCCGTCGGACGATACCCCGGCCCTCAACGAACTCTGCAAGTTTGGCACGGGATTCTTTCCCCTCGCCACATCCAACTACGTGGGCAGCGCCGGCAACAAGATCGACATATCGTCGAGCGGAAGTTACAACGCGCCGCAGAACGACACCGATACCGGTGGCTTGTTCTTCGGTGCGTACGACACCAGGTCAACAGAGAAGGATGGAAAAGGACCGCTTGGCATCTCTCGGAGGCAGATCGCCGACGGAATGTCGAAGACGTTCGCCGTGGCGGAACGGGGAAGGTTGAACTATTCGGCTGCGTGGGCAGGCACTGGCAACAACCGTCTCTATGGCAACGAAGCGGCCGGCAGGACCCTGGCGCGCCCCTCATTTCTGATCAACTACGACTGGGTGATGGCAGGAAGCCCGGAGAACCAGAGCAAGGGTTATGGCAGCGGCCACAAAGGTGGATCGATGTTTGCCTTCCTTGACGGTTCCGTGGCCTTCGTATCCGAGAACATGGCGGCGGCCGAACTCGGCTATCTGGCAAATCGCAGCGATTACGTGTCGTACTCGTTGCCCAAGTGACTGCCTCTTCCTGTAGTTTCAGGAATGGGAATTCGAACGTCATCGACATCGAGTAGACGTTGAAGTGATCGGGTGCCCCCGATCTCCCGCGCG
>Ga0315903_10012199_pt1 | contig 10046 bp, 8 predicted proteins | sample LakEriMetagenome_7_FD_203524 | JGI IMG/M metagenome (GOLD analysis project Ga0315903, IMG submission 203524) | Freshwater fungal communities from buoy surface, Lake Erie, Ohio, United States - Buoy 2 MA119 | ecosystem: Environmental > Aquatic > Freshwater > Lake | place: USA: Lake Erie, Ohio... | reverse complement strand
GAAATTACAATCACAACTGTTAAACACCCGAAACACTACCAAACTTCCACCTTCTCTATCGATTCGTCACCCAGCAGTTGATTAATGGCATCTATCAACTTAGTCTTCTGATAAGATAGCTCCTGCTTAAGCGGACCACTGTCCATTTTAAGCACCAGTGTCTTTCCGTGAAGGCGGCTCTCGCGTGTTTTCTTCCAAATAACCTCTCCCACAACCTCTCTATAACAGCGTAAAACCTCCATTTCTTGGTAACGATGTTCCCAACCGTTGCGACGCAGTATATCGGAGATAAGTTCCTTGAGAGGATTATCGGTGTATTTGCGGTTGGACATAGGGTCAAATATCGACTGAAAAAAAGGTTAGACCACTTCTAGTTTTCCACCGGAGGTTTGCCAGGCTTTGAAAGATACGTTTGCCGCTTTCAAAATCTCGGGCATTCGAATGGGGCTGGTATCGGTAATGAACAATTGCCCGACATCATTGGCGGAAATCCAACGCATAATATTTGTCACGCGTTGCTCATCTATTTTGTCGAAAAAGTCATCCAGCAACAGGATTGGTTTTACGAGAGCCGACTCCTTGATGAACAGATACTGAGAAAACTTCAAGGCAAAAAGAAAAGACTTCTGCTGGCCCTGAGAGGCGAACTTTTTAAGAATATGACCTTCCATTAAAAATTCAAGATCATCTCTATGCACTCCGGCTGAAGTTCGCTCCAGCATTTTATCACGACGGTTGTTATTGCGCAGCAACTGCTCCATAGTTGCATCATTCAATTCGGAAGAATAATGAAATGAAACATTCTCGGCCGCCCCCGATATCTCCCGATAAACACGTTGAAACACGACTTGAAAATCGCGCAGAAAAGAATTTCTCGCCTCGTGTATTCGAGCAGCTCTTTCTGCCAATTGGACATCCCAGACTTCGAGGAAATCATCCGGAAAATGAGCTTGTTTCGAATATGTTTTCAGAACCGTGTTTCGTTGTAACAACGCATGATTGTATGCAATCAAATCTTCCAAATATCCTCGCGACAATTGAGCAAGCGTGCTATCCAAAAATTTACGACGCACCTCGCTTCCATCCCATATTAATTCAATATCGTATGGTGTAATCATAACGCAAGGCAGATGACCAATGTGCTCAGCCAACCGCTCATACTCCTTGTGATTACGCTTGAATATTTTTCGCTGATTTCTTCGCACTGAGCAGATAATTTGCTCCGATTGTCCATTTCTCAAAAACTCACCCGTAATGGCAAATTGATCACCGCCGAAGATGATATTTTGTGAATCGACAGGATTGAAATAGCTCTTGCAATTAGACAGATAGTGAATGGCATCCAGCAAATTGGTTTTACCTGAACCATTATTACCCAAAAAACAATTGATTCCAGGATGCAATTCGATGTTCAAGGATTCGTAATTCTTGAAATTATACAGCGTGAGATTTAGAAGCTGAATTTCGTCCATATCGCTTAATACCATTGCACGCTAAAATCCGTATTTCCTGAACCAAAATTGACGAATTCACGGTTGAGCTCCTCCAGGTAGTAGTATTCGTTTTCCATCTCCATCATTTCATCTTCATCAGCATCCAAAACCACACTTCGCTCCGATTCGATAAACAGAGGCCATGCATTTGTGGGGTCGGAATTATCAAATGCCAAAATGCTTCCTAACCACTGGCGAGATGACGACTTGTAAACTTTGTAGAAAAACACATCGAGCTTCACTCCTCGAATATTTGTTGCTCTGCGCGTAATCAAAACGATTGAATCGGCTTTTGAATCCTGTTTTTCATACAAATTTTGCAGGTACAGCTTCGCCAACGATTCACGCGTGGTCATTCCTTCAGGCATTCGATCTTCGAGGCGCTTTTCACGAAGAATTTTATAGAGATCATGAGCTTGATCATTCATTCTGGCAAGTCGTGAAATCAACGTGTCGGAAAGTGGCTGATTATGCTCAAGTTCAAATCGAGCAAGGTCTATCAAGATCTGAGGCTTTCTCGATGCATATACTTTCTTGAAAAAGGAAGTGACTTCCCTCTCCTTTCGAATTGGGTTCAACAAGGTGCAATAATCAAAGAGAGCATCGGTATTGAAACTATAACCTTCTTCAGAGTTGCTGTTGAGTCGCTTTAATTCATTTCGCGCTTCGACTATAATCTGAGAAACTAAAAAGCGATAGGCCTGCACCGGGAGCCAACCGCTATCAACGGCCAGTGCCATTAAATGGTAAATACTCTCTTCATATTCATCTATGGCCAGAAGTTGCATGAGCTGAGGCAACAGCGGGGCAGCAATTCGCAAAGAGTCGAAGAGCGCTTCACATCCACTCCCGCCCATTTCGTCAAATATGATTGGAGGCTCCTCGATAACGAGACGTGCATAGGCCTTCCACGCCCGTGCCGTTTTCACTTGCAAGAGAACCTGCAACAACACATATTGATACTCGACGCTATCAGGGTAAGCATTAAACTCATGGATTAAGAAATCAATATTCTCCGAGGTAGTGTCGGAGGCTAATCCTGACAAAAGTTTAATCTTAATAAAATTTGCATCTTCCACTTCGAAATATGGAAGATCCTTTAACAAAGTTCTGATTCGGCCCGCCGATTCAGATGTAAAATCCATTTCAGATGTAATAGACAATGCACGACTGCGAAGCGATGAATCAACGGAAGTAAGAGCGTTGAAATACGCGTCATCACGCAATTTGAAATGTGGATAAGGAAAAATCGTATCTGTTGATTTGAAGTTTCCGAATGCATTTTTCACGAAATCGGAAATCCCTATGATTGAATCATAACAAGTTGTCAGGTGATAAAATGATTTATTCTTCAGAACAAACTTGTGAATGAATCTTCGGCTTGTTCCTGTGTCGCCGACGGTCACTTCATAGGTAACTCCACTATCAGTCCAATCGATGTTTTCATTTAAAACCTGCATATCGATACCCGTTGCAAGCGAACGCTTATCGCGGATAAAAGCCTCTTTGTTTTCACCATCAGAATATTCATGAAAGCGCTGGAAATCGACCGAAATCATTTCAGCAACAGCAGGTGGTTGCAAAACTTCGGCAGCATTTGTTCCGAATGGAGAATCTTGTTCCTGCTCAAGATCTGCGTTAAAAATCATTGCATCCAGCGATGCTTTTGTCTTCAGAGGTTTGTATGGTAAACTCGTGGTGTAATGCAATTCATCACTTTCGTATGAAAACAGCTGAGGACATGTAGGAGCTGCTATTGAGAATGAATTAAACCAATTCTCACGCTTGATGGAATCCGTTTCATTCGTAGAGAGCACGATATAGCTTAAACCACTAACAACGCAGAGTGCTTCAATTCCCTCCTGGAAATAAAGCCCATCCATTCCTTGACCTTTCAATCGGGCTTTGATGGCAGCTCGTCCTTGATGCGAGCAGTATTGATAAGAAACCAATTCCAGTCTTCGGTCTTTTTCAAATGCAGTGAGTAATCGCTTCAGCTCGTACTGATCCTCATCGAGAAAATCGGGCATTTCAATAACGTGTCGCTGCAGAACATAATACGTCTTCCCGGACGAGGAGGTCGCCAACGCTTCTATATCACTGCTAGCATTGTAATCAGAGTCATCCCTGTAATCAAGAATATTCTCCGGCATTTTTACCTGCAGAGCGCCGTCCGAAGAAACCCATTGCTGATCCTGCCGACTTGTTTGATTGATTACTATATCTTCAAAAAAAGCAGCTCCATATCCTTTTTGAACCTTATCGCCCGAAGCGGCGAGTTTCAACACAAGTATCTCTTCTGGTAATACAAGAAGTAACTGACGTTGGAAATCGCCTCTGCGCGTTTTATTGAGGACATCCAATCCCGAATGCCCGCCGATTTTAACCTCCTTCTTTGAAACAATTTCTCCCGCGACCGTTTCATAGATCATACTATCAATCATAGCCAACAGATCGCTCGACCGGTATCCGTTGATTGCATTGTATGATTTCAAACGCGTGACTGTGTAATTTGCGCCATTAGCCAAATCGAGCGACAGCCAGCTGGCAGATGACTTATTCGTCTTAATGGCATATACCGGAGTTGGTGTTTTCAGGGCGAATAGGCCATCTGAACTCTCGAAAGGAACAAAAGCATGATTGTATAGGCGCGCATCCAACTCTTTCCTTCGCTTGGCATTTCGAGTTCCTTTGCTAATAGGCACAACCTTGTATCCCAGCCCTCGAAGCGATTCAATCACACCTTCACTCCCCGGTAAATGAGCGCATCCCATCGCAGCAAAAACAGACTGTCCGGCTCGGAGCATGCTGTCCAAATTGTGTACGAACAATTTATTGCGCTCAACAAGAATGTACTTTCGAAAGGCCGCTGACGCAGTATTGCGACTTAAAGAGTCGATCAAATCGAGGTCCTGTCGTCGATAAGCCGGCTCTAATTGACGAGTTAATTCCTCATAATCATCAATATCCCCTTCATCCCATTCGCGTGAATCTTCTTGCTTGGCTTCCTCCTGGCTGGCCAACCGCATGAAGGAGTCACTTTGCTCATAGGTTTCCAACCCTATGGTTTGGCGGCCCAACTTCTTAGCTACCTGATATATGTGCATATCAAGCCATGTATCCTCTTCAAAATCGACCGACGATGCTCCTTCGGAATACCTGAACATGAGGTAATTCAAAATGTCGGGTTCATAGAGTAAGGCTGAACGCAAGCGCTCAAATGGGGTTTGACCCTCACCTAAATTCCAATAGCCTCGAAGACTGGGAAGAGGAGAATCATCAGCATACTCATCATATGACTCCTCATCCGAGGACTCGCCTCCAAGCCACGACAATACTTGAGGATCGCGAAAAAGAGCTTCAAGCCATGCCTCAGGCTCGAGCTCCAGTGCCACTACATCGGCTGACTCGATAGCATCATAAAAAGGATCACCCAACTGAAAAGCCAGCTTACCGCTAATATGCATAGTGCCATAGAGATAAGAAGTTTTTTTCAAATCTTTTCCCGAAACCTCCCACAGCAAGCTTTGGTATTGTCCTTTTGCTGAAAAATCAATGCTTATCAGGGATAGCAGTAAGCACAGATACACGAGGGTTTTCATCCGGAAATTGATAAGGATCGAGACGTTGAACGGTCAAAAATAGGAACGATGGTAGGGTATTGATGCATAAATGTTCATTGAAAGCACAAATCGATTATTTTTGCCGCCGCACAATATTGATTCGCATGTCAAAACAAGACACCAAGAAAGACGAAACCATCGTTGACATTCAACAGGTGGCATCAAAAACAGAGCAGTTTTTTGAAAAAAACCGCAAAACCATTTCAATTGTAATGGGTGGTATCGTAGTAGTATTAGGAGGCTTTTTCGCTTTCCAATTTCTCTACAATAAACCGCGTGAAGTGGAAGCTTCCAATGCAGCTACTCGTGCTGACCTTTTGGTTGAGCTGGACTCTATTCGCTTAGCTGTTCAGGGCGATGCCAACTTCGAGGGATACGAGGCAATTGCCGCCAACTACAGCGGAACCAAAGTAGCAGATCGCGCTCATTTCTGGTGCGGCGTGTACTATCGCGACATAGCGAAAGACTACAATGCCGCGTTAGAACATTTCAAGCAAGCAAGCTTCGATGACGAGGCTATGAGTGTTGAATTGACCGGATGCATCGGAGATATGTATGTAATGTCAAATGATTTGGAGCAAGGTGCTTCTTGGCTGGAGAAAGCTGCAAAACAAGCCAACTCAAGCGCAAGCCGTGACTTCACTGGTCCTCTCTATAACTTGAAAGCCAGTAAAGTCTACATGGAACTTGGTAATAACTCCAAGGCAGAGGCGTTGCTTCAGTATGTGGTTGACAACTACGACAAGCGTTCTCAAGAATACGGAGAAGCCGAAAAGTTGCTCGCCTTTTTGAAGGCTAAGGGTTAATCCCATGGCAACCACTAATCTTTCCTCTTATAACAAAGAACATCTTCCCGATGCACAATCTATGCGCATCGGGATTGTTGTTTCTGAATGGAACGACCATATCACATCGAATCTTCTAAAAGGATGTGTAGAAACTCTTACCGATTGCGGAGTAAGCAGTAAAAACATCATGGTTGCTCATGTTCCCGGGAGCTTCGAACTAGCGCTCGGCGCTCAATTACTATTTGAAAATCACAAACCTGAAGCTGTGGTTTGTTTAGGCTGTGTGATTAGAGGAGAAACAGCCCATTTCGATTTCGTAAGTAACGCATGTGCCGCGGGCATACAACAGCTTTCACTCAAAATAGGTAAGCCTGTAATTTTTGGAGTGCTTACGGACGATACAGAAGAGCAATCAATTGCGCGCAGCGGTGGAAGTAAGGGTAACAAAGGCACTGAAGCAGCAATAACCGCCATTAAAATGATCGGTCTTCAGCGAGAACTTGAAAGCAATAATTGGTAGCCGTAAAAGCTCTAGACAACCATTTCCTGGAACGACAACTCTTCTTTTCCCTTTTTGGTCAAACGATAGCCTGAATTGTTTTTATTCATGATATATCCATCCAGGTAAAGATTGGCTACACGCTCACCGAGTTGAGCACTTCGTGTTGAGGAAGCGTCGTCATGTTCTATTCTGCTCCAGAACGCAGTTTCAAGCTGACTAAGTTTAATTAGTTCGTTCTTGTTGTTCTTCTTGTAGGTTTGAATAATATCGAGAATGACGAAGTCGTATTTGTCCAGATTCATATAGAAGTTGGTTGCGGTTAAATTAGCTAGTGCGTTAACACGGGGCTAATATAGAATCTACATTGGGGGAGATTTGTGGGTAAGTCCACAACTTTTGCTCACAACTTTTCAACCTAGCCCAAACAGCATTCCTTGTCGCTGCATTGTAAACCTTCTTCGCATGATTCATTTTGAGCTAACTTGCACACTCAGAATAATTCGGCAATGAAAAAAACTCTACTCGTTATTTTATCATGTACTGCAATCAGTGCAACAGCCCAAATCACCATCAACAGCAGTCATCTGCCCAACTCTGGAGATTTACTCTTCACACGGGCTGCTACACTTTTAACTGATGTTGATTTAGAAGCCACAGGAGCCAACTACACGTGGAACTTCGGTGATGATGTTATACAAGCAGGGGCATTGGATGCCGGAACCGAGTGCGCAGACCTGGGATCACTTTCACTGATTGATCAACTTTTCTTCAATAATCCCTTGTATCCGGAGTACAATTCAGATTTCGGAATAGGAGCAGCTCTTCTCGACAATCCTCTCATCAGCATTGAAGATGCCTATCAGGTTTATAAAAATAGCGGAGGCGTTTATGCAATGACTGGTTTAGTTGCAACTGTTCAAGGCGTTCCGCTAAACGCACAATATGATGACCGTGACATTATTTACGACTTACCCCTTACCTATCCAGCCTCAGGGAATTCACATTCCATTCTTCAACTGGAAGTGCCTACTCTGGCCTATTATGGCACAGACCAGTATCGAAACTATGTATGCGATGGCTGGGGAACACTTAACATCTATGGACAATCATATGATGTATTGAGGGTCAAATCAACACTAACCGGTTTCGATTCCGTAGCTGTTAACTTTAATGGTTTGCCTTTCGGCTTTCAATTACCTAAGGACATTACAACTTATCAATGGCTTAATACCTCATTTAAAGTACCTGTATTGGAAGTGATCTCAACAGCGGGTGGTTTAGGCGGTGCACAGCTTACAGTTCGCACTGCAGATCTTGGTGTTGACATTAGCGAAATAGAAAGTAACACCATTCATGTATTCCCCAACCCTGCTCAAGAAGAATTGATCATCACGGAGGTTAAGACAGGCGCGTCATTTTTTATTCTGAACTCTTCAGGACAAATTGTGAAGCAAGGGAACCTAATCGGAGGCCGATTAGAAGTTGGAAACCTGGAATCCGGCCTCTATTTCATTCGACTGGAACAAGAAGGCTCCGTGCGTCAAGGGCGCTTCGTGAAGCAATAGCAATCAGTTGCCACAGGGGAAATCTGACGATCCGTTGGGATCGCAGAAGTTGAGTGCTGCTGTATACTCGCTTTGAACCAGTGCTCTCAAATTCCCTGAATTCGGTTGGTTGTTATTATCAAATGCGATCATGGGAAGACCTGTCAGGTTTCTTGTGCCACGCGATGCGAACAACCCAATGCCATTGCTAACGTTGGTGTAAATGGGACGTTCTTGAGCAACACCTGTTGAAGGAGAATTCACTTCAATGTATGATTTCAAATCGTTGTTACCCATTGTTAGCATGACATCAAAGCACTCCGTGCGTTGTTGCTGTGAGTCATAATTGCCTATTATGCGACGAATGCGCTGATCGGCAACGAGATTATTCTGCAAAAAGGAGAAGAACGCGCGACCGTCGAATGTGATTTTTAGAAGTTGGCCATTTGTAATTTCATCATCCGAAACACTTCCCAAGTAGTAATCCAAAAACTTCGGTGTAACACTAATGGGAGTGCCTGACCAGTCTGCATTCTCGTAAACCATCTCAGTATAATGGAATCGAAGGCGCGCATCGTAGACATTGGCGTTTGTGGCTGCATTCCAGCGAATGGCCACCTCTGACGTGTAGTTAAAACCTCCGTTGGTTGATACCGAGGCAAGAATAAAGGTTGCGTTTTGCTGAGGCGTAAGCCATGAAAAACTATTGTAACTTACTACCTTGGTACTCGCCGTTACTTCTCTTCCGTCGGTGAATTGCAACACGATTCTGTATTCAGAACTCTGATTTAACCCGGGTGAAGTTGGAACGAAGTAATACATGGTTTGTTCAGGACCATAGAAAATACCATTCATTTGGCGGTTGCTCACGGTTGTAGAAACTAGTTCATACTCCTCAACCACATCTCCATCCACTATTCGCTCAACGACTTTCTTCACGAAATCGTCATCGGAATATTCGGAACTGTCTCTCACCGCAGCGTAAGCGTTGTTGTCGCCATCACCCAAGAAAGTCCGATTAATCTTAATCCACTGTGTATCCTGCATAGAAATAAGGTTATCTCCATTGGAATCAGGATCGAGCAACCCAAAAATGACTGTCGTGTTTTTGTATGGGGCATTCAGATCTACTTCGGTTTCGCAAGAAGTGAAAACCATAGAGATTGCCAAAAGAAAAAATATCGTTTGCTTCATGATGGATATGCTACTACAAAGGCGCACAAATGTACCCTATTGTTGACGAAACGCAACGTTCTGGCCGGAAAGAAAAATGGCTATCCAATGATGTGCTCAAGCGCTAGGCTTCGCCCAGTAGGACGGGCGCGCTCAGCAGACAGGCAAGTCATTTTCTTGTGGTTAGAGTGATTGCAAAAAGGCAAGCGTGTCGACTCCGTCGGCATAATCCCAAAGTGCCGGGCGCTGACTGCCTCCAAAGGGTATGTCGGCATTGCTTACGATACACTGAATCTCCGCTTGTCGTTCTTCCAGGTTTTTCCGCAATTCAAACTCATCTTCGTAGTACTCGAAGTATAAACTTCCTGTGGGTGATGCGAGCGAAGAATCTTCTTTGAGTAACAAAAAACCGTTGTCGAGTAGCTGTTCACTGTTGAGCAACCATACCGCTTTATTATAATCGTAGTTATTAGCGTATTTATGATGGTTTATAATGGCGTTGTAATCATAAAACGCATTGAAAATTCTGTCGATTTGGTACCCTTTCGGCACAAATACCTTCGACACATTTCGACAGCCTAATCCAAAATACGCGAATACATCTCTGCCCAGTGACTTTAACTCCTCCTCTGTTTCATTCCCATTTAGGATAGCCACACTCGAGCGACTCTTGCGAATAATATGCGGCAGATGCCCGAAGTACTGCTCGAAATAGCGCGAAGTATTGTTGCTTCCAGTTGCTATTACAGCCTCCATATCCTTCATCAAACCATCGGCAAATACCAACTGATTCTCTACTGATTCATCGAGGCGAATGAGTATTTTAAACAAGGCAGGCATGAGAAGGTTATCATCTGTAGACAGCTTCACAAAAGCAACATGACCGCTAAGAATCACGCTCAACACATCGTGCAAGCCCACCA
>Ga0315903_10012198_pt1 | contig 10046 bp, 9 predicted proteins | sample LakEriMetagenome_7_FD_203524 | JGI IMG/M metagenome (GOLD analysis project Ga0315903, IMG submission 203524) | Freshwater fungal communities from buoy surface, Lake Erie, Ohio, United States - Buoy 2 MA119 | ecosystem: Environmental > Aquatic > Freshwater > Lake | place: USA: Lake Erie, Ohio... | reverse complement strand
CGTCGAGCGGCAATCTCGCGGGCATGGGCGGCGCGAAGGGCACGCCTGACGGGGTTCCGTCCGGGCTTACCGGGCCGGGCGTTGACGACAAGAACGCGGAACTTGCCGGTCTGGAATTCACGGACGAAGCGGCCGACGGTGCGGGGTCAAGCCAAGACGACGCGAATTCCAACTCGATGGCCGGCACGCAGGACGCCGCCGGGCCGCAGGAAAGCGGTTTTGGCGGCGGTGCTGCCGGCCTAGGGGACCAGGCGGGTGTCGGCGGCGATGGCGGCGACGCGGGCGGGACCAGCGGGGGCGGCGAGGACGGCTGGCGCGAAGGCGGCTATACCGGCCACGGCGGCGACGGCGTCGTTGACCCCAACGCGGAAGTGCGCGGCCCATACCACGAAGGCGAATACGTCGTTCGCCACGAGGCGACGCATCACTACGGCCCGGACATCATGGCCGCGCTCAACAGGGGCGAAATCCCCAAGAACGCGCTTGCCGCGCTGGTCGCGCAGCGCCGGCCGATGCAGTCGGCAAACCATCTCTTGCAGATGATGCGCTACGGCTGACATGCCACGCGCGCCTTTCGCGTTCAGCGCATACCAGAACCGGGCGCTCCCGGTTTCCGCGCAACGCCTCATCAACTGCTACGCCGAAAAGCAGCCGCAAGGCGCAAAGGGCGATATCATCCTTCTGCCGACGCCAGGCATGGACGCCTTCGTTACCGCAGGAACCGGCCCAATCCGTGGCATGGTTGAGCTTGCCGGCCTGCTGATCGTTGTTTCCGGCGTGGAAGTCTATCGCGTTTCGTTCGATGGCGTGGCCACGCTGATTGGCACCGTTGAAAACGGCGGCCCGGTTTCGCTCGCGGTCAACAGCGCGCAGGCGCTGATCGTCGTCCCGGAAAGCGGGCGCGGGTGGATCGCCACAACGTCCACCGTGACGGCGATCACTGACGTTGATTTCCCTGTTGCGACCAGCGCCACCTACATTGACGGATATTTTATCGTCACGGAGGCAAACACAGGAGATTTTCACGTCTCTGCCCTCGATGACGGAACGACGTGGAACGGCGACGTGGCGAACGCGGAACGCTCGCCGGATAACCTCGTGCGCGCGCTACGCGTCGGCTCGGTTCTTTGGCTGATCGGTGACAAGACGACCGAGATATGGAGCAACCAGGGCGCGTCTGATTTCCCGTTTCTGCAAGTGTCCGGCGCGTTCATCGAGCGCGGCACAGCGGCGCGGTTTTCGGCTGCCGCGCGCCTCGGCACGCTGTTCTGGCTTGGCGATGATCGCGTTGTCTATCGTAGCGATAACTTTTCCCCGACGCGGATCAGCAACCACGCAATCGAGCAGGCCATTGCGGGCTACGCGGTTGTCTCGGACGCTGTAGGCGGGATTTATGAGCAGGAGGGGCACGTCTTCTACCTGCTCACGTTCCCGACCCAGGGCGTGACGTGGGTGTATGACGGCAAGGAAGGCTTTTGGCACGAGCGCGAAAGCGAAGGATATTCCGGCTACCGCTGCCAGCACTTCGCCAATTTCGCAGGCGCGGCGGTCGGCGGGGACAGCAGCACGGGCGAGCTTTACACCCTGTCGCCGCTCGCGGCGACGGAGGACGGGGACAGGATCATCCGCGTGGCGACGGGATACCCGTTCCACGCTGAAAGCCGCCGCGTGTTCTACAGCGCGCTGGTCGCGGAATTCGAGCGCGGCGCGTCGGCCTATGCGTCCACGGACCCTGCCGGCATTGACGGCAACGTATGGTTGACCGTCTCGGACGACGGCGGCCGGACGTGGGGCGCGGAACGCTGGCGGACGCTCGGCTTTCAGGGCGATTATCGCGGGCGCGTCGTGTGGCACCGCCTTGGTTCCGCGCGCGAGCGCGTGTTCCGGCTGCAATGGTCCGACCCGGTGCGAACCGTGCTGATCGCTGCTGTTTTTGAATACGAGCCGGGGCAGTCCTAGTGGCCGTTCGGACGTTCTACCAAGAACCTCCGTTCCGCGCCGACGTGGTGGACGCGCAGAAGCGCGTCACGGCGCCGTGGCACCTGTGGTTTTCCTTCGCGACGAAGTCACTGGCGCGGGAGATCATCGTTGACAGCACGGCAGACCCGCCGAACCTCGGATCTGGCGCGGCCGTGTCGGCTACGGTCACTGTGCCGGGCGCCGAGGAAGGCGACTTCGCGCTGGCGTCCTTCGTGACGGCGAACGTAGGCATTTCGCTTTCGGCGCAGGTCACGAGCGCAAACACGGTCACGGTCTGGTTTTTCAATCTCAGCGGCGGCGCCATTGACTTGCCGGCTGGCACGCTGCGCGTTTGGGTCAGGAAGGTGTCATGAGCTGGAGCAGCATCATTGGCGCGGCGATCCCCGCCGTCGCGTCCGTCGCGTCCGGGTTCCTTGGCTCGCAGGCTGCCAATCGCGCGGCGGGCCAGCAACAGGCGGCGGCCGATCAGGCGGCCGGGCTGACGCAGGCGCAGATTGACCTTCAGCGCGATATGTATGGCCAAAACCGCGCGGACCTGGCGCCGTGGCGGCAGGCTGGCCAGAACGCGCTTGCCGGCCTCATGGCGAACTGGGGCCAGAACTATACCGCCAGCCCGTCCTATAACTGGCGGATGCAGGAAGGGATGCGCGCAGTGGACGCCGGCATGTCGGCGCGCGGGCTGCGCAACAGCACGGCGCGGGACCGCGCGGCGGCGCGGTTTGCGGACGGCCTTGCGTCGCAGGATTATGAGCAGTGGTGGAACCGTGGCGCGGGCCTCGCGGGCATCGGGCAGACGGCCACGGCGCAGGGCGTGCAGGCGGGGCAGAACTACACGGGGCAGGCGGCGCAGACTGCGAACAACCTCGCCAGCATCTACGGCCAGGCGGGCAACGCGCAGGCGGCGGGCACCATGGGCGCGGCGAACGCTTGGGGCCAGGCGGCGCAGAACCTCGGCAACATCGCGGCGGGATATCGCTGGTAAGGATCGCGCGGCATGGTTTTCTCTCTCGACACGCGCCTGCCGATGGCCGGGCGCGGCTATGACTACGGCGCGACGCAGCGCAACGCGCTTGTGCAGATGCAGATGGAGCAGGCGCGGCAGGAAGCGGACCAGAACAACGCGCTTGCGGCTGCCTATCGCACTGAGGGGGCGGCGTTGCTGGGTTCCGATCCGACCGCGCAGCTTGCGGCGGCGGGGCGGCTGGCGGCGCTTGGCCCGCGTGCGTTCCAGATGGCGGCGCCGATTGCGCAGAGTGCGCGTGAGCGGCAGGAATACGAGGAATACCGCCGTCGTGGCGCGCCCGCGCGAGCGGGCGGGGTAGAGATGCCTGTCGCCGGCGGCGATATGCTTTCGCGCATTGCCTCCGTGGAAAGCGGCGGCGATCCGAACGCGCGCAATCCGGCGTCATCGGCTGCCGGGGCGTTCCAGATCACGGATGGGACGTGGCGGCAGTATGCGCCGCGTCTGGGGCTTGGCGACGCGGACAGGATGAACCCTGCCGCGCAGCGGCGCGTGGCCGAGGCGATCCAGGCGGACGCGCGCGGCGCGGTTGGGCGCGACCTTTCGCCGGGCGAGCAGTATGGTGCGCACCTGCTGGGCATCGGGGGCTTGCGGGCGTTCCTCGGCGCCGATCCGAACGCGGACGCGCAGACCGTCTATGCGCAGGCTGCCGGCCCTGGCATCGCCGCGCAGGCGTTCCAGCGCAATCCCGGCCTGCTTGAGCCTGGAATGACGGTCGGACAGGTGATGCAGCGGATTGGCGCGCGCGTCGGGGGCGCGCCTGGCGGCACCACGCCCGCGTCCAGCGACGCGCCGGGCCGCTCGCCGCGCGTTGCCGTTGACGCTGCGACGCTCGCGCAGTTGCAAGCGGACCTTGCGCACCCTAACCGGCTCGTTCGGCGCGACGCTCAGGCGCGATTGGCGGTGCTGAATTTCCAGAGGCAGAACGTTGGCAGCACGGCGCAGCCTCCGACCATCAGCCTCGGCGCGGGCGCTCATGGCCAGGCAGGCGTTTACGAGCGCACGCCCAGCGGGCTGCGGTATCTCGGGCCTTCGCCGGAACAGACGCCGGCCACTGTCGGCACCATCCCGCCCGGCTTCCAGCTTGAGCGCACGCCGGACGGCGCTTATCGTATGGTGCCCATCCCCGGCGGGCCGGCAGACTTGGCGCAGCAGCGCCAGGCGCGCGCCGACGCAAACCGCCAGACGGGCGCGCAGCGCACGGGCAATATCGTGGTGCAAGACCTTGACCGGACGCTACAGCTCCTTGACACGGCGACGCTGCCGGTTGCCGGGATTACGGCAGGGACTTTGGCGCGCGTCCCTGGCACAGCCGCAGCCGACGCGGCGCGCCTCCTTGACAGCGTCCGCGCCAATGTCGGCTTCGCGCAGCTTAACCAGATGCGGTCGGAAAGCCCGACTGGCGCGGCTCTCGGCGCTGTGACCGAACGCGAATTGCAATTCCTGCAAGCAGTTCTTGGATCGCTGGATCAGACGCAATCCCCGGTTCAATTCCGCGACAACCTTGTAAGGCTTCGCAACGTGTTCCTCGATATCGTCCACGGCGAGGGAGGCGGGCCGCCCCGGCAGCAGCCGGGCTTTCAGCGAGGCACGAACGCCCCCCCGGCCGGCGCCAGGCCGCCGGATGCGACCCCGGAAACTCCCGGTCCCGGCGGGCGCGGCGTTGCGACCCCGCCGACCGTCACGACGCGGCGATATAATCCCGCCACGGGGAGGATCGAGTAATGATCTCGGTGCAGATGCCGAACGGGGAAACCGTCGAGTTCCCGCCTGGCACGCCGCCCGATGTCATGCAAGGCGCCATTCGGTCCTATCTTGCCGAGCGCAACTCTCAGCGCGGCACCGGGGAGCGTGTCGCGCGCACCGCAGGCATGGTCGGGCAAGGGTTCAACGAGGGCCTCGCGCAGACGCTTGGCGCCGCGCCGGATCTAGTGGCGTCTGGGCTTCGCGCCGTTGGCATCCCGACCACGGCGCCCGGTCAATACACGGATTGGGCGCGACAGGGCATCCAGTATGTTACCGGCGCTCCGCAAGCACCCGAAACCACGCTTGAGCGGGCGGCGCAGGGCGCGGGGCGCGGGATCGCGGACGCGGCGTCCGTGCTTGTCCCTGCGACTGCCGTTGCGCGCGGCGCGCAGGCGGGCGGCGTGGCGCAGGGCGTGGGGCGGATGCTGGCCGCGCAGCCTGTCTTGCAGGGCGTGGCGGGTGCTGTTGGCGGGGCTGTTGGCGACGCCACGGATAACCCTCTCCTTGGGACTGCTGCTGCCATTGCCACGCCCGTTATCGCAAGTGCCGCGCGCCGGGCTGTGACGCCGTTCCCCATGTCGCCCGAACGGCAGGCGTTGGCCGACGCAGCGCGTCGCGAGGGCATCCCCCTTACGGCCGGACAGGCAACCGGCAATCAGGCGCTCCGCTACATGGAGGGCGCATTCGAAAGTCTCCCGACCACGGCAGGCCGCCAACAGGGCATCGCGGATGCCTCGCGCCGTGGTTTCAATCGCGCTGTCTTGCAGCGCGCGGGCATTGCTGACGACTTGGCTACGCCGGACGTGCTGGCCGCAAACGCCCAAAGGCTCGGCAACGAGTTCACGCGGCTTGCGTCGCAAACCACAGTTCAGTTTGACGCGCCCTTTGTCTCGGCGGTTTCCGTCGCGGCAAATCGCTACGGCAACAAACTGCCGTCTCAACAGCGCGCGGTATTCGGGAACTATGTCCGCGACATCCTGACCGACGCCGCGACCGGGCAACCGCGCACCACGCTTGACGGGGCGGTCTATCAGCAGGCGCGGTCGGATCTGACGCGGCAAGTCTCAGCGTATCAGCAGAACGACCCCGCGCTTTCGCAGGCGCTGCGCCAACTGCGCGACGCTTTGGATGAAGTCGCGGGGCGCTCCGTTCCGCCTGACATGCAAGACGCTTGGCGCGCTGTGCGAGGCCAGTATTCCGCGCAACGGACGATTGAGCGCGCCATCGGCGCCGGCGAAAACGTGGCGGAAGGCAACATCTCGCCTCTGCTCCTCCGCAACGCCGTCAACGCGCGCGACCGGCGAGCCTACGCTCTAGGCCGAGGCGAACTTACGGAACTCTCCCGTATCGGGCAGATGTTCATGCGCCCGATGCCGCAGTCTGGCACGGCGCCGAGGGCCGCGATGATGGGCGCATTGACCGGCGCGGGCGTGGCGGGTGTTGACCCGCTGACGCTCGCGGCTGGCGCGGCGGTCCCGCGCGCGGTTCAAGAAGTCTATATGCTGCCGCCCGTGCAGCGGTATTTGCAAAACCAGGCATTGCCGCAGGGGGCGCCATCCCGCAATGCCTTGGCCGCGCTGATGCTGCAACAGGGACTTTCGGAAACGCGCGCCGCACTGACCAACGGCGCACGCTAACCCATCCGCATGGAGCGCGCCGACTTCCATCCGTAGCGCGCCCATACCACGCAGAACGTCGCAACGTAACTCCCTCCGAACCCAGCGACCAAACCGCCCAATAGCGGGATTTTGGGGTTTTCCGGCGAGGGATGCAGCGCGACGAACGCTGCGCATCCGAACACGCACGCCATTCCGAATTGCGCCCATCGCCAACGCGCTTGGCGGCGGTCATCCTCAAGCATGGAATTCTAACCCATGGCCGAACGCTTCTTTATGCCGCGCGCGACTGCCTTTGACGGCAACGGCGACCCCATCCCAGGCGGCAAGCTGGAATTCTACGTCGCCGGCACGTCCACGCCGCTCGCGACCTATTCCGATGCGGGCCTGACCGTGGCAAACGCCAATCCCGTGATCGCGGACAGCGCGGGGCGGTTTGGCGAAATCTTCCTGATCAGCGGCGAGGAATACAAGGTCATCCTGAAGGACGCGGACAACGCGACCATCTGGACCGCAGATCCTTATGTTGAGATCGCGGTAGAGGCGCCCGACGTTTCCCCGGTGTTCTACGCGAACAGGATCGTGAACGGCGCGATGCTGATTTCGCAGCAGAACACTACGTCCAACGTGGATACCACCACAGGGGCGGCATACACGCTGGATCAATGGGAGGCGGTGCTTTCCACCACGCCGGGCGGGACGCTGCGCGTCGCGCAGAACGCTACCGTGACGCCGCAGGGCTCGCCATATCGGCTGCGCGCGACGGCGCAGGTATCCGACGGCACGATAGCGGCGGCGAATTACTATATGCTCCGGCAGCAGATCGAGGGCTGGCGCGTGAGCAACGCGCTTCTCGGCACGAGCGGCGCGAAGGCGCTCATTCTGCGGTTCGGCGTTCGTTCGTCCGTCTCTGGCACGTTCGGCCTTTCGATCTGCAACGGCGCGGTCAATCGCTCCTATGCGACCACCTACCAGATCGCGGCGGGGGAAGTCTCCACGGACGTTGTGCGCACGGTTGTCATTCCTGGCGACGTGGCCGGGACGTGGACGACGGCTGAGACGGCGGGGCTTATGGTCCGGTGGTGCCTGGCGGCCGGGACGGACTTCCAGGGCGCCGCGAATACGTGGACCGGGGCGGACATCATCACGACTTCGGCGCAAACGAATTTCATGGGCACGGGCAGCGCGACGTTCGATCTGTTCGACGTTGCGTTGTATGTGGACACAGCTGGCAGCAGCGTGGCGCCGACCTATGAATTCCCGCGCTACGAGGACGAGCTTGCGGCGTGTCAGAGGTATTGGTGGAAGACGGGACGCGCGATGCTGGTGCAGGGGTTCGACAGCAGCGGGGCGTGGGGGCAGCGGGCGCATGTTAGCTTTCCCGTCGAGATGCGAGTTGCCCCGACCTCCACGAATTCCACCAGCTTTCCGACGAACGTCGCGAGCGCGATCATCGAGAATATCGGCACGGGCGGTGCGCAGTTTTCGGTCACGTCGTCCGGAGCAGGCGGATTCTACATCATCTACGACGCGACGGTTTCCTTCTCCGCGCGGTTGTAATCCAGCGCACGCAACGGTTGCACCTTTCCGCTTGACTTTTGACGATGTTTTCGCGCGCGTCCATGCGCCGGGATGTGTTACGAAGGGAGCGTTTGGGGGTCATGAGCGAATTGCCGGTTGATGAGGCCCGCGTCGCCGCGTTGGAAACACGTTTTGCCGTGCACGACGCGGTATGCGGCGAGCGATATCGCGCGATCAACTTCAAGCTAAACATCGCCATCGGCGGCATTGGCATTCTGCTTACAGCGATCAGCGCGGGCGATCCGCTCGTGCTGTTCCTGCGCCGCGTATTCGGGGCGGCGTAGTGGCAGCGCCGAAATGCACCGCCGCTGAATTCGTCGCAATCTGGAACGAGTGCGGCGGCTCCCCGACCGCCGTAGGCAAGCGGCTCAACATCGAGCCTTGCAACATCATGCACCGCCGCCGGCGGCTTGAACGCAACGGGTATTTCCTCCCGACCAATCCACTGCCAGGCGGGCACAACGCCCCTACCGCGCTCGTGCGGAATTACGAGCAGATGGCGCCGCTCGCCGTCCCTTACGGGACCGTTGTCGTGTTTTCCGACGCGCATTGGTGGCCTGGAACGCCGCGCACCATTGCGCATGACGCGCTGTTGAAGGTCATCCGCGAGGTCAAGCCGAAGGCAGTCATCGCGAACGGCGACGTATTCGACGGCGCAAGCATATCGCGCCACGATCCGGACGGATGGCAGAACCTTCCATCCGTTCATCAGGAGCTTGAAACCGTCAAGGCGTATATGGCGGAAATCGCCGAGGCCGCACGCGGCGCAATCCTTGCCCGCACCATCGGAAATCATGATCTGCGCTTTGACCGTCGCCTTGCGACGCAAGTCCCGGATTATCGGCACCTCGCCGGCATGATGCTGCGGGACCACATGCCCGACTGGCGCGAGGCATGGGCGTTCGAGGTGAACGGCGGCACTGTCGTCAAGCATCGCTGGCACAACGGCGTCCACGGCGCATACAACAACGTCCTGAAGGCGGGGCGGTCCATTGTGACCGGGCATTTGCACAGGCTCTGCGCGACGCCTTGGACCGACTACTCCGGCCGGCGCTACGGCGTGGATACCGGCACACTGAGCGAGGCGCGGTTTGCGCAGTTCGACTACGCCGAGGCGTCGCCCAAGAATTGGGGATCTGGCTTCGCCGTGTTGACGTTCCGGGAAGGCTTCATGCTGCCGCCGGAATTCTGCGAGGTGCTACGCGGGCAAGCCTTCTGGCGCGGCGAGGTGATCCATGAGGAAGCGAAGCCCGCTCACAGGGCGAATTCGCGCCCTCGCGCGGCTGCCTCCCGGCCCGGTCATCGAGTTAAGTCTGGAGTGTCAAAACTGCGGGGCGGAATGGGCGGAGGCGAGGATAAAGCCGCCGCTCGTGTTCAAATGCCCGGACTGCGGACGAAGGGAGGGACTGCGAAGCGATGATATCTCCGCTGCATCCTATGTCCTCAGAGCAGATGACGACGATTGACATGCGCGACCCTACCTCCGCGCTGGCGGAAAGCCTCGCCGTGGCCGAGGGCCAGCTCGGCCTGTTTTGGGGGTCATCGTCGCACCGGGCGGCGTATTTCGTCACGGCAAACGCCATGCTTCGCCCGCTGCAATCGCGCGGGTGGAAGCTGGAGCGTATCGGCCTGGTTCCCGAAGCCTCGCCGTGATCTGCGGCCTTGCCCTGGTCCTGCTTCTGGACGCATCCGCGTCCGTCCCTGACCATGCGTGGCACGCTCAGGTAGAAGCGCACGCGGACGCATTGGCAGATCCCGCCATAGGCCGCGCGATGGCGGCGCAAGGGACAACCGCCGTCGCGGTCATCGGGTTTTCGGACACTCCGCGCGTCATGGTCCCTTGGCGCGTGGTGGACGCGCCGGAAGACGCGGCGGCCATCGCGCGCGAGGTCATGGCCGCGCGCAGGCCGGGGAACGCGTCCACCTACACGGCCGCCGCGCTCGGTTACGCGCTGCGGTATCTTGACCAAGCCCCGTGTGCGGGCGAGCGTCGCGTGATTGATCTTGTGACGGACGGGCCGAGTGACGATAACTCGCGCATCCCGGCTGTCCGGGACGCTCTGATAGACGCGGACGTGCGCTTGAACGTCCTGGCGGTCAAC
>Ga0315903_10012196_pt1 | contig 10046 bp, 20 predicted proteins | sample LakEriMetagenome_7_FD_203524 | JGI IMG/M metagenome (GOLD analysis project Ga0315903, IMG submission 203524) | Freshwater fungal communities from buoy surface, Lake Erie, Ohio, United States - Buoy 2 MA119 | ecosystem: Environmental > Aquatic > Freshwater > Lake | place: USA: Lake Erie, Ohio... | reverse complement strand
CCATGCCACCAAAAACCATCAAAGTAACCCCCGACTTACACCGTCTCCTGCGGATCAAAGCCGCAGAGACAGGTTTAAGTCTCCAACAACAGGCCGAGAAGATCCTCTTGGCCGCACTGAAAGGAAACAAGCCATGAAGACCATTAAACAATTCTGCTCTGAGCACAGAGCTTGCTCAGATGGCCAGAAATGGGCTCTTGCTCATTGCAAGGACATGCAAGAGGTCTGGGAGAAAGCCCCCGACCCCTCGTGGGTTATCTGGATCGCCACCCGTCGAGGTGTGCTGACCGACCGCGAGCTTCGCCTGTTCGCCGTCTGGTGTGCGCGACAAGTGCAGCACTTGTTGACCGATCCGCGCTCGATTAACGCTATCGACGTAGCGGAACGCTATGCTAACGGCGAGGCTACCGACAGGGAGCTAACAGCAGCCAGTGCCGCAGCCATTGCCGCAGCCCGAACCGCAGCCAGGTCCGCAGCCTGGGCCGCAGCCTGGGCCGCAGCCTGGGCCGCAGATAGTGCCGCAGATAGTGCCGCAGCTAGGGCCGCACAAGCCGAACGGCTTCGAAACAACACTCAACCCAATTTCTCATGACCCACACCGAAGCCATGGCCGTCGTCCAAGAGCTGACCGACTTGGCAGCAAAGACCGCGACCACGCCAGCCGATTCAGCCTACCTGCTGGGCTACATCCAGAGCCGTCTAGCTCAAACGCTAGTGGAGTGCCCTTCCGCTAGAGTTTCCACTTTTTCCCATCTAAACTACCTGAAAAATACGACAAAATGAGACGCAAGACCTACCCAAGCCGCGAAGTGGATCGAACCATTGAATGGCAGCAACGCCGACTGGCTGGCATTCGTGCCCATAAGCCAGGATACCAGGACGCCACGCTGTCTTTCCACCGGCAGCTCATTCACGACATGCTAGGAGCTGCTTTTCTAGCAGGACTTTGCATCGCGCTAGTCTTCCTGGCTTTTGCCTGATTTCCCAATGGTAAGCCTCGACCCTCATGCAGGCCAACGACCGCTGCTAACGGGTGCGAAAATACCGGCAAAACTAACAAAACACTATGACACACGACACACAAAACGACGATGGCGGGCCAGCGTTTCCGTGCGAAACCTATGGACTCCATAACGGAAAAGAAACCACCATTCCAACTAACGGCATGACTCTCCGCGACTGGTTCGCAGGGCAGGCTATGCTTGGGTTGGTATACAACGCACCCGTTGACGTTACAAACGCCACTTTATCCGAATGTGCATACAGCATTGCCGACGCCATGCTAGCAGCCCGTAAACAACACTAACAGAACACTATGACACACGACGACACAACTCTTCAAGCCGCCATTGACGCGGCATTTCAGACCAACGGCGAAAAATACGATGGATATTTGGTGACACTCAGTGATCATTACGCGTGGTCCAGAGAAGACTCCGCCCGCCTCGCTGTGGCTAAGGCTTTCTTGGCTGCCTTGCCGCCTGCGGAGCAGTCTGCGGAAATTGAGAAGCTGAAGGCCGAGGTCGAGCCCGCCCAGCCCTGGCAGCCAGCCGTGGGCGATGTCGTTAGGCTGAAGTCGGGAGGGCCGCAGGTGACTGTAAAAGGCCTTACGTCAGATGGGCTAGTCAGTTGCATCTGGTTTACCGCCAACGGCCAATACCACCAATTCCAGGTTCCAGCCGCTTGCTTAGAGCTAGTTAGAAAGGAGATGCCATGACAACACAACGAGGCGGACCACGCCACGCACCAACTAGCGAAAAGCTGGCTAAGCTAAAAAAACTCAGAGCCATGCTAGCCGACGGCTACGGCATGGAGATCGCCTGCAAGAGGGCAGGCACAACAAGTATAACGGCCCGAAATTGGGCAAAGAAACTCAACTTTAAACTATAAGGCTATGACCAACGAAGAAATCAGAATTAAGGTGGCGGAGGCGCTGGGCTGGAAGTCTCCATTTAATGAGCGAGAATGGCTGCATGGCTCAGGTCCAGAAGGAGAGGACGTGTATGGCAAGTTTGTTGGCACAGACCCATGTGGAGACCGAGAACAAGTCCCTAACTACCCTTTCGATCTCAACGCCTGCGCGGAGTTTGAGAAGACGCTGACAGATCAGGAGCATAACCGTTATCGCGCTCACATCTACGGCATGACCTTTAACCCAAGAGAATGTTTTTCCGCTACCGCCCGCCAACGCTGCATCGCCTACCTCAAAACGAAAGGAATTATCCCATGAACACGACACCTTCACCAGGAAGCCCCGAAGCGGTCAAGCTGGGCTGCCGATGCCCCGTGATGGATAATCACCACGGCGCTGGCTACATGGGTATTCGAGGCGTTTACGTTTACAGTGGAGACTGCACCCTTCACAATGTTTCACGCGATTATGAGGAACAAGACATAACAACAATGGAAACTATGAAAACAGAAGATTTAGCAGATATTGCCGATGTTGATTTAGAGGCTGACGACCAGTATCTAGATGAACAATGCCGGATGATAGAATTGCTTACTGGAAGCAAGGCTTTAGCTAAAGCATGTGTGGATGATCCGTTCGATTACGCCATGAAACTGCGAACAGGCGAGGTAATTGCATTTAGTGGCGCTCAAGTGCTGAATCGTGAGTGGGTGCATCTGCGTCTGAAGCCGATGGATCAACAACCCAAAGAAAATCAAATCGCCTACCCCGCTGATCGTGGCGTTGATGTGCGGCTCTCTGATATTGTGTGGGTGATGGACGCACCACTGGGTAGCTAACATACAACAAACAACACCAATGAAACCTAAGCTTAAATTCGTAGCCTGTTCTAGGCTTCCTGTATCCATTGCAGAGATGATTTTTGTTCTAAAGGAAGTTCAGAAAAACTACGGAAAAGACATCAAGTTGACCTTCAAGAGGTCGAGAATAAATAAAGCATGGATGGACTATCTCATAGATGACAGCGAGGAGGATTCTAAATGAATTACTATCCTTTCCACATTGGCGACTATGCGGCGCATACCCGAGGCTTGAGCCTCATGGAGGATCTAGCTTACAGGCGTTTGCTTGACGCTTATTATCTTGCTGAACATCCGTTCAACATGTGTTCAACAGACATTGCACGTTCTGTTGGAATGATGCACGAACTTGATGCTGTGGAGTATGTTTTGCACAAGTTTTTCCAGCCAACCGAAACAGGTTTTAGGCATAATCGAGCTGATTTAGAGATCGAAAAAGCGATCGCTAAAAAGGAGGCTGTTACCAGAGCAGGACAGGCTTCAGCGAGTGCTCGTTTCAACAAGCGTTCAACACCTGTTCAACAGACGTTGAACATTAGTTCTAACCAAGAACCAATAACCAAAGATAGTACTTCCGTAGGTTTCACAGAGTTCTGGCAAGCCTACCCGAACAAGACCGGAAAGGGAGCTGCGGAGAAGTCGTGGCAAAAGCAGCAACCTGACCTTGCCACCGTCCTAGCTGCATTGGCCTGGCAAACCAAGCAGGACGCCTGGACGAAAGACCAGGGGAAGTTCATCCCGCATCCTTCGACCTACTTGAACCAGCGCCGCTGGGAAGATGAGCAGCCAGTGACGAAACCCAAAGCAACAGGAGGATTGAACCTGTGAGCCTTCAAGCCGCTACCGAGGAAAGCCTGCTAGCGATCTTTGCTCAAGACCCCGAGAGCTTGAGAAAGTCACTCAATGCCATTACGGCTGACATGTTCTCGCCCGAGAATCGCGGTTTGTTTCGTGAACTGGTGGACAGCGTAGGCCGTGACGAATCGCCGGATTTGCTGCTGGTGACTGCCAAACTGCGCGAAAAAGACGCTTTGGAGATGTTTGGTGGAGCTGCGAGGCTGACCGAACTCTGGACAAGCCCTGTTTTGCACAGAAACGCCCCAAAATACGTTTCTGATTTGCGCAGAGGGTATGAGGTGCGGAAACGCATCGAGACGCTGAAAAAGGCCACAGAAACGCTAGAACTGGCAGTCATTACTGGAACGGATACTAGCACCGCCATTGCTGAGGCTGAGGCCATGCTAGCCGAAGCAGGAAAGATCCCTGGCAAGCCACTCGCTAGCAAAACCATGGGAGAGTTATCGGTGGATATCATCGAAGGGATCGAAGCCAGAACGATGCGAGGTAATGCACTCCCAGGCATCTCGACCGGCTTTGATACGATTGACGCTAAAACACAGGGCATGCAGCCAGGTCGAGTCTGGGTCATTGCCGGTAAACCTGGAGACGGTAAATCGGTGCTCATGCAGAACTTCCTAGAAAGTGCTCTCGACGCTGGCAAACGAGTCAGAATCTACCCGCTGGAGATGAGCCAAGAGGAGCAGGCTTACCGCATCCTTTGTAGCCAAGGTGGACTCGACAACCAAGCACTCTGGAAAGGGCTGATGAGTCGTAGCGACACCGTAGCTCTCCATGAGGCTATCCGAAGGCTAGCCAAGGCTAAGGCTGACATTGTTGATGTCAATGGAGCTTCAGCGACGGAGATCTTGGCTGACATCGAGCAGTGTGAAGCTGATGTGGTGATGGTGGACTATCTCCAGCTCATGGAAGACGAAGGACGGAAGGGAGCTACAAGAGAGGAGCTAGTGGCTAGTATCTCCAGGAGGCTTAAACGCACGGCAGTGAAGTCGCAGAAAGTCGTGCTTACCGCTAGCCAGCTGAATGACAATAATCAACTCAGGGAGTCCAGAGCCATAGGCCAGGACGCTGACCATATCCTGTTTCTGAACAAAGTGGACGATAACGACGAGAAACGCATTGTCTCTTGCGAAAAGAACCGCACCGGAGAAAGGTTCTGGAAACTAGAGCTAGACTTTCTCGGGAGATTCTACAAGTTCAGGGAGCCAGCTAAATTCTAATATGGACACAGACGCCTACAACTTTTTAGCCGAAAGGCTAGGACTCAAGACTGACATTGGCCGCAAGGCACTTACGCTAGCGGTTGAGAATATCAAGACGCTAGACCGCAAACAGCAGGATTATGGTAGCCAAAACATCGCCAGACATGGTCAATATGGTGTCATCGTTCGCTGCGATGACAAGACCGCTAGACTGGCTAATCTGCTAAACAAAGACACAGCGCAGAATGAAAGCGTGCTCGATAGCTGGTTAGACCTAGCCAACTACGGCATCATCGGCGCTTTGGTCTCATTAGGAGAATGGGAATAACCATATGAGCAACCAGAACACCGACTCAATACCAGCCATCGAAAGCGCAATCCTGAATATCTGCACAGCCTGCGATGACTGCGATTCTGCCGAAAGGGCTTGGCTTGATGACAACTGGGACGACTGCGTGATGTGGATCAACAACGCCATTGCACAGCTCGAATCGGCACGGGCTAAAATCAAAGCACACCATGAAAGCTAGCATTACCATCGGAGGGAAGAAGCTCAACATCGTCTGGGCTGACATCGAGGAGTTCGGCACTTATTGCCACGACTCCGCCTGCATTGCTCTTAGCTCTACCCTGAAGGGTGACGCTATGACTGCCATGGATACTCTGCGCCACGAACTGATGCACGCTGCCCTAGCTATCTCTGGAGTCGGATTTGGTATTACCCAGGAGCAAGAGGAGCAGATCGTGCGTTGCATGGAGAGTATCTTTTTCCCAGCATGGGATCAGCTCAACCAGGATGGCCTTAGATGGGGCAGAAAGGCCGAAAAACGGAAGGCTAAGGCTAAAGCAGTATCAACACGTCAGAGGAGGGCACGATGATGGAAGGAAGGCTGAAAACGACAACGAACCGGCACACTGGGGAAAACCTGGACGATGAGGTGAAACAGCAGGTTCTCGCCTACCTGAAGGAAGGCAATGGCATCGTGGCGACTGCGAAGAAGTTCGAGCTAACCACGCACATCGTCACCTCGCTTCGTGACAAGGCGGAGGAAAGCGATCCTGCATTTAACCTGGCTGCATGGAAGAAGCAGACGGCAGCTACGCTGTCACACTTCGCAGCGAAAGGGAGTCAGAGACTTGTTGATGAAGTGGACAGAATGCCACTCGCGTCGTTACCCATCGCCATTGCCGTGGCGATAGACAAAATCCAGGCGCTCCACGACCAGCCGCAAACCGTGGTCGAGCATCGCTTACGCGTTGATCATCAAAGCGTTAACTCCCTCTTTGACGCCAACGGCATCGTTCTCGACGGTGAGTTCACCGAGGTAAGCGAGCCTGATTCTATTGAGACTACCAGGGATTAACTACAAACAATAAGCGTAATGCGAAGTGACCCGACACAAAGTAACGCCATGAAGATCAACGATTTACGCCACAGCAAGCTAGCTGAGTCTCAACAGTGCTGCCTTGCTGAGTCGCAAGATGGGGGGAGGGGGTCTGAATTTAGCGCAGCTTGAAAAAGCTCGATGAGTAACCACCTCTGGAAAATTTCTGCAAAAGCCCTGATGTTCACGAAATAGCTTTTATCAACATGCCTCCCTACACCCTACACCTTGGCGACAACCTAGCCGCCCTTCGAGCGATGCCAGGCAGCAGCGTCGATTCCATTGTCACCGATCCCCCTTACGGCTTGTCGTTTATGGGCAAAAAGTGGGATTACGACGTGCCCAGCGTTGAACTCTGGCAAGAGTGCCTGCGTGTGCTGAAGCCTGGCGGCCACCTGCTGGCGTTTGCTGGCACCCGGACGCAGCACCGCATGGCCGTGCGCATCGAGGACGCCGGTTTCGAAATACGCGACATGATTGCCTGGGTCTATGGTTCAGGGTTTCCGAAGTCACTGGACGTAAGCAAGGCAATCGACAAGGCGGCGGGGGTCGATCGCGAGGTGGTTGGTCCTAACCCATGGGCGGATCGCGGCGGGTTAGTCCGAGCAAACACTTACGGTGAACCAACTCGTCCGCCGGAAACAAGCCCCGCCACCGACGCCGCCCGCCAGTGGCAAGGCTGGGGCACCGCTCTAAAGCCCGCGATGGAACCGATCACCGTTGCCCGCAAGCCGCTTATCGGCACCGTGGCCGCCAACGTGCTGGAGCATGGCACCGGGGCACTCAACGTGGATGGGTGCAGGATCGAGCACGATGCCGATGTAGACCTTACAGCCATACATCGGCAACAAAGCGAAGGAACAGGTATTGCCGTGGGGAAAGGCTTTGTCGGCAGCATGATTGGCAAAGAAGTGCCCATGTATAAGCCTGGCGGTCGCTGGCCCGCCAACCTGATCCACGACGGCAGCGAGGAGGTGACGGAACTGCTAAACGATGCCGCCCGGTTCTTTAAGTGCGCGAAGGCGAGCAAGCGGGATCGGGATGAGGGGCTGGAGGGGTTTGACCTGGGTAACAATATGAGGGTCAATGGACCGCGTGAAAGCGAAGAGGCAAAATACTCCACATTGCGTGCAAACATCCATCCAACCGTCAAACCTACTGACCTGATGCGCTACCTTTGCCGATTGGTTACGCCTCCTGGTGGCGTTGTGCTTGATCCTTTCATGGGTTCTGGCAGCACGGGGAAAGCAGCGATGCTGGAAGGTTTCCGCTTCATTGGCTGCGAGCTTTCGGAGGAATACTTTAAGATCGCTGACGCTCGAATCTCTGCCGCTTTAGCCTCTCAACCCTTGCTTTAACATGCCTCCCACCCTACACTCTCGCTGTCATTCTGCCTTCCTGGAAGTCCTGGTGCTCCTCGACCACGTCAAAGAAACCAACGATCCTGTGGATCAGGAAGTGCTCGACGAACTGCAAGAGGAAATTGAAACTCTCCTTGATCTTTTGGAGACTAACGCTAAGGGGGTGACTCATGGAAACAACTAAAGCCATTCCAATAGACGAGATTGCCACTAGCCTTGGTGCGGATGCCAAAGCACTAAAGGCACAGCTCAAGCAAGGTAAACACTGGACGGTAGGCCGGTATAACAAGACCTATCTCACCCCAGCGGGTCAAGCTAAGGCGAAAGAGCTTTATGCGACAGCAGTGGCGCAGGATGAAGCGATCGAGCCTGAGCTAGAGGAGGCCGTTTCAGAGCCTCCTGCACAGCCTGAGCTACCGAAAGGTGACGCTGGTCTAGCTCGACTTTTGGCCGAGTCGGAGACAGCCGTGGTGAAGCACACTCGTTTCGCGAACAAGCGAGTTTTGCTAGTCACTCACAAGGGTAGTGACTGCATCTGCCTTTGCAAGGACAGCCGCTATTTTACACCAGGGATGGTTATACCGGTGAGGTATGACGGAAACGCCCTGGTGAGCAAATATCAGCCTAGAAGGCTTGGAAAGCTTTAACCCTTTGCCCCTCTTGGGCACCCTCTAGCCGGGGGATGAGACGCGTGAATCACCCTGGCAGGCTAGAGGTTATTTTTTGACCCTGAATAGAAACCATGACTTATGCCCTACGGTCTGCCAGGTGCGGTTAAACTGCGGGAAAACGTGCTTGCTCTGTCTCTTGACGGCCTGAAGCAGGTGGTCTTGAAGGAGGGCACTTTGTTGCAACCGCTTTACCCTGGTGCTGATCAGGACGGCTGGAACGGTGAATGGCGGGTCAAGGTGGCGAAGACCGGTGAAGAGTGGATGTTAGCGAAAGAGGAGCTGGAGAAGCATTTATGAAAAAAATAATACACCAAATCATTGGCCTAATGGGCTACCAATGCCCTGTTTGCGAAGATGTGCGAAAGCGCCTAAAAGGTCACAAAGATTCTAGGCTCGATGGGGAATATGGTTTGGCCGCTGCCACGATGAGAGCATGGGAGCAGGAATGGGGAGACGGTTCAAACCCTGATGCAGGAGCCATGCTAAGGCATGAGGTTCGAAGCGTTCTTCGACGCTACGGCCAAGAATCGGATTTGACTGCTTATCAAGCCATTGGGGCACTCCGCATGGTAGAACATGACATCGTGGACATGTTGGATTCAAAGAACTCAGAGTAATGATCGACTTCATCGCATTTTTTACATGCTGCAGAAGTAAGTTCCTCTCTCTCTGCCAAGACCCCCCCTCCCCCCATGGAAATGGTGGTAAGGAGAGGCGACCTTTCAGACTTGTTTAGACTCGCTCTGTAAACTTGCGCCCCCTGCGAGATATTCCGTTGGCTACGGAAAGCACAGCCTTCTCAGTGCTGGCGTTTCGAGCTTTGCTGGCGTTTCCGCTTCGCTGCCCTGTTTTGTGGACGTTGGGCAAGTAACCATAAATGCAAAGGCCTGGCGTCTAAGGGGAAACGCCAGGCCTTGCAGGTTTGCTAGGGCAGGTTGTACTCCCCTTAGAGCAAACCAAGATGTGAGGCATTATCCTCCCCCTTGCGACCCAATCAAGGGGGAACTAGCGTTTTTAAGCTAATTGCATGTTTCAGCTCGAAGTTACCAAAGATAACCTGGGTCAATACCGGCCTACGCCTCACCCTATCCTGGTGGCACCTTCACCGGAAACCATCGCTGCTCTGGTGAAGAAAGTCGGTATGGATGAAGTCGTGAGGCGTCTTCAGCTCCGAGAAGATAAGATTCTAGCTGAGAAGATGGATCCTTACCGGCATGGCTACGAGCCGGACCACTGGAAAACCGCTGATGCTTTGCTCTCCGACCCCGAGGTGAATGAATTGGTTATTCTCGGAGGAAACCGAGCAGGGAAATCCGAATATGCTGCCAAACGTGTGGCGCAGGTCTTGAGCCGTCACCCTGACAAAAGAGTGTGGTGCGTGCATACAACCAACATGAGTAGCGTGCAGATGCAGCAACCGTTGGTCTATAAATACCTACCGGCGGAGTTCAAGACGGCCAAAAAGACGAAAATCACCAACGTCAGTTTCACGCAGAAGAACGGCTTCAGTGAGAATACCTTCGTTTTACCTAACCGTAGCCAATGCTACTTCCTGAACCAGTCGCAAGACATGAAGGTGATTGAGGGTGGCGAGATCGACTTCCTCTGGATCGACGAAGAGGTGAACAATGACTGGCTGAAAACGCTTCGCTACCGTCTCGCCAGCCGACGAGGGAAGATGGTGCTCACGTTTACTCCTATCTCTGGTTATACCAGCGTCGTCAAAGAGTACATGGCAGGCGCTTCCATCACCGAATGGAAGGAAGCCAGCCTACTCAAGGACACGATCAACGTGCC
>Ga0315903_10012189_pt1 | contig 10048 bp, 6 predicted proteins | sample LakEriMetagenome_7_FD_203524 | JGI IMG/M metagenome (GOLD analysis project Ga0315903, IMG submission 203524) | Freshwater fungal communities from buoy surface, Lake Erie, Ohio, United States - Buoy 2 MA119 | ecosystem: Environmental > Aquatic > Freshwater > Lake | place: USA: Lake Erie, Ohio... | reverse complement strand
GCATTGATGGGTGGTAAAGTTGGCATAGGCGTAACAAATCCTATTGAAAAATTAACAGTTATTGGGAATGTGCAGCTAAGTGGTTCAAACACAAATCTAAACTTTAATACTAATAACGCAGGAAATGGAAATATTTCTTTTGACGGAAGTACGTTTACTTTTGTTTCTAACAGCAATTCTGCCCCCATTGTCCTTTCAACTTCTTCTTTTGAGAGAGTGCGTATTACAAACGTTGGTAGGGTTGGCATAGGCACTAACTCTCCAACTACTTTATTATCTGTTGGTGGTTTAGGTTCTACAACGGCAGCTAGTGGCATAACATTTGGTGGAGATGCTCAAGCGAATCTCTATCGCGCTGGCGAAGACATAATAAAAACAGACGCCACTTTACAAGTAGGTGGAAATTTTGACGGATTTGGAACCGTCCAAGCTATTGGATCTATCCTTCACAGAAGCACAATAAGAGTTTTAAATAAAGCGGCTACTGATTGGGTAACTTGGTTTACTAGAGACACTTCTGAGTCTGAAACTATAGGCAGATTAGATAATATTAGATCCATAAATGGTAGCGTTGCAGGAAATCTTGGAATAGGAACGACATTACCTAGTGGTAAATTACATGTTGTTTCTTCAGTTTCAAATGATACTTTGCTTAGAGCAGACGGGACAAATGGTACATTATTTAGCGTTGTTGACGACTTGTCTGATTCATTAATGTCTGTAAATAATAGCGCAGGTTTGCCTGTGCTTGAAGTATTTGCAAACGACAGAGTTGTAATGGGTCAGTATGGTGCGAATGATTTCGTCTTAATTAATAACAAAATAGGTCTTGGGACTAGTAATCCTGCTAATAAATTAACAGTAATTGGCGGCGCGAGCATCGGTTCTACTACTTATAATACTTCTGCTCCTAGTAATGGTTTACTCGTAGAAGGCAACGTAGGCATAGGGACAACATTAGTAGGCAATCCTTTGGAAGTTTACGGTACATCAATGGACCCAAGTTTAACTCCTAGTGCTGCATCGATTTTTAATGTCAATAGCTTGGGGGTAGAACTAGCGGTGGGTAGAATGGTCACTTCTCCATTTAGCTTATGGTTACAGGGCAAACATGCCACAGTTGGTGGCAGTTTAACATATCCTATCGTGCTAAATCCTCTTGGCGGTAATGTCGGTATAGGCTTAACAAATCCAAGCACTAAATTAGAAGTCGGATATTTTCTTGACGCTTTTACAAATAAAATTACAGTTTCTTGTAGATATGAAAACCAACCAGAATTTAATTTTAAATTAGGTCAAGCTGGAACCAATTTTGATTGGATAGGCGGAGTTATTTCTTGTGGAGACGACGGCAATTATAACGGTATAATCAATTTTAAAACTGCTAATGCTGGCAGAGATACGCCTACTACAAAAATGGTAATAAGAGCCAATGGAAATGTTGGTATAAATATAACAACTCCCACTAGTAAATTGCACGTTGTAGAAACTACTCCTACAGGCTCAAGAATACAATTAGGTTCAATTAGCACTAGTTCATTAATGAACGCTGGTTTAGTTAATGACTTCTTAATATTAACCGCTCCGTTCAATGGTGTGCCAGCTTCTACCTCAAATAATAATGCAAAATGGGGTATAAAAATGGGTGGTGGTAGTGTTGATTCACCAAATGCTCTTGAAAAATCTGCTTGCATATATGCTGTTTCAGAAGAAGACATTGGTGCTGGAGGAGCGGGAGCAGGTTATAATAGAAAAGTCGGTCTTGCTTTTCATACTTCTCCATTTGATCTTCCTAACGTAGAAAGAGTAAGAATTAATAATTTAGGCTATGTAGGAATAGGAACGACTTCTCCATTAACATTACTTTCTGTTGGTGCTGCTAGTTCTACTTCTGCGGCTAATGGTATTACTTTTGGTGGAGATGCCCAAGCGAATATATATAGAAGCTCAGAAGATAATCTTGCAACAGATGGCAACTTTAATGCTGCTGGAAATGTTAATTCAAAAAATTCAAGAGCAACAAATTATACAAGTATCGCTTCTGGGTCTTCTGGAAATTGGTTTCCAATTTTTACAGTCTCTGACACAATAGACGCTGTAGTGATATGTAATATAAAAACTTTTGCTCATGGCTCTTTGTCTTTTATAGCTGCAAGAGGATATGGTCCAAGTCAAACTCATGCAATTACAATTTTAAGTGCCCAATTAAATGCAAATGGTGGTTATGCTAATATTTCAGGAGTAAGAATAAGAGAAAGTGGAACAGTAGAAATTCAATTATCTTGGTCTTCTGGTCCAGCAGTTGATATATCAATACAAATAATAGGCACAAGTTATACTCCAACTTTTGCTGCAAACTTAACGGCTACTTCTGCAAGTGATACAATCGTAGATTCGGTTAGCTCCGTACTTTCCCAAGGAATGGTGAGAACTAAAACAGCTTTTGCGGCAGGAAGCAATATATTGCTAAACCAAGGTGGAGCTTCTTATATTAATGGTGGATTTGTTGGAATAGGAACTGCGACTGCTGTTGGAAGGCTTGACGTTTATGACGATACAAATGCAGGACACATTTCTTTTGTAAGAAATGCAAATACTGGGTCAGCAGCTTATACGGCAATAGTTTTACGCAGAAATGGTGGAAATAACGGATTAGTAATGTTTACTAATTCTTCAAATAGATCAACAGATGGAGGATTAGGAAACTCTACAATTAGGACAGACAATGGAAAACTACTTTTAGGAGCAGCAGGAACAACTTACCATGCGTTAGAAACTGATGGTAATGTTGGAATTGGTTTAACTAATCCAGTAGCAGCAAGAGTTCATATTAAAGGTGATGGAAGCAATCCTGTTTTAAGAGTAGAAACTGCTGATTTACAAAGCGCAGCAGGAGGTACTGCTGGTAAAACGTTCGTTGGTTGGTTGCCTATTATGACTGGTGCATTAAGCCCAGCAGACAAAGTTTTTATACCATTATACAAATAAAATTTTATGGAAGAAATAGAATACAAAATATACAAATACGAGTTATGTCCAGTTGATAGTCCTGACAGAATTATTGTTGGGTTTTTATTAACTGACACAACTAATAATAAGTCTTTAAACATAGAAGAGGTGGCTACTTTATTGGAATGCACAGGAAAAGACCAAGAAGAGGTGTGCCAATTAGTTTATGAAAAAGTTAAAGACCGAATTGAAGTCCTAAAACAAAAACTATTGAGTAAAAGAGACTCAGTAGTAGGTAAAGTATTCTTACCCTCAAATTAACAATATAATAATAGTGTAAAACTTATTATGTCCGTTCAACACGCCAACAGAGGAATAGTAAAAAAAGATTTACAGTTATATTATAACCGCGAATTTCAAAAAAGTTTTAGAGGTGAAGCTACTTCTAATTTGATAATGAATGCTAATGATGCAAATTATTATCAAGGACTTTATAATTTTACTGTTACTCCTAATGCAGAAATCGCCCCTGATGGAACTAATAACGCATGGAGTCTTGCGTGGAACGGAACTGCTTTTAATTATTATAGTAAAAATTTTCCTATATCAAATAGTACTGTTTATACAACTTCAGTTTTTGCTAAAGCTGGCACTCATAATGTAATTTGGGTTGGCATTGGTAATATGTCTGGCGGCGAAAATAATGCTAGTTTTAATTTAACTACTGGAGTTGCAACTAATGGAAGCCCAGCGTCTACTAGTTGCTCAATGGTTTATTATGGAGGAGGTTGGTGGAGATGTATAACCACTAACACTAGCGGAGCTGCTGGTGCTACAACTAGCGCTATGACTGTTTCTGTTGGATCTAATAGAGCAACATTAGGTACAGTTTATTTTTGGGGATTTCAAGCTGAAAGAAAATCTTATGTTACTACATTTCTTGATCCTCTAAATCCTATAAGAAATCAAGTAGCAACAAATTTATATTCAGCAGATCCATATGATGGTTTAGATTTTGTTATCACTTATAATTATCAAGGAAGTACTGGTGCTAGTTTTTCGGCTGTTACTGGAATCATAAACCCAATTAATGCTCCTAATGTTTTACAATATAACACAGGAACATCTGGTTATCAATATTTTGCATTAACTAAAACTGGGTTAGCGTCTGGAACTTATACAGTTAGTTATTACGCAAGATTAGCATCTGGCGGTCCATCCGCTTTAAATAATGCACAATTATGGAGAGATAATGTTAGTGATAGAGCGATGGATGGTGATCCTAATCCCACGATTTATACTTATTGGAGAAGATTTAGAGTTACTGCTTTGGTTACAAGTGGCACATTACATTTTTTCCCAATACATAACAATCCGATTACAGGAGGTTTTACAGTTTATTTTACAGGATTTCAATTAGAATTAGGCAATGAACCAACATCTTTTTCGCCGACAACAATTTCAACCGCAAATACTACTGCTGCGGGTGGTGGTTTATTAGATATAAGTGGAAATAATGTTAATGCAAATTTGACAAATGTTTTATTTAATAGCAGTGGATATTATTTCAATGGGTCAAGTAATAGTATATATTTAGGAACAGAATTAAATTTACAAAATGGAACAATATGCGCTTGGGTAAATCCCGCAATATCAACCACTACTACATATCGTGGAATCGTTACCAAAACAAGCGGAGGAGGTGGAGGACAGCAATCATGGTACATAGATTGGTATAGTGGAAACGCTTTAAGAGGAGGAATTGGAGATAGTTCTGGTGTAGACGTAGTAACTCAAACATGGAATCCAACAATATCAACTTGGTATTTTATAACTTTTGTATTTGATAGTTCTTATTTATATTTATACATGAATGGCGTACTGTTTGTAACTCCAGTAGCTAGGACAAAGATATGTCAAAACACTGCTCATCCGGTGTATATAGGAAGAGCATTCGAAGAAGTGAGTTATGCGTGGAATGGACAAATTGGTCAAGTTACAATAAATAGAACCGCATTAACTGCCGCAGAAGTATTGCAAAATTTCAATGCAACCCGTAAAACTTATGGAATATAAAATATGAGTACAGTAAATAATGGGCCGCAAATAGTTAGGAGTGGATTGGTTTTAGATTTGGATGCTTCTTATATGAGAAGCTATAGTCCAAATGTTCATCCTAATCCTACAAATATTTTTGCTTGGTCGGGAACAGGAAATAATAATTGCACTCTTTCAGGAGATTCTAGTACCACAAGACAATATGGTTCTATTCCATTGAAAATGGTAATGACTGGAACAGATCCTTATACTGGAACTTATAATGTGTCTACTTGGAACTTAGCTCCTGCTGCAAATGGACAAACTTGGACTCTTAGTTTTTACGCCAAAGGAAGCGAAACATTAACTGGAAATTGTTATATTTTTGGAGCAAATTCTTCAGGTAACTACATAGAAGCTTTTGCTACATCTTTTACAGTAACAAACACATGGCAAAGATTTTCTCTTACTTCTACATTTAGTAATGCTTCTACAGCTTATATTCAAATAAGATTTGGTGGTGCGAGTGGACAAGTTGGAAAAACAATTTGGTGGGATGGAGTTCAAGTAGAAAGAGCTTCTAGTGCAACAACTTTTAATCCATATTATTTTGGAAATACAGTTTGGAGAGATGTAAGTACTAATAATAATAATGGTACATTATCTAATGTTTCATTTTTTAATCAATGGCCTTATTCTTTTGATACAAATGTAACTTCTGTTACAGATCCAAATTATTTAACATGTACATCAATTACATTTGCTGATACAGCAACATATTCATTTGAATTTTGGATTAAAAATCGTACCACCCCAGCAGCTACATTCCATAGTTTAATGGGTAGAGGTTCAACAAACCCTTGGTTATTGATAGAACATCTTAATACTACAGGTGCAAATTGGAGACCTTCATTTAGAGAAAATAATGCAACTTTCAATAATTTTAACGCAATCACTGATTATAATATATCAAATCAATGGGCGCATATCATTTTTACGGTTGATAGTTCTAGAAATATATCATTTTATTTGAATGGTAGTTTAAGACAAACATTATCAACAGCTATTTCGACTACATTTACTATAACTAGAATTTTGGGTGGTTATCAATCAGGTGTAGGTGATTATTTTTCTTGGAGAGGACTTGGATCAATTTGTAGAATTTATAATAAAACTTTATCTTTAAGTGAAATATTGCAAAATTACAACGCAACAAAAACAAGATTTGGATTATAATTTAAAACTATATGGCATTACAATATTCTCCTCGCCTAATAACAGACGGTTTAGTGATGTGTTTAGATCCATCACAAAATAAATCATATCCAACTACAGATTTGCCTGTGAAAGGCGGATTGGTTATGTGGATGGACGCTGCTGATGATACTACATTCAGTTATAGTTCTGGAACTACAGTGAGCCAATGGAGAGATAAGAGTGGATTTAATTATCACATGGTCCCAATATCTGCTGGACCAACAAGAAGTTCAGTTTTAAATTCTAGAAAAGCATTAATATTTACTGCGAGTCAAGATATACAAAATCTTGTTATTGATTTAAGATCTTCAGCCTATAGTATTTTTGTTGTTAGTAGATTAACAGGTACAACTAATGGAAGAGTTTTAACTGCAAATCCCGGTAATGCATCAAGTAATTGGTTATTAGGTCATCATGGTGGAACAGTGAATGATTACTATGCAGAAGGTTGGATTTATGATTCTGCTACAGCCGCTGATACGACATGGAGAATATTCATGGGGGACTGGGATAGAGTTCCTGATTTAGCTAGTTTATATGTTAATGGAAGCGCTTTGGCTACAAATAGTAGCGCCGCAAATGGAGGTCCATATAGTTTAGGAATAAATGCTAATGGTGGAGAAAGATCGACTTGCGAGGCTGCGGAAATAATTGTTTTTAATAGAAGGATATCTGCTACAGAAAGAAAACAAGTCCACACATATCTTGGACAAAAATGGGGTATTTTTAATACAGATAGATGTGTATTTGATTTGAGTGGTAATGGTTTTGATTTTGTTTTTAATGGGGCAAATCCAAGATATAATGCTAAAACATTTGTTTCTAATTTTAATACTAGCACTCCTTATGCCATAAGTTCATTTGGTGGTCAAAATTTAACAAGTACAATTTTAAATTTATTATATTCAGACCACACAGTAGAAGTAGCAGTAAATCCAAAAGGTTTTCGAAGCGTTTATACTTATGATAATGCATTAACAACACAAACAGCGCAAGGAATAGTTTTGTGGACGGGACAGCATAGTGGACTATATTTTGCTGGCACTACTTTGTCTTACGTTTATTGGAATAGTGCGTCTAGCGTCGTTGGCATATATTATGATGCGACAAGTTTTCAAGACAAAATAATGTACATCACTGCTACTAGAACTGGAGATGTATTGCGTCTTTATATAAATGGTGTTTTACTTTCTGGACCTACTACTGTAGCCGCTACAACTTCACCAGTATCTTATAGTCAAATAAATATTGGAGCCGCATATCAAGGAAATCCGACAACTCAAGGATATATTTGGGCTGGACAACATGAATATCATTTATTAAGAATGTACGGTAGACGATTAAGTGATAGTGAAGTTGCTTCAAATTATCAAGCTTTTAAAGCTAGGTTTGATAATAATATTGTTAGGTTTGGATTAATTATGGAACTTGATGCTGGTAATCCTCTTAGCTATGCTGGCTCAGGTTCTGTTTGGTATGATGTGAGCGGGAACGCTAATCACGCAACTCTTTACAATTCTCCAACTTGGAATTCTAGTGGTTATTTTTCTTTAAATGGGACAAATAATTACATCAAGACTACATCAACATTAAATCTTTCAACTTATAATGCTGTTACTGTTTTAGTTATATTTAAAGCTAGATCTTATCCAGTTTCAGGAAATGTTAAGTTTATATGTGAATTTACTACTGATTTTAATTCATTTCAAACTGGCTTTGTATGGACATATAATGACAACTCTGCATCACAAAATTATGAAATAATAGCTGGTGTGAAAGGAGATGTTGGTTATAATTTTGGTTCTTGGAGTAAAAGTAATTATAATGACTTAAATTGGGAAATAACCACTGCTGTTTTCAATAAAAGCATAGCTTCTCCAGAGACTTCTTTATATAATCAAGGAGTTGCAGCTACTGTTGTTTCAAATCCTGTTGGTGGTGGAACATTAAATAATACTAATAATTTTGGAAATGATTATTTGTTTATTGGAAGTAGAGCGGGAACTAGTAATTTTACAGATTTAGATATTGTAAGTATTTTAGTTTACAATAGAGCCTTGTCAGCCGCTGAGATTCTCCAAAATTACAACGCTATGAAAGGCCGATTTGGTTTATAAAGTGTAAAAAATATTAGAATAACTTAAATTTCAATTAAAATAAGAAAATGAATACAATCTTTATCCCCGTTTACCCAAAGCCATCTGGCGCAAATATTACAGAACTGTGCGTAGATTTTAATGCATTTGATCCTCATGATGGTGTTAAATTCTCAGTCGTAATGAAAAATCCAGCAGGTCTAGTCATAGATAGAACTTATACCAATCTAGCTGGAGACGATTGGCAAGACTGGCCCCCTGAGCAAACTGCCGAAGCAGATTATGCTTATGTTAAAAATGTAATCCTAAATGATTTGGGTTATACTGAGGCGATTAAACCTTTTATCACTACTCAGCCAGTAGATCAAAAAGTATTAAACGGAGAACCTGCTGAATTCTCTGTAGTCGCTAGTGGAGACTCTCCGTTAGCTTATCAATGGTTTAAGAATGGAATAGATGTCACAGGAGCTAATTCTCCAGTTTATTCTGTTCCTTCGGTTGGAACTGGTGATTTAGGCTCTTATCATGTATTAATTAATAATCCAGCAGGATCAACCGTCAGTTCTGCTGTTTCATTGGATATATTCCGTCCTCCAGTAATAGTTTCTCAGCCTCAAAATCTTAGTTTGAATATTAGTGGCTTTGGTAATTTAACTGTAGGAGTTATGGGTGATACTTCATTTACTTACGAATGGAACAAGAATGGAGAAGTTGTTCAAGCAGTAACTGGAGATGTATATCAAATAACTAATGCACAAATATCTGATTCTGGAAACTATTTCGTAACTGTTAGTAATGCGGCAGGATCTGTTCAAAGCGATATTGCCGTCATAACTGTTACTGAGCCAACTCCTCCACCTCCTCCCCCACCAATTCCAACTGGCGATAATGCTTAATTTTTAAAATATCTCTTCTCAAGCCCCGAAAGGGGCTTTTTTTGTGTAATAATGTGTATGAATTTAACAGGTACACAAGGAAACTCTTTTTACAAGAGACTTGTAGCCCGTGATTCTGATAATAATGTGATGAATTTATCAGGATTCACGGCTTCTGGGTATGTGAGAGCTTCTTATGGAGCAGGTTATACTAATGATAATGTGTATACGCCTAGCTCAGGTATCCTATTAGATTTAAATCCAGTAATCATTTCAGGAAATGCGGGACAGGCTTTCGTTAGCGGATATATAGACATTGATATTGGAAGAACAGGAATGGCAGCGTTGCCATGTAGTTATCTTCTTTATGATGTACAAGTATTTTCAGGAAATAATTACGCTCGTACTATTGAAGGCGGATATTTCATCATTAATCCAGAAATAACATACTAATATATGAAAATCGTAGACATGGCGCAAGAAATTTATTTTGAGTTAGGTCATCCAACTGACCTTTCTGTACCTGCTATTGGTTATTGGCTAAGGAATAACATTGGTATTCTTAATAACAAACTAAACAAAGACATTGTTATTAATGACACTACTTTAGAGCTTGATCCAAACCTTGGCGAAGCAGAGAAGTCTATTTATAAGAAAATCTATGAATGCTATTTCTATGATTTAAAAATCAAGCAGACTCTAAATTCAATAAATAATGATTCTCTTTTAGAAGTAACAGATGGCGGCGGAACTGTTCGCAGAATCAACCGAAATGAAACAAGTAAAATATATTTAGACGCAAAGAAGACCGCCTTAAATGAATTAACTATGATG
>Ga0315903_10012188_pt1 | contig 10048 bp, 13 predicted proteins | sample LakEriMetagenome_7_FD_203524 | JGI IMG/M metagenome (GOLD analysis project Ga0315903, IMG submission 203524) | Freshwater fungal communities from buoy surface, Lake Erie, Ohio, United States - Buoy 2 MA119 | ecosystem: Environmental > Aquatic > Freshwater > Lake | place: USA: Lake Erie, Ohio... | reverse complement strand
TGGCAAGAAGAAAGATGCTAAAGAGTTTGACGTATTCAAAGACAAATTCGTTAAAGGTGCTTCTGCCTATATTAGTCCCAATCAGGCTCTTGATTTATGGCATGACTTTGAAGCGCATGCAGGCTACTCGTTCAACAAATCTCATGCGGTTGCTTACTCTACAGTCTCGTATTGGACGGCGTGGTTAAAATATTATTATCCTCTTGAGTTTATGTTTGCCCTTCTCAAAAATGAGAAAGATAAAGATGGTAGAACAGAATATCTAATTGAGGCAAAACGTATGGGTATTTCAATTAAACTACCCCACATTAATGATTCAGATACAGATTTTAAGATTGAGGGTAAGGGCATTCGCTTTGGGCTTAGTGCTATTAAGTACATATCTGACACAATTGCAGAAAGGTACATTGCAGCAAGACCATTTAAATCTTATAAAGAACTTGAGGAGTTTACATTTACTAAGGGGAATGGAGTAAACTCTCGTGCACTACAAGCATTAAGATCAATTGGTGCCGCTACATTTCCAGATAATCCAAGAAATGATGATGAAATTAAAGCAAATCTATATGATTATTTAAATTTACCAGAGTTCAATATTACAATTCCATCTCACTATTATGCATTTATTAATGATGTAGAAGACTTTGAAGAAAAGGGTTCTTTTATATTGATGGGAATGGTCAAAGCAATTAAAAGAGGAACTGGATGGTCACGGGTTGAAGTTCTTGATAAGACAGGATCCGTTGGGATATTTGATGAAGAATCAACGACTATTGAGACGGGTCGTACCTATTTGATTCTTGCTAGCGATAATAGGATTGTTTCTGCAATTCCTGTAGATGAGATAAAAGAATCTTCAAATGCATTGATTAAATTCTTAAGTTATAAACAACTTCCCTACAAAGAAGACGAAATGTTTGTTGTTTCTTTTAAACCAAGAATTACAAAGGCTGGAAAAAAAATGGCTTCACTTACATTAGCAGATACTGCAAGAGACTTGCATTCTGTTACAGTATTTCCAACAGCATTTCCAAAAGCCTACATGCATGTTCAAGAAGGCAATGCATATAAATTTAGTTTTGGTAAAACCAAAGATGGAACCGTTATAATGGAGGATGTAAATGTCGGTTAGTGTAGAAGATGTATTATCTCAGTTAGACCCAAGAATTAGAAAGCGACTTGGAACTGGAGAGGGAGTTAATTTTGAGTATCAGCCAACCCCAAGTTTTGGATTAAACCGTGCACTAGGTGGTGGATTGCCATACGGCAGACAGATTCTTATTTGGGGCAGCAAGTCTTCTGCCAAATCTTCTATGTGTTTGCAAATGATTGCTTTAGCACAAAAAGAAGGTAAGGTCTGTGCATGGATTGATTCTGAAATGTCTTATTCTGAAGATTGGGCACGGCAGTTAGGAGTAGATCCAACTAAGTTAATTTACTCACAAGCACGTACGATCAGCGATATGGTAGATGTTGGTGTAGGATTGATAAATGCTGGCGTTGATTTAATTGTAATTGACTCAATCACATCAATGCTTCCTGCCATATATTTTGAAAAAGATTCAGATGAAATGAAGGCACTTGAAAATACAAAACAAATTGGCGCTGAGTCTAGAGATTTTAGTAATGCTTGGAAAATGCTTAATTATGCAAATAACAAAGTAAAGCCCACACTTCTTGTACTTATTTCTCAATCTAGAAACAATATTAATGCAATGTACACAAGTCAGCAACCTTCTGGCGGTCAGGCGACTAAGTTTTACTCATCCTGTGTGATTAAATTATTTTCTTCGGAATCTGATAACCAAGCACTTAAAGGAAAGATTAAGGTTGGCGATAAGTTAATTGAAGAAAAGATTGGTAGAAAAATTCGTTGGGAATTACAATTTTCTAAAACCTCTCCAGGATTTCAATCTGGCGAATATGATTTTTATTTTAGAGGCGATAACATTGGTATTGATGTGATTGGAGATTTAGTTGACACTGCAGAATCAATGGGCTTAGTAAATAGAACTGGTGCATGGTATCAGTTAGATGATGGAACTAAGGTGCAGGGTCGTGATGGCTTTATTAATCGTGTTAAAGAAGATTTAGACTTACAAGAACAAATTAAGAAAAAAATAATTAATGGTTGAAAAAAAATTTTCTACATATGAGGGTAAGTGGCCTTGTAAAACTTGTCAAGAAGTTGTAAAAATATTAAGACTTTATGCAGAAACTGGGGATGCTACTTGGCTGTGTTCACAAAAACATATTTCAAAAGTTAACCTAATACCTACTAAAAAAACAAAAAAGGATTTTATTAATGAGTGAAAAAAATGAGTCAAAAAGAATAAATGCAAAACAGCACAAAAATTCTGGTCGTAATACTCAAAAGGGTGATGCTACTTGGAGAGAATTCGTTGTTGATTTTAAAGAAGCAAGCAAGTCTTTTACATTAAACAAAGATGTTTGGGCTAAAGCCGTCACTGATTCTATTCAGGCAGGTAGGGACAAGTCTCCAGCAATTATTGTAATACTTGGAGAAGGAAATACAAAGGTGAGACTTGCTATAATTGAGATGAGCATGCTAGAACAATTAACAAAGGAGGAGCAAAATGATTAATGAAGGATCACAAAAAACAACCTTGGATATGGTAAATGGTTTAACAGAAATTGCAGACTATATGCAAGATGAAGAACTTACTACAGCATTAACCATGATTGCAAAGATTATTATTAAGCCTGACATTCCTCTTCAGGTGGCTAGCATGGAAATTGTAAGGCTTCAGGCTATTGCTGCAAAAATGTCATTCAAGGCAACATGGATGGCTAATGTTGATAAATCAGACAGGGCAAAGAAAAATATATACTTTACGGCAGCACAAGCAATTAACGACTTGGTATCAGCGCTTAAATACATAATGCGCTAACCTGCTATACTTAATATAAACAAGGGATAAAAAAATGGCTAAAAATTTATTAAAACAGATTATGGTTAAGGATACCAAGAGCAAGGTTACAAATACCGCAGAAGATGAAAGTTTTGTTGAAGGCTTAGTAGATGCAATTAATTCTGGGTATCTTGCCAAAACAAAACCAAAATTTACCAAGAAAAGTAATTTCTCTGCTTCTAATCTAACTTATGGTTCTGGAGAATGTCCAAGATATTGGCATTTAGCATTTGAGGGTCAAATATTTTATGATAATGCAGATGCTTTTGGTGTAGCAAATAGAACACAGGGAAGCCTGGGGCATGAAAGAATTCAAGAGGCAATAGCAGCATCAGGATTACTTGCAGAGGATATGGAGTTTGATCCACTTCCAAGAAAATATAATAAGCAAACTCATCCAGCAATGGAGTTTAGAGTTAAGACTGATGATCCACCATTTGATGGATATGGCGATGTAATGCTTAACTATAAAAATGAAAAACTTATTGGTGAAATAAAAACAATGCCAAATGATGGCTTTCAGTATAAAAAAATAAGTAGACGACCTAAGATGGGTCACCTAATGCAGTTGTTAATGTATATGAAGGTTTTAAAGATTCGTAAAGGCGTTATGATTTATGAAAATAAAAATAACCATGAGTTACTTACGTTGCCTGTAGTAGTTAATGAGCATTATCGTAATTGGGTAGAGCAGGCTTTTGAATGGATGAGAGTAGTTTATAAAAATTGGCAAGATCAAAATTTGCCAGAAATTCCATATCGTTCAAATTCAAAAATTTGTAAGGTATGTCCAATTCAAAAGGCATGTGCTGAAGCAGGGCCAGGGACAATAAAGATTAAACCTTTAGTATTGTTGAAGGATGAAGAGGTTTAGTTAATGTGAAGTTATGTGAAAGATGTGATACACCATTTAAACCTAAAGTAAGTTATCAAATTTATTGTAGCAATTCTTGTAGAGAAGAAGCAACAAAAGCAAAGATAGCCGAAAGGTATCAAATAACTCGTAGACAAAAAAGAAAAGGAAAGAAAAGACTTTGTCTTGGTGGTTGTGGAGAGCAACTATCTATATACAATGATGCTGGATTTTGCTCTAACTGTAATGTTAATAAAAAAGAGGTAGACAAAATGTTAAAACAAATAAAGGGGTTCATTGACTATGAGCAACAGTGGTAATCCAAAAACAATTTGTGCTATTGATGCAAGTACCAATAGCCTTGCTTTTGCTATTTTTAATAACAATCTTTTAGATAATTTTGGCAAAATTAAATTTGAAGGAAAAACAAACTATGAAAAAGTTATGGATGCTTGTGCTAAAACAAAAGCATTTTTTGAATATTGTGGAGGATTTGAAGCAGTTATAATTGAGCATACAGTTTTTATGAACAGCCCTAAGACTGCTGCAGATCTAGCATTAGTTCAAGGGGCTTTGCTAGGAGCAGCAGGATTAACTGGAACAAAGTTTATTGGTACTGTGTCGCCCATAACTTGGCAAAACTATTTAGGAAACAAAAAATTAACAAAAGAGGAACAGGTTGCAATCAGATTAAAAACTCCTGGAAAATCAGAATCTTGGTATAAAACACATGAAAGACAGATTAGAAAAGAAAGAACTATTAAATTAATTGAAATCCACTATGATAAAATTATTAACGATAATGACGTTGCTGACGCTTGTGGCATCGGTCATTGGGCTATTAGTAATTGGAATAAAGCAATGAAAGTTGAGGAATAATGCCTGAGTTGAATGCAAACATACCACCAATAAATTGTTATGTAAGAGGCAACTATTTAAGAAATCATCAGGACAGTCATGATAAATATTTTGAATGTGTTATATTTGGTGTTTCAAGTATTAAATCAAGAAGTCCCTTATTCCATATTATGATGGAAGACGGAGGGTTATGGTGGAGACTTCCTATATCTGCATTCTGCACAAAACCAGGTGTTCCAGAAGTTGATTTACATAATTTAGTATTGTGGAATTCATTTAGTCATCACGTTTCTGTGACTAAATTTGAAAATCTGACTAACCTTAGAATGTCTTATATTGATAGGACTAAAACTTTTATTAAGGGAACATACCTGTTTACCCTTGATTGGCACAACCCTGATACCAATGTATTGGATGATGGCTACTCAGAAAGCCCAGCAGATCATAAGTGTGGGCACGTTATACAGCGAGATGATGGTAATTTTGCTATACAGCCTAACAATAGGGTAAGAGTTTATGAGCCATCTTTTACGCTTAAAAAAGACTACGTCATTGATAGAATAATTAATGAAAAAAAATATGATGTAGAAAATCAAGACAAGTGGATACTGGAAGACTCTGATAGATTTAATTATGATATTAGCGAAAAGTTTGACAAATAATCTCATGACTGGTAAACTGTATACAAGCGAGGCTTGGCTCCGTAAAAGATTTGTTATGGATAAAAAGTCTCCACAAGATATTGCCAAGGAGTGTGGAACTAGTGTTGAAACTATTTACGTATACCTTGCTAAATTTGGATTAAGGAAATCTAAACGATGAATTTGCAGCCAGTATTTCAGGATGTAGGAAATTTTAGTTGTGAAGATTTATATCTTCATTCCGTAGGAGCACCTTCTGGCAAAGATATTTGGTCAACATGTCACGGAATTGCAAAAATGCTAATTGACAAAAATATTGCATATGGAGATTCTGCTCTAGACCCTGTTAGAATTTTTAGTAAATCAGATCCAGTAGAACAACTTAGGGTTAGAATTGATGATAAATTAAGCAGACTTATGAAAGGTACAGACTATGTTGGAGATAATGACATAGATGATCTTATTGGATATTTGGTATTGCTTAAAATAGCAAAGGAAAAAAATGTCAACTGAAAAAGAGTTAATTGATCATCTTGACGAAGTAAACAAGGTTGTTGCAGAATATCTTAAGGGTCAAGATCCTACAAAAATTTCTAAAGATTTAGATATGCCGAGAACTCGTGTTGTTGCATTAATTAATGAGTGGAAGGTTATGGCTTCTGCTAATGAAGCAATCCGTGCTCGTGCAAAAGAAGCACTTGCTGGAGCAGATGCACATTATAGTAAATTGATTACAAAATCTTATGAAGTTATTGATGAGGCATCAATGACAAATAATCTTAGTGCAAAAACACAGGCCATTAAACTTGTAATGGATATTGAAAAATCTAGAATTGAAATGCTTCAAAAGGCTGGACTTCTTGAGAATAAAGAACTTGCAGAAGAAATGGTTCAAATTGAAAGAAGGCAAGAAGTTTTGGTTGGAATATTAAGAGACATTGCTTCAAGTCATCCAGAAGTTCGTGATCTAATAATGCAACGCCTATCTGAGATTGCTAAAGAGGGAGAAGTGATTACAATTGTCCACAATGTTCAATGATTTTCTTGAAGTATTAAGAGAAAATCACTTTGAAGAAAAACCAGTAGACGCAAAAACATTTGTTGAGTCTTCTGATTATTTGGGACAGCCACCACTATCTCAGGTTCAATATGACATTGTTGAGGCGATGAGTCAAATATATAAAAAAGAAGATTTGCAAGAACTTTATGGAGATGCGGAGGGTGCAAGATATTATAGTAAATATACTAAAAATGAAATTATATTGCAACTTGGAAAGGGATCTGGAAAAGACTTCACATCTACAGTAGCATGTGCATACATTGTATATAAATTACTATGCTTAAAAGATCCAGCAAAATATTTTGGAAAACCTTCTGGGGATGCTATTGACCTTATTAACGTTGCTATTAACGCACAACAGGCTAAAAACGTTTTCTTTAAAGGTTTTAAAACAAAAATTGAAAAATCTCCGTGGTTTGCTGGAAAGTATAATGCCAAAGCAGATTCAGTAGAATTTGATAAATCAATTACGGTTTACTCTGGTCACTCAGAAAGAGAATCTCATGAAGGTTTGAACTTACTGCTTGCAGTACTTGATGAGATTTCTGGTTTTGCATCTGAGGTTGGCACTGGCAATGAACAAGGAAAGACTGCAGAAAATATTTATAAAGCATTTCGTGGCTCCGTAGATTCTCGTTTTCCAGATCTTGGTAAAGTTGTTTTACTTTCATTTCCTCGTTATCAGGGTGACTTTATTTCTAAAAGATATGAAGATGTAATTGCAGAAAAAGAAACTCTTGAAAAAAAGCATGTATTTATTATGAATGAAGAGTTACCACATGATGACCCCAGCAATCAATTTGAAATTAGTTGGGAAGAAGACAATATTATTTCATATAAAGTTCCAAAGGTTTTGGCTTTTAAAAAACCAACTTGGGAGGTAAATCCTACTCGTAAAATAGATGATTTTAAATTAGCATTTTATACAGATCTAGGTGATGCAATGATGCGTTTTGCATGTATGCCAACCTTTGCATCAGATGCATTTTTTAAACAAAAAGAAAAATTAGAAAAATGTATGAATACAAGAAACCCATTAGACTCTTTTAGAAGATTTGATGAAGCGTTTAAACCAGACCCAGAAAAAGTTTATTATGTCCACGCTGACCTTGCACAAAAGCACGATAAGTGTGCAGTAGCAATTGCTCATGTTGATAAATGGGTTAATATTCAGGTTATTAAGGATTATGAACAGGTTGCCCCTATTGTTGTTGTTGATGCCGTTGCTTGGTGGGAGCCAAGAGCAGAAGGACCAGTCAATTTGTCAGAAGTAAAACAATGGATTATTAACTTGCGTAGAGAAGGTTTTAATATCGGCAGGGTTTCTTTTGACCGTTGGCAATCTTTTGATATTCAAAATGAATTGCAGGCTGTTGGAATTAAAACAGAGACAGTATCAGTTGCTAAAAAGCACTACGAAGATCTGGCCATGATGATTTATGAAGAGCGTGTTGCCATTCCAATGATTCCTTTGCTATTAGAAGAAATGTCAGAGTTAAAAATAATGAAGGGGAACAGGGTTGATCACCCTAGAAAAAAATCAAAAGACTTGGCTGATGCGGTATGTGGGGCGGTATTTGGAGCAATATCACATACACAAAAGACTAATAATACAGAGATAGAAATCCATACATGGAGTTCTTCCACACGACTTGCAGAGAAGCAGAAGCGTATGGTAGAATTAGATAATCGGGAAATGCCTAACGATGTTAAGGATTTTCTAGATAAACTTAACTTAATATAAAAACAACAAGGAGAATAATGAATTCATTTAAGAAAATTGCCCTAGGACTCGCTGCAGCAATGTCCTTTGGCGTCATGTCAGCACTTCCGACAAGTGCTGCTGTCATTGCACCTACACTAACGATTGATTCTGCTACAGACACAATCACTGCTGGTGAGACTGCAACTGCTGTAGTTACACTGTCGTTTATTTCAGAAACAGCAGCAGATACAGCAACTGTCTTGTCTGCTATGTTTGCACAGCCTTCAGGCTCAACTAAGTCAGCAACTATGACGTTGCTAGAAACATCAACTGCAACAGTAGCAATCGCTGCTGGTAATCTTTCAGCAGACGTTAACTCAACAGTAGGTACACCAGGATATGTAACTGCAAAGTTCACAGTGTCTTTGGTAGCACCATCAGTTGCAGGTACATACGAAGCAAGAATTATTACAACCCGTCCTTCAACAGGACCATCAGTTGCATGGACAGTTACAGTTAAAGCAGCGGATCTAACTCCATCTGCTTCAACAACAACTTCAATTTTGAATGCAGGAGAAGTTATAACTGCAACCACAGATGCTACAGTTTTTGCACCAAGAGCAACTTCAGCAGATGCAGCAGCGGTAATCGTTGTTACACCTAAGAATGCAGCAGGCGGAGCAGCAACTGAGTCAATTCTTGCTACAGTATCAGGAACAGGTTTGATTGGTTATGGCACAAATGCTACAACAATGTCCTCTCTTGGTCGTGCAATTGTTATTCCTACAGGAAACTATATTGGTATTTTTGCTGACGGTACAGCAGGAGTAGGAACAATCACTCTAACAACGCTTACAGGTACAGTACTTGCAACAGAGCAGGTAACATTCTATGGAGATATCGCAACAATCGTTGCTACTCCAGTTAAGTCTGTTATTGCAGTTGGTGCAAATACAAATACGATCAAGGCAGTTGCTAAGGATGCATCAGGCGTAACAGTAGGAGCAGGAACACTTAACGCTTTCTCAAGCAACACAGCAATCGTATCCGATTCAGGTACAGCAGCAACTATCGTAAATGGTGAAGCGCTATTTACAATTACTGGTGTTAAGGCTGGTAGCGTTGCAGTTACAGTTAAAAATGCAGCAGGAACAATCGTATCTGCTCCAGTTTCTACTCGTGTAGAATCTCCAGCAGCCACAGTTAAGTTGTCATTTGATAAGGAAACATACCTTCCAGGTGAAGCAGCAACCATCAAGGTGCAAGTTCTTGATGCAGCAGGTCTTCCAGTATCTGGAAAGACACATGCTAATCTATTTGCAACAGGTGGAATCACTTCAACCTATGCATTTGGTTCAGGTTCAGATGCTCTTACAGCAACATCAGTCACAACTGATACAGAAACAGTTAAGTCATATAAGGTATTTATGCCTTTGACAGAAAACACTGTAACTATTTCAGCAACAGGTGGAACGTCATTGCCACTTGCTGGTCAGGTAGCAGTATCTGCAACAGCAAAGGTATCAAACTCTTCTTCTAGCACAAACGCTACTCTTGCAGCACTAGTTGCACAGATTACAGCAATGCAGGGAATTTTTGATAGCCTAAAGGCAGAAGTTGTAACACTTAAGGCTGAGAAGGCAACAGCAGATGCTAAGGCAATTGCTGATCGTGCTGCTTTTGTAAAGCAGTACAACGCACTTGCTACAAAGTGGAACAAGAAGAATCCAAAGGCAAAGGTTGCACTTCTAAAGAAGTAAACTAATCCAACAACTAAGGGAGTCATTAACTTGGCTCCCTTTTTTGTACCTATAAAATGATATAATAGGGTTATCAAACATCTTTGAAAGGATGGCCCCCTATTAGAAATATCCTACTAAAAAGTGGGTTGGTTGCTTTTTTGGTGGGAATTTGGCTATTCTTTTACCCTGCTGAATATGCTCATGCAACAGATGGAGTTCAGTCTGAGCAGGTAAATGTATCAACACCAACATCTTT
>Ga0315903_10012184_pt1 | contig 10050 bp, 12 predicted proteins | sample LakEriMetagenome_7_FD_203524 | JGI IMG/M metagenome (GOLD analysis project Ga0315903, IMG submission 203524) | Freshwater fungal communities from buoy surface, Lake Erie, Ohio, United States - Buoy 2 MA119 | ecosystem: Environmental > Aquatic > Freshwater > Lake | place: USA: Lake Erie, Ohio... | reverse complement strand
TCTGCTTCCGGTTGCCGCTTAAACCAAGCGTTGTTCACCAACGTCTGCAGCCAACGGGCGATCCTCTGCGGAGCGACCCAAGCAACTGAAGGGAGTGGTTAGATTTCTAACTGTATCTCTGTGGGGATCAGCTGCATGGAGGTTCAGCTGCATGGAGGTTCAGTTGCATGGAGGGGAATCATTGGTGCGACAACTTCGGAAGACCAGAATTAAGTAACCAAGGGTGACTTGTCATCAAGCCGGTGTGTCAATCATGCAACAAAAGTGGAAGACTAGAATGCCCTTCATGGTGATAAGCGCAGTGGCAGTAGAGAGTTCGCCACTAGCCGAGTTCTTGGTTTCGTGATCAGCGTCAACTGCTGAAGAACCAACCATAGCTGTGCAGGCCAATACCAAGCAGGTTGACTCCGATATAACAAACTCCGATCAGGACAAGTCCCAGGACGGCCACCAGAGCGGGCCGACGCCCCTGCCAACCTCGAATCAGGCGGGTGTGAAGATAAGCGGCGTAGACCAACCAGCAGATGAAGGCCCAGGTTTCCTTCGGATCCCAACTCCACCAGCTGCCCCAAGCCTCGTTAGCCCAGACCGCCCCACTGACCAGACCTACAGACAGCAGCAGAAAGCCAACGGTGATCGTGCGATAGCTCAGGCTGTCGAGCTGTTCGCTGATCCGAAAGCTGGCACTGCTCAAGGCCATTGCGCCAGGCCCATCCGAAGCCAGAGCCGCCTGGCGAAAGCCTCCGCTACCAATCGAGCTACTACGTAACTCAAGCGCATCTTCGCGGTCGACAAACAGCACCGCCAAGGAAAGCAGAGAACCCACGAGAAGCGCCGCGTAGCTCAGCATGATCACACTGACATGCATGACCAACCAACTTGAGCGGAGCGCCGGCACGAGGGGAGAGGCATCTTGGAGACGCTCTGGCAAAGCAAAGCTTGCGAACGCGAGACAGCCCAACGCCATTGGAGTAGATGCCGCTGGAACGAGTGGATTGGGCCAGTTGCGCTCAACCAACAATTGGGTCAGCGTGCATCCCCAAGCGAGGAAACAGAGGGATTCGTAGAGGTTGCTGATCGGGAAATGGCCCGAATCAAGCCAACGCAGCACCAACTGTGCTGTCAGGCTGAGGTTGGCCGCTGCCACAAGCAGTCGCACGATGCGGCTGCCGCCACCTCCGATCAAACTCCAGAACGCGAGGGGCAGAACCAGCAACAGGAGACCGAAGCTAAGCAGGCCGAGGCTGATCACAGGATCGAACGCCGCGAGAGGCACCGCAGTCATCAGGGACGGGAACGTCATCGAGCCATTCTGGCTGGTCAAGGGGTCATCAGCGGCTGGCCTGACGCAAAAGGAAGGCGCCAATCGCCAAACCAATGAAAACGGGACTCCAACCCGCTAAGAGAGGATGGAGGCTGCCGGTGACCCCGAGTGAACTAAATATAAATGACATCAGATAGTAACTAAAAATCAACATCACACTGATACCAAAGCCTTGACTACGACTCGTGCGGGCATTGGGCCGCACTCCCAGGCTACTGCCGATCAAGCCAAAGACAAGGCAGATGGCGGGCAAGGCAAATTTTTCCTGGATGCGGACCCGCATTTTGCGGGCTTCTTTGATGTTGTTTGCCTCACGCAACAAACGTTCAGCCCTTACAGCCTGGCCAACAGTCATCATCGTGGCATCTGTCGGGAGCTGGGCCACATCGATGGGACCCTTACCCATTGCATATTGGTAATTGGTAAATCCTGCAGTAATCGTACTGCCAGTAATTTCATTAATGGTTACAAGTCGACCGTTCCAAAAAGTCCACATACCCGTCCTTGGATCCCAAATTCCAGTTTTCGCCGTCAGCATCTGACGCTGGTCTGGCAGGGAAAAATCAAGCAGGGTGACGTCCACCATTAAGCCTTTAAGATAGTAGCGTGAATAAAAGAGCTGTGTCAGCCTACGTTCTGCTTTGCCATTCTTGTTTTTGACATCAGAAAAATTAGAATAAAGGGTATCGTTCGTTCGTTCTGCTGCTACGGCACTGCCAAGAGCTCTTTCCAGGGTATCGGCAGCCTGCAGGTTGGATTGTGGTACCACAATATCATTAAAAATGAATGTCAGAAAGCTCATCGCCAGCGCCAGCGCCAGGGCTGGTAGAACCATTCTCCATGCACGGACCCCAACACTACGCAAGGCCGTCAGCTCCGAGGTGCTGGACAAACGGCTGTAAGCCAATAGGGTAGCCATCAGTGTTGCCATCGGGAATGACAACACAAGAAAACCTGGCATCTTGAGCATCAGGATTTGAAGAGCTGCCCAGGCCGGCAGGCCAAACTCAGCAACTCGACGCACCAAATCAAAGACCACACCAACGGACAGGGATACAGCCGTGAATGCGGCGATCCCGAACAAAAGGGGAGCGATGAGTTCTGTTAGCAACCAGCGGTCCAGCAAAGGGAGTCGCTGCCAGGGTGATCGAGAAAAAAGCCGTCGCAGTGGCAGCGGCAAGGCGCCGTGCGTCATAACTGAAATCCTTCGCCGAGGTAATGGCGCCGCACCAGTGGGTCAGCAGCCATAGCCTCTGAGCTGCCGCTTGCAAGGATGCGACCTTCTGTCAAGATATAAGCTCGATCAGTAATTGCTAGCGTCTCCCGCACATTGTGATCAGTGATCAGCAGGCCCATTCCGCGATCGCGTAGACGACCAATTAAATTTTGCAGGTCGGCTACAGCAAGTGGGTCGACACCGGCAAAGGGTTCATCGAGGAGCAGATAACTTGGCCCTGCAAGCCCCACAGCAAGCGCCCTGGCCACTTCACAGCGACGACGCTCACCTCCTGATAGCTGAAAGCCTAAACGATGCTGGAATGGCGTGAGATGAAACTCAGAAATGAGCGACTCTAGTCGTTCCGCTCTCATGCTTCGCGGGGTGCCACTTTCCTCCATAGCGAGGCGTAAGTTTTCACGCACGCTCAACTGGCGAAACACACTCGCTTCCTGCGGTAGATAGCCGATCCCGAGACGGGCGCGTTCCGGCATCGAGTGAGAGGCTACCGAAAGGCCATTCAAGAGAACTTCACCACGATCAGGGGTAATCAAGCCGGTCACAAGATTGAAGGTTGTCGTCTTGCCGGCGCCATTGGGACCGAGCAGGCCTACCACCTCACCGGCACGAAGTTCCAGGCTGACATCGGAAACAAGCGGGCGACCACCGAGGGTGACTCCAACCCGATCGAGCACTAGGCTCATGGCAGCGGTGGTCGGGGGGAGAGTGCGGCAGGTTTGACATCAAACCGTAGGCGGGTTTGAACCTGCTGACCCTTGGCGGGAAGGGCCAACAAACGCTGTCCATTAAGCCAGTAGACGATTTGATCGGCCCGCAGTCGTTGCCCGTCGCGGTCGATGATGTCAACATCACCGCTCAGCACCAGACGACCCTCCCGGGTGTAGTACTGCGCCTGACGTGCCGTCGCCACCATGCCGCGCTCTGGATAGGTGATCCGCACATTGCCAATGGCGGTGACCACGCCTGTCACGTTGTCAGCCTGTTGCTGATCAGATTCAATTGTCACCAGACCGCCAGGCTTCGGGTTGCTCGCAGTGCCCCCCGCCACCACGGTGGGAAGGGGAACAGTTGGGTTGCTGCTCGGAACTGCCGATCTGCCGGACAAAGCCAGCCCTGGTGGACCTGCGCACAACATCAGGCCAAAGGATGTGACGACTGGGCTGATCCAGCGATAGCGCCTGTTGCCCCGACCTCTGCGGGAGTCGCTGGGGCGTGAACCGGGATGGGCGGACAACGGTAAGGGGGATGGCTGAGAGCGCTAGCTCAATGTACAGATGGCTGGGCTGAGGCAGGTGTGAGCCGCAGGGGCGGACAGGTATCCAAGGGCATTCCCTGTTGGAGCCGCTGCAAGCGATCCGTGGCCAGGATCTTGAGCGTCTCGATATCCAAGCCCAGGCTGTCGCTCTCAACACGGGCTAAGCGCCCGATTCCCTCGCCTAGCAACACCGTAGCGCCGTGGTGGTTGCCACGTTCCAGATGATACTGAGCAACAGCAATCTGCAGGACACCCTGCAATACTGGCCGGCAAGGTCCCTGAGTCTCATGCCAGAGCTCCTCGAACAGGTCATGGGACCCGTACCAATCTCCACTGTTGAAGCGAGATAAAGCAAGCTGCAAGCGCGCATCCTGCCGTAACAATTGCTCTTCAGCGCACATCGAAGGTGCTGATAGCCAGGCCCTCATCCATCAACGGCGTGCCGGCTTGCGCGCCGGTAACTTACGTAAGCGAATCGTTTCCGGAGTGACCTCGAGCATTTCATCGGGTCCAATGTATTCAAGTGCCCGCTCCAGGGTCATCTGAAGGGGTGTTTGAAGTGTATCCAACTCTTCGGCACCCGCAGAACGCATGTTTGTGAGCTGTTTCGTCTTGCAGACATTGATTTCCAAGTCCTGAGATCTGTTGTGCTCACCAACAATCATTCCCTTGTACACCTTAGCACCAGGTGAGATAAAGAACTGTCCGCGGTCTTCAGCATTCTTGATCGCGTAAAAGGTTGAAGTCCCTTCTTCAAATGCAATCAAGACTCCATTGCGACGCATGTCGAAATCACCCTGCATCGGCCGATAGTCAAGGAAGGAGTGGCTCATGATCCCCTCTCCCCTTGTCGCCCTGATGAATTCGCCACGGAAGCCGATCAGCCCTCGCGATGGCACAACAAACTCCAGTTGGGTGCGACCATCACTCGATGTTTCCATATTTTGCATTTCCCCCTTGCGGGTACCTAGCTTCTCAATGCAGGAGCCGACCGCCTCCTCCGGCACATCCATCACCAAGGTTTCGTAAGGCTCGTGTGGTGTTCCATCGATGGTGCGAAAAATCACCTGCGGTTGGCTCACCTGGAATTCATAGCCCTCGCGACGCATCGTTTCGATCAGAATACCGAGGTGTAGCTCACCGCGCCCGCTCACGGACCAACGGTCCGGAGAATCTGTATCTTCAACGCGCAAAGCAACATTCGTGAGCAGCTCACGCTGCAGCCGATCGCGAACCTGGCGGCTGGTTACGAACTTACCCTCTTTACCGGCGAATGGTGAATCATTAACGACAAAGGTCATTTGCAGCGTTGGTTCGTCGACCCGAATCAGGGGCAGAGCCTCAGGGTTGTCCGGACAAGCAATCGTATCTCCAATCGACACTTCATCAAATCCTGCAACGGCAACGAGATCTCCGGCACCAGCTTCGCCGATCTCGATCCGTTGAAGCCCTTGGAAACCCAGAAGCTTGCTGATCCGTCCACGCTTGATGCTGCCATCCTCCCTGATCAATGCAGCGCCCTGACCGGCTCGGATGGTGCCGTTATGAATACGGCCAATCATGATTCGACCAAGAAAGTCGCTGTAGTCGAGCGTCGTGACCTGTAGCTGAAGAGGTTTCTCTGGATCACCAACTGGAGGTGGCACATGCCGAAGAATGGCATCAAAGAGCGGCTTCATTGTGTCGCTCTCTGTTGCCATATCCGGTTTGGCGAAGCCGCCAAGGCCGCTACCAAAAAGATAGGGAAAATCACATTGATCATCATCGGCCCCTAGCTCGAGAAAGAGGTCGAGTACCTTATCAACAGCAACTTCTGGATCAACGCGAGCCCGGTCAATCTTGTTGACAAACACAATTGGTCGTAGACCTTTCTCAAGAGCCTTTTTCAACACAAAACGTGTTTGGGGCATCGGGCCCTCATTGGCGTCAACGATGAGCAAACAGCCATCAACCATCCCTAGGACGCGCTCAACCTCACCGCCAAAATCAGCGTGCCCAGGTGTATCGACGATATTGATGCGAATTCCGTTATAATCGACAGCTGTATTCTTCGAGAGGATGGTGATTCCCCGTTCGCGCTCGAGATCGTTGGAATCGAGAATGCAGGTTGGTACCGCCTCGTTATCGCGGAAGATCCCTGACTGGGCCAGCAGGGCATCGACCAAGGTGGTTTTGCCGTGGTCGACGTGGGCGATGATGGCAATGTTGCGTATCTGGGCGCCTTTGGGTTCGCCGCTCATGGGCTGGGATCCTGGATGGGGAAAGGACTGCGCCTCATGGGACGTCAGGGGCAACACTCACCCAAGACCACTGAAGCGATTCTTGATCTTAGCCCCCGACGCGTCAGGGGCTTGAAGTGCCGCTGGCCAGCCGTACGGCTGGTTGGAACAGCTTCAGAGCTTTGGTGCTGCCTTCATAGCGCCAATGCCATGGTTCGTAGGCAACCCCCTGGCTGTTGCCCTGCGGGAACGACAGTCTGAAGTGGTAGCGGGCTGCGTTCTGGCTCAACCAGCGAAAAGCCCTGGTGTCCGCGAAGCTGGTGGACAGGTTCGTGCCGGGGGCATTGAGATCGGCGAGATCCACGGCATAGCCGGTGCCATGTTCAGAAAAACCTGGTGGCGCACTCACCTTCGCCCGTGTTTCCGCGGTCTGCTGGCGCGATGCGCCGACATCGAAAAACAGTTGGCGCTGCAGCGCCACTGAGCGGAACGCACTGAGCAGGCCCAGGCCAACGCCGTCAGCCAGTGCCGCCTGACGCATGGCTTGGAAGTCGGCGGCAGCATCTGCCCGCAGCAGTTGGCCCGCCTCGACCGGAACCAACTCCGCTGCCGGAGCTTCCGGATAGGGGAAATGACCAAGCAACCGTCCATCGGCACTGAGCCTGGCTTCCAGGCCGGCAACAGGGACAGGTTGCAGCCAAGAGCGGAACGGGCCCAGCAGCAGCGTCACCACAATGGCCGCCGCAGCTGAGGCGACAACCAATGAGCGCAGGACTCGGCCCAAGCGGGATCCCCTCGCCTTCGGGGGTCTGGAGCGACGGGCCAAGGGGATGTCATCCCCCAGGCTGGAGCGGGGCAAGCAGCGAACCTGTTTCAGTTGAATCTGAAGCTCAGGTTACAGACCGTCAACGGTCGTGTCGAATCAGTGTTAAGTTCAAACTGACATCCCTTGGCTGGAGAAAGTTTCAAGATGTTGCGGGTTGCCGTTGTTGGGGGAGGCCCCAGTGGATCCTGTGCCGCTGAGGTGCTTGCCAAGGCTGGTCTCCAAACCTGGCTGTTTGAGCGCAAGCTCGATAACGCCAAGCCCTGTGGCGGGGCGATTCCCCTCTGCATGGTCAGTGAGTTCGACATCCCCGAATCGATCATCGACCGCAAGGTCAGAAACATGAAAATGATCTCCCCGTCGAACAGGGAGGTTGACATTCATTTGGATAATCAAGCCGAATACATCGGCATGTGTCGGCGGGAGGTTCTCGACGCCTTCCTGAGAAATCGTGCCGCTGATCTTGGCGCGGTTCTGATCAACGGTCTTGTCCAGCGAATCGAAACAGGTTCACAGCGCCAGGGGCCTTACATCATTCACTACTCCGATTACTCTGCGGGCGGCCCCACCGGCGAGGCAAAAACCCTTGAGGTTGACCTGATTGTTGGTGCCGATGGCGCCAACAGCCGCGTCGCCAAGGCCATGGATGCCGGTGACTACAACGTTGCGATCGCCTTCCAAGAAAGGATCCGCTTGCCGATCGAAGAAATGCGGTACTACGAAGATCTTGCAGAAATGTATGTGGGCACCGATGTCTCTCCAGACTTTTATGCTTGGGTCTTCCCCAAATATGACCATGTTGCTGTTGGAACGGGGACGATGCAGAAGAACCAGACACTGATTAAGGGACTACAACAGGGCATTCGCGATCGAGCCAGCAAGCGATTGCTCAACGGCGAACTGATCAAGGTTGAAGCTCACCCAATACCAGAGCATCCCAGGCCCCGCCGTGTGGTGGGGCGGATGGCGCTAGTGGGAGATGCTGCCGGTTATGTGACCAAGAGCTCGGGCGAAGGCATCTACTTCGCTGCGAAAAGCGGGCGCATGTGTGCAGAAGAGATCGTCAGCGCCAGCGCGGGCGGCACCCGAATCCCCAGCGAGAAAGATCTCAAGGTGTACATCAAGAAGTGGGATCGCAAGTACGGTTCAACCTACAAGGTGCTTGAGATCCTCCAAAACATCTTCTACAGCAATGACCCGGCCCGCGAGGCGTTCGTGGAAATGTGTGCTGACAAGGATGTGCAGCGCCTCACCTTCGACAGCTACCTCTACAAGCGCGTTGTGCCGATGAATCCTTGGCAACAAATCAAGCTCACCGTGTTGACGCTGGCTTCCGTACTTCGTGGTCAGGCCCTCGCTCCCACAGGCTACAGGCCCGTTGCAAGTGCTGTGCGCAGCGAGGCCGAGGTCGCGCTCCTGCAATCGCAATCCTCCCACGATCTTGTCAACGCCCAAGCTGCTCATGGCGGCCAACCAGAGGCTGGAGATGCTCCAGATCCTGGCGCCACCAGCAATGCCATCCGCAACCAGCGCAAGCCTGTCACTGTCTGAAGGCGCTCGTTCGTACTGCGCTTGACTCCCCCAATGGCCTGGCTTTGTTGAACAAGCCCAGGCCAAGCTTGGCTTTACACCCATCATCCCATTCCCATATCAGCAGCGAAGTAGAGGCATCGATTCAGCCTGCATGAATCGAATAAAGCTAGCTTTGTGGCGATGGCCCCAGCTTGTTCATACGCTGAACTTTGTCCCCCTTTTCACCCCCAATGGTTCTTGGAACCATTCAGCAAGCTGCGCACGCTTCCATTTCTTGGGGACCCTGTGCATCGGCAGACCACCCACGATGCCCAGGCATGGGCAGAAAGCGTTTGTGTGAGGACCCCTGTACGAATCTGTGAACCCCTCGGCAACGGCAAGGGGTTCTGGTTTGATTCCGAGGTCATTCGTTTCGGAGCTGTATGGGTTGTCTCCCCCGAGGGTTCAGCGATCACGCTGAGCACAGAGCAGCATCATTCTGCCCAGCTGCTGCTGCCCTACCAAGGCCTAGGCAGCTGGAAAATTGGGCGCGATGTCATTGAAAATCCAGTGGGGGAATCAATTCTTTATTTATCCCAGGCCCCCTGTTTCTTGACAACGACGTGACATCCGGTGTGGCATTGCACTTTCATCCTGTCGTCTTGATTCGCGCAGCCTTGACAATGGCCGGTCCCACAGAGCTGAGCGCTCAACGCTTAGCGGTATTTGGACAACCGAAAAAGCTGCTCTATACAGATCCAATCGCTGGTCCGTTGATGCAAAGCCTCGATTCGCTTATGCACAGCCTTGATCAGCTCAGTACAGCAACCGCAAGCACCGCCGAGATGCTGCGACTGGATGACATCTTGATCCGCATGGCCGTTCTCCCTCTGCTTCCGGAGTTGATGGAAGCCGAGAGTTGCGAAAGCTCCCCAGCCTTCACGGCTGTGGCGGCGCGACGCAGGCTGCAACCTCTTTTGGATTGGATTGATGCCAACCTCAACCAGGCGATTGCACTCACTGACCTGGAAGCTCGCGGCCAGATGTCGCGACGCAACCTCCAATACACCTTCAGGCGTGCTTATGACTGTACACCGATGCAATGGCTGCGCCGACGTCGGCTCGATCTGGCGATGCAGCGCCTGCAACAACGTGATCGATCCGTAGCTGTTACGGGGATTAGCCGTGAGCTTGGCTTCATCAACTCAGCCGCATTTAGCCGAGAGTTTCGGCGTCAATTTGGCTGTTCACCCTCGTCTGTGCGCCGTCTTCGAACCTGAATCACGCCAACCACGCGCCGCATCAATCGTTCAGCTTGGATGCACCACGAAGTCCCTTCAGCTGATCCACCAACCCAGCCCCAGCCGTTCGCCAAGAGCGCATCGATGCCCCTCAGCCCGGTGGCGTTGCACCTGGGCTGTCAATGCTGTGCATGGCTGCTGGCGCTGCGGGCGAGGTTATCCCTGTTCTGGCGTGTACGGCCGTCTCCGCGTTTGCAGCAGAGCTTAAACCTCCATCTCAAAGCCGCACGCGCGATGGATGCTGTGCTGATGGGCTATGCGATGCCTCTGGGGAGCCCCATGGATGTGCTTGGGCTTTGCTGTGCGCGAAAGGCCCATGGGGAACGGCAGCGCCTGTGCCGCTGATGAGCTCTAGGGCTTGGTAAGGTGGGCGGTTCGT
>Ga0315903_10012182_pt1 | contig 10051 bp, 10 predicted proteins | sample LakEriMetagenome_7_FD_203524 | JGI IMG/M metagenome (GOLD analysis project Ga0315903, IMG submission 203524) | Freshwater fungal communities from buoy surface, Lake Erie, Ohio, United States - Buoy 2 MA119 | ecosystem: Environmental > Aquatic > Freshwater > Lake | place: USA: Lake Erie, Ohio... | reverse complement strand
GGAGCATGAGTCGACCTGTGTCGTGTATGGCATGCCGCGGGCCGCGATCGAGGCCGGGGTGGTCGAGCGGGTGCTGCCGTTGCCGACGATCGCCGACGCGATCATCGACACCGTCGTCCACCGATCACGGCGGGAGCGTCCCGGCTGACCACGTCCCGCGGCCGCGGCCATGGGGCATGTCCGTCTTACGGCGGGTAGCGTCGGCATGATCGCGGCCGCCGGGGCCGGCTGGGCCGGCGGTGACGATCGTGACGCCGGTCGGTGCGGACTGCGCGGTGACGGGCCCTCCCGCCCGTCGCCGCCTGCGGCCATTCGTGACCTACGGTTGCGGCACGTGGCATGCGCGGGAGATGTGGCGGTGCTGGTGTTCGACCGAATCGCGGTGGTGCTCGTGGCGGCCTGGTTCGTGGCCGGGCTGTGGCTCGTCGTCCGGGCTGTGTTCCCTCCAGGACGGCTGGCCCCCGGCCGCGACGGCGTGCGCAGGTGAGCGGATTTTCGGGCTGTAGGCGGCCGTAAGGCCGTCTTGGGACCAGGGGGCCGATCTGCTAGCCTCCCCGCCGAAGCCGCCAGCTTCGTGCCAGCCGACTGTTCGCCGGCCGACCTCGCCGCCACGATCGAATCGGCCGCGGGCCGGCCGATCACGGCCGACTGCCGCACCGCAATCCTGGCGGCCCGCCCCCCGGAAGCCTGCACCGACCGGATCGCCGCAATCCTGGCAGCTGCCCCGCAACCGCGACGCCAGGTCGCCCGCCCGTCCGCGGCGGCGCTCGTCGCCTGACCGACCTCCTGCAACCGCTCCTTCGCTTCGCTCCGATGACCCCGACCCAGCTCGCCATCGCGTCGCTTCACGCCCCGGATCGGTGGCTCGACCCGCCCGCGCTCGCCTCGCTGGCACCTGCCACCCAGGTGCGGGTCACCGTCACGCTCGCCTGCCGCGACAGCGATCCGATCCCCAAGGTCCGCGACGCCGGCCGCATGTTCGAGCTCGACGGCGAGCGGGTGCAGGTGATGCACGACGGCACGCTCGTGCTGGCCGACAGCTACTGCGGCGCGTGGATGTCGCGGATCATCGCCGGCCTCCACGGCCACCACGAGCCGCAGGAGGAGCTGCTCTTCCACGCGCTTCTGGCCCACGTGCGGCCGGGGACACTGGTCGTCGAGCTCGGCGCCTACTGGGCCTTCTACACGAACTGGTATCTCGGCGCCGTGCCGGGCTCACGGGCGGTCTGCATCGAGCCCGAGCCGGCACACCTCGAGATCGGCCGCCGCAACCTGGCGGTCAATGGCCGCGAGGCGCGGCTGATCCGGGCGGTCGTGGGGGAGGTGCGGCGTCCCGCCGGCGACGACGGCCTCGAGTGCCTCGACATGCCCGCACTCGAGGAGCGGATCGACCACGAACCGATCGAGCTCTTGCACATGGACGTGCAGGGGGCCGAGACGGGCTTCATCCGCTCGCTGCGACGGGCCGCGGCGGCCGAACGCATCCGCTTCCTCGTAGTCTCCACCCATCACGAGTCGATCAGCGGATCGGCATCGACCCACGACGACTGCCTGGATGAGCTGCGGGCGCAGGGAGCGGTGGTCCTGGCCGAGCACTCGGTCTCGGAGTCGTTCAGTGGCGACGGGCTGATCGTGGCCAGCTTCGACGCTCAGGATCGTTGGCTGCGGCTGCCGCCGATGAGTCGCGCCCCCGGTGAACTGAGCGACCTGCTCTGGGAGTCGGCCGGGCTCGCCGCCGCGGCGCCCGCCCCCGGTGAGGCGGCCTGTCTCCAGAAACAGGCCGACAAGCTTCGCCGCTCGTGGACCAGGCGGATGGAGCAGCTCGGAATCCGCAGGCGGGCCTCGTAGCGGCCGGCAGGCATCGGCCACGGCCGGTCAACCCCGCAGCATCACCCGCACGCCCTCGTCGTAATACCAGGCGAATTGCCGCCGCACGTCGGCGACGAGGCCGCCGGCCTGTTCGCGGTAGGGCCCGAGATCGCGGCCGGGACGCGGGCCCGCGTTGCGGCGGCCGAGCGACTCCACCGGCGCCGGCACGCCGAACTCGCGGCACACGCGGGCGAGGGCCGGCTCGAGCGATTCGAAGGCCAGCAGCCTCGTCGTGGGCCAGGCGGGGCCGCCGAAGTCGAAGAACTCGCGATAGCTCCGCACCGGCTGCTCGCCCACGGCCAGCGCGAGGAACTCGGAAAACGGCCGCTCGCGGGCGGCGCGGATGAGCGGTGGCTTGGGTGGTTCGGGGTAGTCGTAGGTCCGCCAGTATTCATAGAGCGAGACGAGCATCTCGAAGGGCTCGCGGAGGACACCGATGATCCTCAGGCCGCCGGCAGCCGGCGGGATGGCCGGGCCGCCGAGCCAGCGGGGCAGGCGTTGCCGCCAGGTGCCGGAGGCCGAGCGGCGCGTCGGCCGCGCCAGCCCGAGCCGCTCGAGCGACTCGCGGACGGCGAAGTGGCTGATCGTGTAGACGGCCGGCGGATCGACGAACGCGGCGTCCGGAAACGTCTCGCGAAACCAGGCCACGAGCGAATGGCCGGCCGTCTTCGGGTAGTGCGCGAAGGCGATGTTGGCGGATCGGCTGTAGAGCATGGCCCGTCGGCCCCGCGGCCCGCCGGCCCTGGATCATGATCTCGGCCGCCTCGTCGCACTACCAAAGAATAGCCCGATCACTAGCACTTCCACAACGGTCTCCGGGTTGACGAGCGGCTCGTGAATCTGGTGTGAATCTGGAGTTGCCCGTGTGGCCTCGTTTTTGACCCGGAAGCAGCGGCTCGGAACACCTGCCTTCGCCCCTTGTGGCGGCGGATTTTCGGGCTGCAGGCGGCCGTAAGGCCGTCTTGGGGCCAGGGGGCCGATCTGCTAGCCTCCCCCCCCAGTCTGCGAAGCGGGAGGCCAGAGCCATGCCGACGCGTGCCGTGTTTGTGTTCTTCGTGTGGAGCCCGCTGATCGTCGCACTCGTGGCGGCCGGCGCCGCGGCGGCGCCGGATGACGGTCCGGATCGCGGCTTCGAACTGCGGGTCGAGAGTGAGCTCTTCGCCGATGGAGCCGCCGCGCCGGTGGCCCGCAGCCTGACGCTGTTTCGCGCGGGCGTCGCCTGGGACTTCCTGGAGCTTTCCGCGCCCGCCGGTGACGACCGCCCCGACATGCACCTCGCAGAGATCGTGCTCCACGACCCGGCCCGCGAGCGGGTGGTCGTGATCGACCCGAACCGTGACGTGAAGACGGAGGTGGAGTCGATTCGGCTCGAGCGCTTGAGCGTGTCGCTGGCCAAGTGGGCGCGAAGCGCCGACGATCGGCTCGTGCGCTGGGCGGGTGGCCCCGACTTCGGCGACGGCATCACCGAGAAGCAAGACGCACTCGAACTTGTCGGGCCGCGGGTCCGATACGCCGTGGCCTACGGGGCGGCGCCCTCCACCGAGGCGGCCGTCGCCTATCGGCGGTTCGCCGACACGGCGATCCTCCTCAAGGCCCTCATGCAGCCGGGCGGCATTCCACCCTTCCCGCGGCTGGCGCTCAACCGGCGGATCGAGGCCGCTGGCGCCATCCCCGCCGAGGTGTCACTGGAGATCGATCCGAAGCTGGCGCTCGTGGCCGGGAGGCCGAGCCGGCTGAAGTGCGTGCACAAGTCGCACCCGCGGCTGCTCACCAGCGATGTCGCGCGGCTCGAGCAGGCCGAGGCCCACATCGCCTCGGCGCAGGCAGTGGACGTGGCCTCCTTCGTCGCCACCGACAAGGAACCGGCCACGCCCCAGCGCTAGCTTCCCGTGGACAAAGCTCTCCATGGCCTTTGGCCACTTGGCCGACCGGTGGAAACGCCGAGGGTTTCCCCGGTCGGCAGTCCTCGCATCCTGCTCGGGCAGACTTGTTGCGAGGGGGGGCGGCACTTTCCAGCGCGACCGGCATAACACGCGCTGCCGGCGCCGCTTCGCACGGCGGCAAGAAAGTCTGCCCGACCGGACGATGTTTCCCCTGGCTCACATCTTTCCCAATCCGTCGTCTCGCGACGCACGGGCCGCTCGAGGAGGCGGCGACGGATGGGACGGAGGCCGCTCGGGGGCGGTCGGGGCCGACGGCGACCGCTCGCGACGAAGGCCGCGGCGGTCACGTTGACGGATGTACACGTTCCCCGCTACATTCATTCCACGCCCTATCATCCATCAGGAACGGAGGCTTTCGATGCTGGTGCTTTCCCGGAAACAGAACGAACGGATTCGGGTCGGGGACTCGGTGGTCGTGACCGTGGTCCGCGTCAGCGGCGACAAGGTGCGGATCGGGATCGAGGCGCCGGCGAACGTGCGCGTGCTGCGGGACGAACTCGAGGCGGACAGCCTGGGCGCCGTGACGCTCGAGCCCACGGCGGAGCTGCCGATCCCCAGGCTGTTCGGGTTCGTGGGCTGATGCGTGGCACGACCAGGCGACACACACCCTGAAATCCCGACCGCGGAGCCGGTGCAGCCATGTTCCCGCCGGCGGCTGTGGCGGCTTGGGCTGTGGGGTGGGGCGGCGCTGGCGTGTGCCGTGGCGGTGGTTGGGCTGCTCGTGCGGCACGAGCCGGCCTTCTACCGTAGTCGTGCTCCGGCGGCGGCTCTCGACGGGGAGCCGCCGCCCGGTCAGGCGACGCTGGGGCGCCGGCTGATGACGAAGCTCTCCGCCCTGAACGCCGACTTGGGGCGGCCAGGGCCATGGGGAGCGGCGATCACGGAGGGGGAGATCAACGCCTGGCTGGCCACCGATCTGCCCCGCAACCATGCGCGGCTGCTGCCGGCGGGCGTTTCCGATCCGCGGGTGGCGATCGCTTCGCGGCGGCTGCGTGTGGGGGCCCGGGTCGGCGGAATGATGCTCGGGGGTGTCGTCATGCTCGACATCGAGGTCGTGCTCCGGGCCGCCAATCAGATCGGCATCGTCGTGGCCGATGCCCGTCTCGGCCGCCTGCCGCTGCCGCGCGGGCCGGTGACCCACGAGATCGCGCGGCGGATCGACTCCCTGGGCATGGCCACCGAACTGCGGCGGCTGGATGGCCGCACGCTGCTTGTGGTCTATATTCCATCGACGCACGACGCCGGCGCGACGAGCCACTGGCTCGAGTCGTTCGCCCTCGAGAACGGTGAAGTTCTCGTGTCGGGCGTGACGCGGGCCGCGGCACCGGGGACCGGACAACGCTGAATGGCCGCGCAGGCAGGAGACAGGCGAACATGGCACGGTTGAGATTTCTGGGGGCCGCGGGCGTCGTCTCGGGGTCGCGTCATCTTGTGGAGTCGGGAGGCCGGCGGGTACTCGTGGACTGCGGCCTCTTCCAGGGAGAGAAAGAACTGCGGGAGCGGAACTGGGAGCGGTTCCCCGTGCCCCCCGACACGATCGACGCCGTCGTGCTCACCCACGGCCACATCGATCACTCAGGCTGGCTGCCGCGTCTGGTCCGCGACGGCTTTCGAGGGCGGATCTGGACGTCGCCGGCGACGGTCGATCTCCTCGGCATCCTGCTGTACGACGCCGCGAAGTGCCAGGCGGAGGATGCCCTGTACGCCAATCGCAAGGGCTACGCGAAGCACCGGCCGGCGCTGCCCCTCTACGAGGAGCGCGACGTCGACCGCGTGCTGCGGCTGCTCCAGGCGGTGCCGCGGGATGAATGGTTCGACCCCGCGGTCGGCTTTCGCTGCCGGTTCCACGAGGCGGGGCACATGCTGGGCAGCTCGTTCCTGGAGGTGGAGGTGGCGGCCGACGCTCCCGGCCGCACGGCACCCCACCGCGTCATCTTCTCCGGCGACGTGGGCCGGTTCGATGCCCCGCTCTACAAGGATCCCGTGTCGCCGCCGGCCTGCGATTACCTGGTCTGCGAGAGCACCTATGGAGACCGGGACCACACGCCGAGCCGGCCGCTCGACGAGCTGGAGGCGGCGACCAAGGAGGCGATCGCCCGCGGCGGCATGATGCTCGTGGCCTCGTTCGCGATCGGCCGGGCGCAGCAGCTGGTCTACCTCCTGCGGACGCTGATGGCGGCCGGTCGCCTGCCGGAGGTGCCTGTGTGGGTCGATTCGCCGATGGCGGTCGATGCCATGGAGGTGTTTCGCAAGCATGGCCGCGAGCACGATTTCACCGAGGCCAAGATGCAGGGCGTGGCCGAGTCGCTCGCCAGCCCGTTCGTGCGGATGGCGAAGAACGCCGCCGAGTCGAAGGCGATCAACGCCCACGACGGTCCGGGCATCGTGATCGCATCGAGCGGCATGATGAACGGCGGCCGCATCCTCCATCACCTCGCCCGGCGGCTGCCCGACCCGCGGACCACCGTGCTCGTCGCCGGCTTCCAGGCGATCGGCACCCGCGGCCGGAGCCTGATCGACGGGGCCCGGTTCCTCAAGATTCATGGCCGCGACATTCCCGTGAAGGCCGCGGTGCGGCGGGTCGACGCCCTGTCGGGCCATGCCGACCGCCGCGAAATCGACCGCTGGTTGGGCGGCATGCCGGCGCCGCGGCGGACGTTCCTCGTCCATGGCGAACCGCCGGCGGCCCGGGGGATGGCCGCGTTTCTGGCGGAACGACGCGGCTGGCAGGTGCAGGTGCCGGCGATCGGCGATACGTTCGAAATGGAATCCTGACGGCATCCGGATCGATGACACGCGAGCAAGAGGAGCGATCGATGGCCAAGAAGGCGAAGACGAACGCAGGCGGCGGTCCCGGCGCGGGTGCGCCCAAGGCCTGCAACATCCTGCCCGACACGGTGCTCGGCGACGACGTCGCCCTCGTGGCCGAGAACATGGAGCGGATCTTGAGCGCACCGAGCTACAGCCTCGCGCAGGAGGATCACGCCCTCTTGCAGCGGGTCGAGATGCGCGGCGTGCGGATGCTCCTCGAGCTCGAGAAGCCGGAACTGGCCCTCCAGGCCGACAACATCGAATCGACGGTGATCGTGTTCGGTGGCACGCAGATCGTGGAGCGGCACGCGGCCGAGCGGCGGCTGTCGGAAGCCCGGCGGGCGGCGCAGGCGGCACCGGGCAACCGGCGGCTGAACCGGGAGATCGAGCGCAGCACGCGGCTGCTCGACTTCTGCCGCTACTACGACGACGCCCGCGAGTTCGCCCGGATCGTGTCGATCGACAACCAGTGCGAGGACAAGCGCGACTACGTGGTCGTCACCGGCGGCGGGCCGGGCATCATGGAGGCCGCCAATCGCGGCGCCTTCGACGTGGGCTGCAAGTCGATCGGGCTCAACATCAAGCTGCCCGCCGAGCAGCAGCCCAACCCGTTCATCACGCCGGAGCTGTGCTTTCAGTTCAAGTATTTCGCGCTGCGGAAGTTCCACTTCATCCTCCGCGCGGCAGCCGTGGTCCTGTTCCCGGGCGGGTTCGGCACGCTCGACGAGATGTTCGAGACGCTCACGCTGCGGCAGACGCACCGCATGCAGCCGGTGCCGATCATCCTCTACGGCCGGGACTACTGGGCGAAGGTGATCGACTTCCAGTACCTCGCCGATTGCGGGGTGATCGCCGACCATCACCTCGACCTGTTCACCTACGCCGAGACGCCGGCCGAGGCCTGGCAGCAGATCCTCGACTTCCACGCCCGCACGCCGGCGGCGGTCGAATAGCCGTCGGCCCAGGATGTCGCCCGCTCCGCTCATTCCCCTGTCGCCACCGGCCCCCGCGGCCCGCCCCGCGGCCCTCGTGATCGGCGGCACGGGGCGGATCGGGCGGGCGGTCGTGGCGGCGGTCGCCGCCCGCGGTTGCGACGTGGCGGTGCACTGCCATGCGGCGCTTCCCGCCGCCCGTGAACTGGCCGCGGCCATCGGCGGCCGCAGCCTCGCCGTGACGGCCGATCTGCGGGAAGAGGGGGCGGTGCGGGCGGTGGTGCACCGCGTGATCGATCACTTCGGCCGGCTCGATGCGGTGGTGCTGTGCGCCCGGCGCCGCGTGCCGACGCCGCTCGACGAGGCGACAGGGTCCGACCTGCGCATGCACCTCGACGTCAACGTGGTGGGCGGGTTTATCGTCGCCCAGGAGGCCGGTGCGGTGATGATGCACCAGGCCGGGGGCGGGGCGATCGTGTTCGTGGCCGGCCCGTTTGCCGAGCCGGACCTGCCGGGCGACACGCCCTCCATCGCGAGCGGGGCAGCGATCCCTGGCCTCGCCCGCGGGCTGCAGGCTGATTTCGCGGCCCATGGCCCGCTGGTGCGGGTGTCGTGCGTGGAGGCCGGTGACGCCGACCCCGCCGCGATCGCCGCCGCCGTCGTCGCCCGGCTCGACGCGGGCTGAACGGGCGTCGGGAGTTTCGCCGTCGAGGCTCGGCCGGTGCCGGCGATCCGTGGTTGCGTGCCTTGCCCTTGAAGCCCGAGGCGTGAGCCGAGGGAATGTGGATGGCTTCGGGTGAAGCGAGGCGTATTCCCTCAGCTTACGATTCGGGCTTCCTGGCAGCCGGGCACGACTCCGCGGAATCACCGCTTCACACCTGTCGTGCATGGCACACGGGACGGCATGCAGCCCGGAGTCCCCCGGCTTCCGCCGGGGGCTTTTTGTGTGGGTGGCGCGCCGCCCGAGAAGCCCCGGGTGGAAACCCGGGGACACCGGGTGCGAGAACCACCCCGCCGTCGATGCCGCACGACTCCGCGGAATCACCGCTTCACACCTGTCGCGCATGGCACACGGGACGGCATGCGACCCGGAGTCCCCCGGCTTCCGCCGGGGGCTTTTTGTGTGGGTGGCGTGCCGCCCGAGAAGCCCCGGGTGGAAACCCGGGGACACCGGGTGCGAGAACCACCCCGCCGGCGATGCCGCACGACTCCGCGGAATCACCGCTTCACACCTGTCGTGCATGGCACACGGGACGGCATGCAGCCCGGAGTCCCCCGGCTTCCGCCGGGGGCTTTTTGTGTGGGTGGCGCGTTGCCCGAGAAGCCCCGGGTGGAGGATTCAACGGTCATCCACCGCCGCGTTTGGGAGGCGGAGCGTGAACGTCGTGCCCACGCCCGGCGTGCTCTCCACGGCCACCGTGCCGCCGTGCGCCTGCACGATGTGCTTGACGATCGCCAGCCCCAGACCGGTTCCACCCTGCTGGCGGCTGCGGGCCTTGTCCACCCGGTAGAACCGCTCGAAGAGCCGCGGCAGGTGCTCGGCCGCGATCCCGCAGCCCTCGTCGCGGACGCGAATCAGGCCGCCGCCGTCGCGGCTGGCCGACAGCCAGACCGTCTTCCCCGGCTCGCTGCACTTGATGGCATTGTCGACGAGGTTGATCACCGCCTGCTCGAGCAACGGGCCGTTGACGGTGGCGGTGAGATCCGGCGGGCACTCGACGTCGAGCCGGATCGATCGCTCGATCGCCCGCGGCCGGCAGTCTTCGGCCGCTGCCTCCAGGATCGCCAGGAGCGGTCGGGGCTCCATCGGCAGGGTGCCGGAGCCCTCGCTCTGCTCGATTCGCGACAGCGCCAGGAGATCTTCGATGATCGCCGCCAGCCGGTCCGCCTGGCGGGCGACGATCTCGAGGAAGCGACGGTTGTCGGCCGGGTCGTCCGCCGCCCCGTCGAGGAGCGTCTCCACGAAGCCCTTGATCGACGCGACGGGCGTCTTCAGTTCATGCGACACGTTGGCGACGAAGTCGCGGCGGACGTTCTCCAGCCGCTGCATGTCGGTGACGTCGTTGAGGACGATCACCGCCCCCCCTTCGCCCGACGCGTCGCGCAGGGCCGTGCCGCGGAGCCGGATCGTGCGGTCGCGCACCCCGTGGAGGACGAGATCGTCCTCCACCGGCTCGCGGCAGTCGATCGCCCGCAGCGCGAAGCGGCGGAGGTCCGGATTGCGGATCACCTCCTGCAGGGGGCGGCCGATGATCCGCTCCAAGTTGACGTCGAGCAGGTCGGCGGCCGCCCGGTTGATGCCCAGTACCCGCTGGTGGGCGTCGATCGCCACCACGCCCTCGATCATGCTGCCGAGGACGGCCTGCTGCTGGGTGCCCTGGCGGCCGATCGTCAGGCCGCTCTCGACGAGCTGCTCGCGGAGCAGGCCGAATGCGGCGGCGATGTCGGCGAGCTCCACCAGGTCGGTGGCCGGGAGCGGAGCGTCGCCGTGGCCGG
>Ga0315903_10012175_pt1 | contig 10053 bp, 8 predicted proteins | sample LakEriMetagenome_7_FD_203524 | JGI IMG/M metagenome (GOLD analysis project Ga0315903, IMG submission 203524) | Freshwater fungal communities from buoy surface, Lake Erie, Ohio, United States - Buoy 2 MA119 | ecosystem: Environmental > Aquatic > Freshwater > Lake | place: USA: Lake Erie, Ohio... | reverse complement strand
GAAGGTCGGCGGGCCTGCGCTCCACACCTCGACGGGGTTGCTCCTCGACCTCGGGGGCCACGTAGGGCTCCTTGGTCTCGCCCCTCTTGGCCTTGAAGAAGGTGCCGTCCCTCTCCTCGAGACGGTACGCGGGGTCAACCACCTGCATCCCGATGCCTCGGGTGGTGGCCCTCTCGGGGGCATAGGCCTGGAGGACCTGCCGGGTCTGTGCGGGGGTCAGGTCGAGGCCAGTCTCCCCGAGGGCCTGTTGGACGGCGGGGATGGAAACCTGCTCGCCCCTCTGCACCCTGCCCAGCACACCTTCGAGGGCGAGGCGCTGCTGCTGCCCAATCTGGGGGGCTGCCACCTCTTCCTGCTGGCGATCCATGAGGATGGCCTGCACCCTCTCGGGGGGCATCTGGGCAATCTGGTCGAGGCGGTACCCGGCATCGAGCAGGGCATCTCGCTGCTCGGGGGTGATCTGCGGGGTCTCCCGCTCCACCGTGAGGGCACCGCTGCCCGTGAAGGGCTTGCCCACAAGGGGACCCAGCTCGCGCTCTTCCGCCCGTTCCTGCTTCTGGGCTTCCATCCGGGCGTCGTAGTCACCCCAGCGTTTCTCCTCCAAGAGGGCTTGGGCTTGCTCGAATTGCTGGCGCAGGCCCGGGACCAGGTCGAGGGACTCCGGGTCGGCCCGCACTTCGTCAACGAGTTGACGCGCCTTCTGGAGTTGATACTCCCTGCCCTGAAGCTGCGTGGGACCCTGTGTCGCAACGTTTTCGGCAGAAGTCTGGCCGAAGAATTTCAGGGCGTACTCCCCATCCTTCTCGGCTTGGTCGTCGCTGCGCATCCGCTGGGCGGTACGCTGCACCTCGAAGATCGCAGCCTTCTGGAGGGCATTGCGAGCGGAGGCTACGGTGAAGGGCTTGCCCGTACTGGGATCGATGACCTTCTGCTGCGCCAACTCCTGGGCCCGGCGCATCACGTCTTCCTGGTTCACTTGGAGGACGGGGGCTCCGGTAGAATCCTTCTGGATGACCTGGTCGCCCTTGCGGATGCCCATGGGGAGGAGGTCAGCCTTCTCGACAAGGACGTTGCCCTCCTTGTCCTTGCGGGTCCGCATGGTGACCCGGATTCCCGTGGCCTGTTCGACTTCGCGCAGCGCATCCTTGAAGTAGTCGATGTCGGCCCGCTCGCGGGGAGGAACCTCGATCTCCCCGGTCATGCGCTTGTTGATGTAGTCCTGCTCGGCCTCGGCGCGCTCACGCTCCCACTTCTCGCGCTCCGCTGCGGCGAGGCGTCCCTTCTCCGCAAGTTCCCTCTCGGCGGCGAGCTTCTGCTGGTACTCATCGATCTGCTTGGCCCGGGTCTCCTCGGCGGCAGCCTTGCTGCGGGCACCCAGGGCTCCGGCAACACCACCTGCAGGGGCCGCACCAATACCGCCCTTGAGGGCCGCGTCGATGACCTGGGTCCAGTCCACGGACTTGTCCGCGAGGATGACCTTGGCAGTCTCATCGAGGAGCTGCTGGGTACCCTCCGTGAGACCTTCGAGGGCCACGGTCTCGAGGGTACCACCCAGGGCACCTGCGGCCCCCGGCCTTCCCTTGAGGAGTCGGGCACTGAGGACATCCGTCAGCTTGTCGGAGAAGTCGGTTCCCCGGGTCTTGCTGAGGAGGCGCACGGGGCCCAGGGCATCGAGGGCACTCTTGAGGGAGCCTACCACGAAGGCGGCCCCCAGGCTCTGCTGGCCTTCCTCCGCAAGGGAGGCGAAGGACTCGGGAATGTTCTGGAGGGCGCTGCCGCCGAAAGCACCCGCTGCGATGCCCACGTTGCGGCTCACCTCGGAGGTGGCTGCCTTGATGGCGGCTTCGCGCCCCAGGGTGGTGCCAGTGGCGGCAGCCTCCGCTTCGAGGGCCGCAGCCCTCTTGGCGACCTGCTGGGTGAGCATCTTGCCCGCACCCAGGCGCGTTGCCGCCGCACCAATGCCGAGGCCACCCAGGAGGGAAGTGGCAAGGGAGGGAATGGCCTCACCTACTGCCTCCCCTACGTAGGAGCCGAGAGAGGAAACATCCTGGACATCCTGGTAGGTGGTGCGAGCCAGGAGTCCCTTGGCCTGCAGCTCGTCCATCCTCTTCTTGTAGGCATCGAGGTTGCGCTGGGATGCCTCCTCGTAGCCAAAGGCACTCTGGATCATGGCGGGAAGAACGTCGAAGGCTAGCCCCTTCGTGCTTTCCCAGCCAGTTTCAAGGCCCCGGCGAAATGCCCCCGGACCCTCAGGGTTCTTGCCTTCGTCCCAGCTTACCCCATTCCACTGAATGAAGGATGCACCGGGGCGGCCAGTGGCGGGGATCCACTGTTCTCTGGCCTCATCCCACTCCATCTTGCTGGGAGTTGCCATGCGCTATTACCGCGAAGGCCTTGGGGGAGCCAGGTTCATGTTGGGGGGCTGAGTCTCGCCACCCAGGTTCAGGCGCTCCAGTTCCGCCAAGTACCGGAGGTATTCGGGGTCGCGCCGGAAGCCCTCTGGATCAGCGGCATTCTTGTAGGAGTTCTGGATATCGAGCATCCTCCTGCGGATGGTTTCCGCCTGTACCTGCAACGCCCTAGCCTGCGCAGCATCCGCTGGTCCGGCAGCAGCCCTCTGGCGGAACTCCCCGGTGACGTAAGCTCCGGTGGCGCGCATGACTGCGGCCTGCTGGCGACGCAGGCTCTCCAATTGGGCATTCTGTTCTTGGGTGCGCTGCTCTTCAGGGATGCGCTCGATGGCCAGGGCCTGGTTCTCGAGGCGCTGCGTGATCTCGAAGGCTTCACGCTGCGGGATCTTGCCCTGCTCCGCAAGCAGCTTGATCTCCAGCTCGGCCCGGCGCATGGCAGCTTCGGAGCCACGAATACCAAGCTCGGCCCTCTTGTAGGCGTCCTCGCTGATCCCCCGCTCCACCTGGTTCCTGAGGTTCTGGAACTGGATGTCGCGGTTCTTGGCGGCTTCCCCAAGGTCGAGGAGCTTGGAGGAGACTTCACGCTGCGCGCCGAAGCGACGGTAGGATTCCTCGCGGGCCTCCTTCGCCTCTTCACGCTTGCTGGTGCGCTCCTTCTCCTTCTCCGCCATGTACTTCTCGGTGCCCTCCGCGACAGGACCGGCAATGGTGGAGATGGCGTTCTGTCCCAGCTCGGGCTTGGCCGAAAGGATGCGCAGGCCAGTCTGCAGCATCGTCATGTAGGGGTCGGCCTTGTACGTCTCCTGGGCTTCACGCTCGGCGGGCAGCCCCGCGAGGAGCTTGCGTCGGGCATCCTCTTCGTTGATGTCTGCGGGGCGCGTAGGCATGGTGAACTTCGTGGGCCCCGGCATGCCTCCGCCCGGCATGGGGTTGCCCAAGTAGTTACGCACCGCGCCGAGGGGATCTACCCGGTCGGGGGCGGCGGCGGGGGGAGTCACCTGGGGATATGCGGGTTGGCCAACTTGGGGCGGACCCTCTTCGGTACTCCTCAGGAAATCGACGCTGGGCCCGGACAGGGGTCGCCTGCGCTCCTCACCAAATCCCTGCGCCGGAGGAAGTTCCGGCGTGGGCAGGATGGACCGCGCAATGGCCTGACCCAAATCACGGGGAGCGATATTTTCAGGTTCGGAAATTCTACTCGCCGGAACACGAATGCTGGGAGGTTCATCCCGACCTCCCGGACCAGACCTCTTCTCTTCCAAGGCCACGCGAATGTTGGCATTGAACGAAGAAGGATCCAGCCCAAGATCCCGAATGGCTTGGTCCGTAAGCTGACCTGCCTTGCGCAGGTTGTCCAGCTCGCGCAGCTCATTGAAACTGTATGACCGAAGAGGATTGTCTGCCATGTCAGAACCCCGGGAGCCCAAGAGCCCGGGCACTCATGGATGTAGCCCATGATGCGGGGGAAGCCCCGGAGTTGCCGTAGCCCATCAGGTTGTAGATGGAGGCACCTGTGAGTCCGAGGCCAGCACCCATTTGCAGGGGAGACTGCTGGGGGACCAAGGTCTGGCCCTGCGTAGTGGTAGTGGCACCAGGCTGGGTTCCCCTCAGGAGGGCACCAAGTTGGCCAAGCTGCTGCATCCCGTAACCCTGGCCGCGCTGGTACTCAGCGAAGGCGAGGTCACGCTGCTGCTGCTCGAGTTGGCGCGGCAGTGCCTGGGACTTCATGATGGCGTCGAGGCCCCCGAGGCCCAACTGCTGGGCCTGGGCACCCATGGAGGAGAACATGGGCGCTGCCTGCAACTGGCGCTGGGCCTCCTGCTGCTGGAGTCCGGTGCCCGCCGTGAAGGCCCGCTCGAGGCCGGTCTGCTGGATGTCAGCGAGGCGCTGGCCCAGGTTGCGCTCACCCTCAGCCTCCTGCACCCCGTAGCGCGCCCCACCAAATGCACCTTGGCGGGAGGCCTGGAAGCCCATCTCCCCACGCCTCTTGTCGTAGTCGCGCACCGCCTCACGCTTGGCGATGTCGGTGACGTACTGCGTGTAGGGATTCATGTAGGAGGAGTAGTCGATGTCCCCCACGCCCCTGGAACCTAGGGCGGCACTCTCGAAGCCAGCGGCAAGGCCCGGCATGTAGGCCCCAGCGGCGACGGGAACCTGCCCGATGGTGGCCTGCTCCGTAGCACTCAGGGGGGCGACGCGCTCCTGGGGGTCGTAGTACTCGTAGGGGGTGGCCCGGACCTCAGCCTCTCCGGCGTCCGTCAGGCGCTTGAGGGCATCCTCGTACCACGCCGGGAAAGCGGAGGACTGTACCGTAGTGGTGGGTACAGGATTGGCTTTGGAGGTACAAAGTGAACCCATCAGAAACCCCTACTGTATACACCGCCCACGCGGGAAAATCCGTGGCGCACGTAGAACTGGTCCTTGCGCTCCACGTCCTCTCCGTGAACCACGGCCATGAGGAGGGGGAGTTCCCGCATTGTAGCATATTCGGTGGCGGCGCGCAACAGCTTGGAGGCCACGCGGGAAACCCTCGAGGATGGGCTCACGTAGAAGACCAGGTCACCCAGGAATTTCTCGTGGCTGTACCACTGTTCCACCGCCTGCAGGGCAAGGATGCCCACGATTCCACCCCGGCGGGCAACGAAGACGCGGCCCTCCCGGAGGCACTGGCGCAGCGCAGCCTCCACCTTGTGGGGGGCCACTGGGGGTAGGAGCATGGGTGAGGTGTGGTGCATCTCCAGGAGGAGGGTCCCCATCTCGGGGATGTCCCGCTCCTTAGCGATCTCGATCATAGGCCCTCACGAGATCCCCCAGGCTGTAATTTTGGGGCGGCTGGCGCTCATGGCCGTAGGCCTTCTTGCGGATGGCCTTGCGCAGGCCGTCGAGCTTCTTGGCCCCCGCCTGGTTGTTGCCATCCCCGAGGGCGGCCACCGTCGCGGCATCGAAGACGAACTCCCCCGAGGAGAGGCGGGCAGGCTCCTTCCCATCGATGATGGCGGGTACGTCGTCGTCCATGCCCCCGCTATCACCGGGGATGTAGCCGCCCTCGGCCCACCCCGGAGATGGACCTTCACCGGGCTGGCCCCCAGGCATGTCGCCCGAAGGATTGGAGGATCCCTCCTCGGCCGAAGGAGCCGAGGACTGGTCCATGGATCCCAGGACTTCCCCGAGCTGGCCCACCGTGTTGAGGTCGTTGACGGAGCTGAAGAACCCCATCTCAGGACTCATCTGCCCCGACGATATCTGCGCCCCATACTGCTGGGCAATGCTGGGGCCCTGCATTGAAGCCAGCATACCCATCATGGATTCTGCAGGGATGCCGCGCTCGATGCCCCGCGCAAGGGCAGCATCGAACTGTGCCTGGGGAGACTGCGCGCCCAGGAGTCCACCCACGGGACCGAGGGCCGCCGAGAGCATGCTCTGCCCATAGGAGACGTTGGCGGGCAGCCCCAGCCCTGAGAGGGTCTGGTTGGCGGCGTATGCACCTGCCGCACCTCCGAGGGCACCCAGGCCCGAGATGCCCGTGGCAAGCCCGGCAGCGGTACCCACGCGGCCCAGCGCATCGAAGCTTGTGCCCGGGGCGGCGTAGGACGTGGATGAATATCCCCTTCCCCCTTCCCCGCTTTCGTTGTAGCGTTCCCCTTCCCGCAACCCTTCGAGGACCGGGGATACGGCAGGGGACACCTTCTCGGGATCCCTCCCGTAGACACCCATGTAGCCCGAAGCTTGAGGCTGGTAGATGGGGCCAGGCTCCATGACGGGGCGCTGCCCCTGCAGGGACTGGAAGCCAGGCATGGGAAAGAAAGGATTCATGACTTGTCCACCTTCAGGAGGCCCTTGATCTCCAGGTCCTTGAGGAGCTTCGCCACCGTGTAGGCTACCGCAGTAACATTGATGCTACCGAGGTCGAGGGTGGCACTCGTGGGAATTGTACCAGAAACTGCGTAGCCTGTCACCCCAGGCCCCGTCACCACCTGGGTGTGGTAGAGGGTGAGGACGCGCACCATCTCGTTCCACGCCTGAGCCTCGTCAGGCTGGAAGCTGTAGGGTGCAAGGGGGAAGATCGGCCTCATCGTTCACCATCGGGAGCCACGCGGAAGCGCAGCGCGCCCAGCCTCCAAGATGTGTTGACACCATCCCCATCGATGCGATAGTATGCGTGGCGACCCCTGACCCGAAGGTCGATCTTCTGGGTTCCGGCCGACACCGTGAAGGGCCCCTTCGTGACCTCCTGCGCCGTGGGGGTGTTGGGGTACTTGAGGGTGTGGACGGTGATGTCGAGGTTCCCGGGCATCGCCTCCCCGTTGCGATCCGAGAAGTCGGGGATGATGCGGTCCATGTACATCAGCTCCTGGCCCGCCCCCAGGTCGAACATGTTGCTCTCGATGAAGGACTGCATGGCCGCCCCGTCATCGTCGTTCCCATACTCGTGGTAGTAGAGGCGGGTGGCACTGGCTGGGTAGCCCGCCGCGATGGGGTAGGTGTTGATGCCCTGGTCCAGCCACGCGGTGCGCACGATGCGCCCAATGCTCCACACGTCCTGCATGTAATCGTAGATGACGTAGCTATCGACTTCCCCCGTGGTGGTGGGGTAGAACCAGATCACCTCGTTGTAGGAGGTGTTGCTCCCCGCATAGATCTTGTCGAGCTGGGTCCTGTCCAGGGCCTCGAAGATGTAGCGTAGAACGTCGCACTTCATGGGGCGCGCCGCCGCACCATCATACAGCATGAAGCGTTCGTCGGCCATCCAGTAGGTGCGGCCCGCCACCTCGACCATGGCGTTCTGGCCCAGCACCCCGCAGTTGGTGCCGATGAGCTGGAAGCCGAAAGTGTAGGGGGGACCAACCTGCTGCATGCTGTAGAGGTTCTCGTCGGTCCACACGAGGATCTGCCCGCGACCCCTTCGGGCAGCAATGATGCGCGAGGCACCGGAGAGGACCTTGTCCCCCGCAGTGTTGGTGGCGCTGGCGTTCCAGTCGGAGATGTTCTCCTGGCTGCACCACCTGATGTAGAGGGGGTTGGTGACGGAGGTGAGGGCATCAGGTGCCCCGAAGGAAATGAGGTGCCTGTCTTCAGGGGAGACGAGGACCTGCGTCTGCACCGAGGGCGAGGTGGGCACCACCGAGGCACGGGAAGTAAGGCCCTGGGTGTTGTCCCAGTAGTAGATCTTGCCGTCGCGGGGGCTGGCAACGAGGTCCTCGCCCCACGCATCCAGGCTCCAGTAGCGCAGGGGGGAGACGAAGGCCACCGAGGCGGGGCTGCCCCATCCCTGGCTTCCGCCCCACGAACCTGCACCCCAGCCGAAGTTGGCGGCGTTGCTGGCGTTGCCCGAAGGGAGGATGAAGAAACCCTTGACGGCGCCCCCGGCGGTGGCGGAGGTGGCGGCGGCGGTTACACTGGTGTTGATGGTGAAGGTGTTGGCATCCAGCACCTGGATGGGGAAGCCCCCCAGGGGGGCCGACACCGGGTAGATGTTGCCGCCCACCGTGGCATCCACCGAGGTGAAGTAGACGTAGTCACCGGAGGCCCTGCCGTGGGAGGAGACCACGACGGTGAGGAGGGTGGAGCCCGCCGAGGTGCTGAAGGCGTTGCTCACCGACACGGAGACATCCACGGGGGTTACGTCGAAGTACTTGCCACCATACCAGATGAAGAGGTGGGAGTTGGTCCCCAGGGCGAGGTAGGTCACGCCATCGAGGGTGGTCCACGTGAAGATGCTGCGGCCCACCCCGGGGACGTTGGTGGTGTCGCCCACCCCGTTGACATTCTGCCAGCCTCCGATCTTCTCGGGCTGGCCGTAGCGGAAGCGCACCTTGTCGGCGTCGTACCAGCCGCCCTCCCCGCCGTAGCGCGTCAGCTCCCGGTTGATGCCCGGCTTGCCCGGGGTGAGGATGAGGGTAGGCGACTTGGGGATCTCAGCCATCTCGCTTCCTCAGGTAGTCCTGCACCGTCTTGCTCTCCCAGATGCGGATGAGGGTCCACACGATAGTGAAGAGGGCCGCGATGGCGGGGAGGATCCCGGCAATGGTGCTGACCACCGTGGCTACGGAGGCTGCATCGACCATGTTCTTCGTATGCTCATCCATGATAGGCCGCCCACATGAGGAGTCCGAGGAGGAAACCCACGCCGCACTCAGCCCGCTCGGTCCACTTGCCCCCCAGGGGCTTGGCCAGCGCATATGGCAGCATGAGGAGGGGGCCTCCACACACCAGCCACACCTTGTCGGGGTCCATGTAGATGGCTGGAAGGAGGACGATGGAGGTGACGGAGGCACCCCACATGGCCAGCCACCCGTAGTCGGCCTTCTCCTCCAGTCCCATGGAGCGGTCGAAGTAGGGGAGGGTCATGGCCGCGAAGATGAAGGGCCACAGCACCGCCAGCTTCCAATCAATATAGAGGAGGGGCGCCGTGATGAGTGCGCTGGTGACAATGCGGGTGATGCCCGTTCCCACATGGATGCCCACCATGCTGGTAAGCTGGTTGAGGGCCCCACCGCGCAGACGCCAGCACAACCCACACCACACTGCGTACAAAATGGAAATCATCGTGCCCTCGCGTATTTGAATGGGTTTTCGGCATATGCGATGAACGCATACTTGTTGCCGCTATTGTTCAGGCTGTAGCCGGTAGGCGCACGAACCTTGAAGCCGTTCGACAGAAGGTCGAGGCCGTAGGTGTTGGACAGTTCCTGAGCCGTCGAGTCAGAGAAAACGCGCAAGATCACTTCGTTAGCCGAGTTCGACGGGTTAGACATGAACCAACCCGTGGCGACATTCACGGCCTTCACCATGACGAACTTGGGGCGGAACCCGCACCACACGAACGGCCCATCAGTCGATGCGTTGCCGGTGTAGCTGCCGATCTGAGAGAAGCCTGCAATGGACGAGAAAAAATATCCGACGTAGGCAACAGCGTTGATGTTGTTGTAGCTGCCAACTCGAAACGTCGTGGATGTCGGAGACGTGCTGTCGAACATCGTCGTATCGACGGCTTCAGCGGCGGCGGTGCCAAGGTCCATGTAGTAGGCGGCGCTGGTCATGCTGTTGAACCAGCAGGCCCATACCCGAGCATCCGTGCCGCGCAGCATCATAAACTCTGGCGTGACGCCAAGAGCGTGGTTGATCGTGCGCGCTCCCGTCCCGTCTCCTGTCCAGCTAAGTATGTCGAGGCCAGCCGTCGTGCTTTCCTTCCACGCCCAGTCCACATAGGTGTTCGTATTGATGTTGACGCCACGCGAAGAGGCATCGCTGCCCAGCGAGTAGCCATTGGCATTGAATGCCGTCAGCGTGTTGGTGTCGGTGTACTGAGCGTTGGGTCCGGTGGTCTGGATGCCCTTCGTCGCGCCGATGACGCTGTTGAACAGATTGTGCGCCGTGCCGTTGCTCCGGCTCTTGATCCACACCCAGTCCGGCTGGAAACCCAACGTGCTTACAGATGTCGTCGCACCCGTGCCAGTTCGCCGCGTAACGTCAAAGTAGGTGCTGCTCTTCTTGATGGAGGGCGTCGGGAGGTTGGCGGTATTGAGCGCCTTGAAGCCGCTGGGCGGCGTGTAGGCGAAGGCACGCTGGCCGCAATTTATCGACGCGACAAGGTCTGACTTGAAGAGCGCAATGACAGCCTGTCCGCCGGGGTGTGTGAATG
>Ga0315903_10012164_pt1 | contig 10057 bp, 10 predicted proteins | sample LakEriMetagenome_7_FD_203524 | JGI IMG/M metagenome (GOLD analysis project Ga0315903, IMG submission 203524) | Freshwater fungal communities from buoy surface, Lake Erie, Ohio, United States - Buoy 2 MA119 | ecosystem: Environmental > Aquatic > Freshwater > Lake | place: USA: Lake Erie, Ohio... | reverse complement strand
ATTCGTCTGTCTTGAGCGACGGCGGCGTTCCGTATGGCTCCGTGGTGCGCTGCTTCGCCTCCGTCAGCTTGTCGGTGCTTGGTCCGACAAAGACGCCGCTGGAGCGATACACGCTGATCCATGCCTTGTTGACGTTCTTATACCGACCCTGACCAGCGCCATCGACATTGAGCGAAATGGGCATGGTTTGCAGATCGCTTTCATACGGCAGTCCGACATGAATCACAGTCGCTGGACGGTCAATCGTCACGCTTCCCGCCGTCACGACCTCCTGCGGCATCACGGCACCATCCGCCAGAATGCTAACGGTCTTGCCATTGAGGTGAGACAACCCACTGACGGTATCCCGCGCCCAAGCCCAGACCGTGGTCGCCACGCCGCGCAGTGCAACAGGCAGCGTAATGTCCGTGCGAGCAGACACCACAGTTCCGCTGGTGTACGCGGTGATCGTCAGGCGATACTTGTTTCCGCTCGCGTCCGTCAGCACAATGACATCGCCGACATCGCCGGCAATGAACGTGCTGGCGCTCGACGTGATCGTCAGAGTATCTGCAGGCCCCCAAGTCGTTCCGCCCGTCACGGTCATCGTCACGGCCGTCGTGTTGGTTCCGTTGTACGACAGCCCGCTATCCACGAAGAAACAGTCCTCAAGGTCCGTCACCTCGCGGGTCGCAAATCGTTCGATATACCGCTTCGTGTTGCCGCCAATCGTCCGCTTGACGATGACGTATACGGCATCCTCGTTACCTTCCGCAACGGCCGTGCATGACTCAAATGATCCATCCGTGTCATGCCAGTGCCATGCGTTGACCTGCTGCTCCGGCACATACGTCATCCCGAGCAGCCGGCCATTGTCGCTCACAAACCACAACAGCGGATGCGGCGACTTGCTGTAGCACATGTCAACGATGTTGTAGGTATCGAACAGGTGCGGAGCGCGAAGCGACAGATCGCCCGTCACGAATCCGCTCGCCTGCCAGGAGTAGCCGAGTTCCCGCACGTGGCCGCCACGGGCCGCGCAGTAGATCACCGTGTTGTTCACGATGGACGGCTGCACATTGCTCGCACCGATGTAGGACTGCGGGCGCACGGAAATCGTGGTCGGAGTGATGACATCGCTGTTCACCGGACTGATTCGCCATTCGGCGGCGCTAGTGAGTGCGAGCAACTGCGTCAGGGGAACGATGTGCCTGATCGTGTTTGCCTCTCGAGCTGCAACACGAAACTTGATTCGATCCGTGTCCTCGGTCGGAATCGAATACGACATGTCGCTTTCGGTCCCGCTCCGAGTCATCAGCATCGTCTGCGGCGCGTTGTTCGTGCCAGCAAAGATGCGGCGCTGCTCGAAGTAAGATACTGCGCCTGGATAGTTGTTTGCGCTGTTGAACACAGTGTCATACACCGGCGGCGTAATGCCCGTGTCTGCCGCGATGTTGTCATCAATGATCGACGTGCTGGCGGTGTCGCCAATGAATCCGTACAGGCCGCCCTGCAACTTGTACACGCGATATCTGGATGCGCCAGGAACCGATGTCCAACTGATGGTCACATAGCTTCCAGCGATTCCAAAATCAAGATTGACGCTGACAGAGGAACTTTGAGCCGACTCACTAATCAAGTCCGCATCGACAGCCGTGACCACATACTGATAAACGTATCCAGTTCCAGTTCCGGTCTTGATTGCGGTCAATCCGTCTGGTGGAGATAGCGGCGCGGCAAAGTTGATAGTTGACAGCACCCACGTTGTCGCACCGCTTCGTCGTAGTTCGCGTGGCGCATAGTTTGGATGCACCAGCGTCAGAACGTCCGCGCTTTGGACATAGTGGATGTCGAACAGGTCCGCCTCGGAATACGGATTCGGAATCTCATACACGCCGGACGGCAACGGATACCAATACGTCGCATTCGGCGGCGTCTTGTTGATCGCCGTGGCAATGCAGTAGTAATTTGTTCCGCCTTGCGATACGAGCGCGCCAACGTTGTATGGGATTGATGCCGTATGCGTTCCGCTTCCAGCAGTCGTGGTGATTACTGGCGTACCGCCGCTCGCAAGAGAAATTTGGAAGGTACTCGCGGCTGCGTTTTTCACGTAGTACACGGTGTCAGGCAGCATTCCTGTTGGAAGCGTGCCGGTTGTCGTGAATCCAATTGCAGTTCCATTTGCAAGGCCGTGCGACGTCCAATTGATAATCGCTGGCGTACTTGCTGTCTGCGTTCCACTGCCGCCCGTTTTTGTCAAAACCAGCGGGCCGCCAATGCTGCTAGCGATCAGAAATGTATTCGTTGCAGCGTTGCGGACATAGTATGAAGTGTTTTGCGTAAGACCTGATGGCAGGCTTCCAGAGCTGCTAAATAGCACCTCTTGTCCATCCGATAGTCCGTGCGACGTCCAAGTAACCTGCGTTCCGGTGCTTGCTGTATGCGTTCCGGATTGCGTTCCCGTTGTGTCGATGGCAGTACCACCGCTCGTTAGCGCAACATTGAAATGGTTGGCAGCCGCACCAACGACAAAGTATTCCGTTCCAACGTCAATTCCGTTTGGAAGCGCGTCGGTGGTTGTAAATGTCACGATTGTGCCGTTTGACAATCCGTGTCCAGACCAATTGATCTGCGCTGGCGAAGCAATTGTAATCGTGACAGTGGCAGACTTCGATTGCAGCATTGTCACGGCCGACTGCGCTGACTGTGTAACCGTGATTGTCGTTCCACCTGCCACATATGCGGCAGGCGTTCCTGGGGTCAGCGTTGCACCTTGGGTGTGGAACCTCGTGTATCCCGCCCCAAGTTCCAACACCATCGTCTGCGTCGTGCTGTAGGTGAACGGGATTAGGCGCGTCCGCTTGGTCGAATCCTTGACCTCACGCACGAATGCGGTGCCCGGTCGATTCTCCGCCGGACCCTGCGGCAGCGCGATGAAGTTTCGCATCGTCGCCGCGCCGGTCTGGAACTTAACGTCATCGACGCGGCCGAACATTTCCGGCGACATCTCGCCGCCCGCGAAGGACCGGAAGTATTGCCGGGTGCTTGGCATTGGTTAGCGTCCGCTGACCCAAGGAGTGATGTGTTCGGGGCGCACGTTGCGCTGGTTCGCGTCGGATGCGCGAGCCTGCTGGAGATACGCCATCATCATCTGCGTACACTGCCGCCCCTGCTGCGCGCCTTCCGTGCCCTTCACGACCGGGCCGGCCAGCATCGACGCAAGGTGCCAAGACAGGGCCATCACGAACAACGGGTCGAACTTCGTCGTGTCCGTGACCAGCGCCTGATAGCGGAGCAGTGCGTTCTCTTGGTTCGTGTAGATGACCTTGTTGCCACTGGTATCGGTTTCGATCTGATACTGCTGCGGCACATAGGTTCCAGCGCCAACGAATGGCGCATTGACCCAGCCCCATCCGGCCATGTCGGTCGGGAACGGCTTGATCGCATAGTCGTTTTCGGCCTCGGGCGGAATCACCGCCACGGCCGTCATCATGTCGCCAGGACACGCATAGGCATAACGCCACATGGTGTACGGCATCGTCACCGACGCGAGCGTGACGCGGCGTGACGCGAAGTTCCAAGTGTGCATTTGCAGCAGGCTGTCGCGAGCAATCGGGTAGAACCGAGCGCAATGCTCCGACTGCGATGAACCCTCTGGCGGGTCAATGCTCGAGACGGTCGCATCGTCGCCAAGGTGCGCGAGTGCCAGATTGCAGATTTCGACTTCGCTCGCCATGCTGCTCTCCTGCGCGTAGAGGAGGGCCGGGACTAGCCCGACCCTCCTCCTTTGCGCGTCACAGGTTCAGAGTGTCAGCCGTTCTCGTTGACAGCCGCCGTCTTGCGTGGCCGACCCGGCCGCCTGATGGCAACCGCATCGACCTGCACATCCGGCTCCGGTTCGACATCCGGCTTCTTGTCCAAATACTCAAGGTTCGTGTTGAACGACCCCTTGTACTCAAACTCGTCACCGGGCTGTCGCAGTCCGTTGTCCACGAAACACAGAATCTTGGCCTTGACTCTTGCCATGTGTTTACCTCATCACGAAACCGTGAAGCCACTCGCGTAGAACCGCTTGCCGTCCTGGATGTCCAGCACGACGTCAGCGCGAACTGCGCCGGCGCTGTGGCTACCAACCGTGACAATGTTAGCACCAAGGTATCGCACCGCAGCACTGCCAAGCGTCTGCTGCGGATTGATGCGAACCACGATCTGTGCGCCAACCACGAGGCTGGCAAGCGCGATCGCGCCGGTTTCACCGACGATCTTCGGAGCAGTATCCAGATCGTCAGTGCTGTCCACCACGACCTGAAAGGTCGCGCTAGTGCCACCAGCGAACGCAGTCGTGACGGTGAAGATGCAGTACAGGTCCGTACCTTCGCCAATGTCACGGTTCTGCGATCCCTGCGCGACGGTGTACACGGAACCGCTGGCGGTCGCCGTGTATGCAGTGTTGCTCTGCATGTCGATCACGTCAGGGAAGTCGTAGGTACCGGCGGTACCAAACGTGGAGTGAGTGAGGCTGCCGAGCAGCATGTTGTTGTCGAGAATCATGTGCGTGTTTCCTTTCTGTGTTTGCCTATCAGGTGAGACGGGCTTCGGCGTTGATGAGCTGATCCACGCGACGGCACGGGACGCCAAGGAACGACAGGTAGTTGTCGGGCGTACCGAACTGCGTGAGACCCTGGTTGACCGCGAGAACGTTCTGGCTCTTCTCGAGCGCCTGAATCGCCAGAGCAGAGTGAACGGTGCGGTTCATGTAGAACGCGGGGCGGCCAGCACTCATGCTCGGCATGCGGTACAGAGCGCGTGCCATGAGCTTGATGAGCAGGGTTGCAGCGTTGCTCGCCTGCGTGTTGGTTGCACCGACCAGATCGCTCACGTCCAGGTTGGCGATACGAACGACGTAGCGCCAGTCCTTCACGACGAGACCGTTCTTCCACTGGTAACGAGTCGCGTACGCCTGAAGACGGTTGCTGCCGTCATAGACGGTCTGCTCGCCCAGATCCTCATGCATGAGGCCGGCGGTGCTGCCCTTCGGGAACGGGCAGTACACCGTGTTGTCGCCCCACATGACGAGGTACACGGAAGTGTTGTCACTGCCGGTGCCGCCGCCCTCGATGATGTTCTGACCAATGCCAGAGCCACCGGGGGTGGACGAATACCGCGCAGCAAGACCAAGGAACGACTTCGGCTCAATGGCGGGGTTGCCATAGAACAGGGTCGCGGCTTGGGTCTGGTTCATGGCCTCAAGGAAGGCCACGTCCTCGGACAGACGGAACTGCGCCGTGTTGCCGTTGAGCAGGGCCAGATCCTTGTCCACCTCGCTACGGGCCTCCAGAATGCCGCAAGCCTCATCGACCTGCGCGGTCTGGGACTTGCTGTTCGGGATGCCCTGGTTCAGGGCGCGCCAGTACACGGCCGGCAGGCCGGTGCGGATCACGACGCGCTCGCCGGTGGGCAGGTTGCCCTCCTTGAACACGCAATCGTCAAGAATCTCGTTGCTCTGGGACAGGAGTTCCGCGATGACCGGAATGCGGCCCTCGGGGTCGGTGCGCTTGGCCCAGTCGGCCAGCGTCAGGTTGCTATTGGAGAGAACAGCCATTGTGATTTACCTCGTTTAGGTGTTGGGTTGATTTGAGTACAGAACAGTTGCTGCATCGTCAAAGGTGAACGGACCCCGCGAGCGCGAGGTAGAAGCCGATCCCTTCACGACGGTGTCCTCACTAATCGACTTGCCTGCGCGATACATGAACCGAATCAATTCGGGATGATTGCCCAGGCCGGACTCATTCAGCAACGCGCGCAGTTCATTCGTTCCGAAGGCATCCAGAGCCTTCTTCGCGACCGACAGGTTCTGGGAGAGCTTCTCTCCACCGAATTCCTTGTCTGAAGTGGACGCCTCGGCCCACTGGTCCCGAATCGACTTCAGGTTTGCCGCTTGACGTTCGGACAGCGTGGTGCCCATCTTGTCAAGAATCTTCTGCGCTTCCTCATTCGTCAGGTCCAATTCCTTGGCAACTTCGGAGAATCGCGACACTACCTCGTTGTCGAACTGTCGGCCTTCGGGCGCCTTGAATTCGTACTTCTCGGGTGCGCCGGCGGGCTTTGTCTCCGCCGTGTCCTCGGTTGCGGTGGTCTTGGCCGCCTCAACGGACTTGTCCGCTTGCGGTTCCTGGGACGGTGTGGACTTTGCAGTATCACCGTACAACGCCTTGGCAGTAGCCTCGGACGTCTGCACGGGTTCAGCAGATGCTGGCGTACCGCTAGTTGGATTGGCGGTTTCCATCATCGTTGGTTCGCTCATTCAGTTGCTCCTTCATCATGGTTGGGTAGAGTTCGGGGCACTGCGCGTGGATCAGGGCCAGCATGCGGAGTCCGTAGTTCCTGTTGCCCTCTGCGAATGACATTGCCATCGCGTTGGTGTTGAACGACGAACGGAACACACCTGCCTGATCCAGTAGACGCCATAAGACGCGGCGGCCACGCTTGTTGCCCATGAGCCATCTGATGTCCGCTTCCTCATTCTCCCTCGCCAGTTTGTCGCGCAGCTCGCGATCTGCTTTGCTGCGTTCCTGACCGCGAAGGTCAAGCGGGTCATAGTTGCTCACGGCCGAACTGTAGGAATCCCGTAATTGGTTACGGGCACCGGATCAGGACATGCCACGATAAAGCAATGTCGCGTTCGCGTCGTTGCGCGCCTGCCCGGACTGGATCTCCATGTCCGTGATCTGCAACTCGGCCATCGGCTCGACGCCCTCGAACGTCTTGGTTTCCGACGCCGACTTGACGTAGACCTTCGCCATGATGGTCATTTCGGTGCCGATTCGCGGCGCGACCGTCAGGCCGAGCGCCTTCAACTGGTCTGCCTCGAGCTTGATGCACAAACCCTCTGGGTAAGACGGCTCGCCCATCTCTGCCTGTCCAGGCATCTCCTCGACTTCCGGCTCCATCTTCATGCTCACCATTGCCATGTTGGTTCCTTTCAGAGTTCCAGAGGAGACGGCGACCCGTACCCGCTGAACATGTTCATCACGTCCGTCAGGGCGTTCTGCTGGCCCCCCGTCGGCGCGCCGGCCAGATTCTTCGCGACCTTCGACTGCTGCTCCATCACGGCCGCCTGCTCCTTGGCAGCCATCGCCTTGTTGCGGGCATCGCGCAGCATTGCAACCTGCTTGTCTGCCACGATCAGGCTGGGGTCAATTCCAAGCATGTCGCCATAGACATCGGCCCACTGGTCGCTGTCGAACTTGTCTAGCACGTCAGGCTTCATGGTCGCAATCTGGCCCAGATTGCCCACGAACCTATCGACTGCGTTTGTACCAATCGCTCGCTGCGCCTGCGCCAGCATCGACACGAATTCCACGTTGAGGTCCATGCCCTGCAACTCCTCCGGTGCCGGCGGAATGATGCCGGCCTGGAGCATGCGCGTGAACGTGATGTCAACCAGCGGGTCCAGAAGTTCATTGTGCAGGCGCTCGAGGACTGGCCCGAGCATCAGAAGTTTCTCCTCATGCCGCTCTGCCACCTCGGTTGCGGTCATGCGGGTGTTCGGGCCGGCGTTCGCCAGCATCAGGAACAGGTCGGCATAGAACGCGCCATTCACCCGTCCGCGCACGTCCTGAATGTCCTGAAGCAGATAGTTCAGATTCAGGTTGACCTCGAACGCGGTCTTGATGCCGTTGCTTGCACCATCCACGAATGAGATGCCTCCGGGCAGGGTGTCCACGTCCCGGTTCTTCATGCTCGTCGGCACCTGAAGCGGAGGCTTGGTCTGGAAGTCGATGGCCTGCGCCTTGCGGAGTTGCTCATGCTGGAGCTGCTTGACATCGCCAAGTGCCTCCATGCCTGGGCTGTTTCCGTAGATGTCGCCGCCCACCACCGACCATCGCGGGGCCAGCACCGGAAACTGCATGAACCCGCTTTCGCGCAGGAACACGTTGTCCTCGCCTCCGACCTCGAAGTACCACGAACCGAACGCCATGTTCTTGCTGTCGCGCTTCTTGATGTCGCGATCCATGCGCGGCTCGATGCAATGCACGATTGGCACCCACTGGTCTAGGTTGCCGTTGTCGTACATGTTCTTGACGCCGGTGCTGCACACGTCGTATCCGAACTCTTTGACCATCTGGCTGACGGTCATCTCAAACTCGCGGTACAGGGTGCAGACGCGGCCCTGCGCGTCGGTCGAAATGCAGTATTCGCCAACGGTCAGCGGGTAGTGGTGGATCGCCTGGTTGAAGTCAGGAAGCACGATGCTGGCCGCCGTTCCGAACGCGCCAAGTTCCTCGTACATCATGTGCAGACTGCGGTAGGTGTTCGACTTCTGGAACACCAACTGCATCCGCTTGGTCACGTCATCCAGCCACAACTTGACGGGCTGGTACGAGTTCAGTTCAGGATCCGGCGTAGCCAACCGGAACCACTGTCTAGCAGGGCTGGTCGCGCCGGCCATCATGCCAGCACCGAGCGTGCGGAGCGCACGGGTGCCGGTGTTGTCGTAGATGTTGTTGTGCCGGCGATAGCCGCGATTGCGGTCCTCGCGAAAGTACCGACCATTACGCGGCAGCAGATAGGACGTGATCTCCTGCCAATGGGCAAGCCAGGACGCCCGCTCGCTCTTGAGCTGGCCCCAGCGGGTGAACAGGCGGTCGCGCGTGGGCGCGTTTGGATAGGACTTGTTATCGCCTGCGTATTCGCTCATGTCAGGATCCCAGCAGGGTGCTTCGACCCAGCGACAACTGCGACGGGTCGATGCCCTGCGGTCCAGTCAGCATGGTCGCGCTTGGACCGCCGGCCGCACCTTCCTGGGCCGCAGCCATGATGCCGGCGACATCTGGCGTCTGCTGACCAGCACGGCGCATGGCCGCCTCGGACTTCACGGCCTGCGATTCTGCCTGCTGCGCGGCGGCCTGTTGCGCGCGCTGCTGCTGCTGCATTGCCTTCTCCTGCGCCTTCTTGCCCTGCTCACCGGAAACAATCGCATAACTGGTTCCCGCTGCTGCGATGCCTGCTGCGATACCAGCAATGACGCTGCTAATTGCTGCCATGTTTAGATCCCTTTCGTGTGTGATTGCTCGGTCATCCGATATCCCATGCGAGCCAGCATGGACGAAACGCGGTTGTTATCACCAACCTCCAGGTTGCTCATTGTCACCATGACTGCCTGTTCGTTTCGTGCCCAATTCTCAAATGCCTGAATGAGTCTAATTGCTGCTGTCCCACCACGGTGTTCGTGTTCGACCCACCATGCTAGTTCCGTTGCCACCTTGCATGATGGTGCATACCAAACTGGTGCAAGCACCGCGACAAGCATTCCAATGACAACTCCGCATTTTTCCGCGACAAACATCGTTGCGTTGTTCGTAAGGTAGTTGATGATCTGTCGTAGTTCATCGTCGGTTGCTGTCGCCTTATCGTGATACGGCGCAAATGCAACAAATTTGCGCGCCATCACGAGCAGTGCTTCTGCATCATCCGCAGTGGCTCGCCTAATTGTCGCCATGACGATATTCCTCCGATGCCCACTACGGGCACCTCACATGTCCTCATACGGGTTGTAATCCTTCGGCGTCGGGTCAAGCCGCTCGCGCACCTCGCGCGGCAACTGCTTCGCGACAGGGTAGGCGAACGTCAGGGCCAGGGCGTCCGCGATGTCAGGGCTGCCGCCGCCCTGTAGCCGCTTCTTGATTTCGTCCTTGCCCTCGAGGACGCGCCGGCCAACGGCGTCGTACCAGTACGTCGGGGTAGACAACTCCTGTTTCAGCGTCGTGTCATTCGGTATCGCACCACCATTGGTGATCCATTCCTTCATGGCCCACCACATCTCGGCACGGCGGTTCACGAACAGGTTTGGATAGTTCGCCTTGCCTCCGAACGGCACCTCCATGACGTAGTAATCCAACTGGCGCAGGCGGTCGATGACGCCGGCTCCGGCCCCGGAGTCGATGAACACGGCGTCCGGGTCTCGGTCTTCGATCAGATTCGCCACGATGCCGGCCAGTTGCATGTTGTCGATGCCCTGATGGATGATCGGATCCTCGGCCTGTAGCCCATGTCGCAGCACGATTACGCTGCGGTC
>Ga0315903_10012163_pt1 | contig 10057 bp, 18 predicted proteins | sample LakEriMetagenome_7_FD_203524 | JGI IMG/M metagenome (GOLD analysis project Ga0315903, IMG submission 203524) | Freshwater fungal communities from buoy surface, Lake Erie, Ohio, United States - Buoy 2 MA119 | ecosystem: Environmental > Aquatic > Freshwater > Lake | place: USA: Lake Erie, Ohio... | reverse complement strand
TGCATTAGCTGGTGCAATTACTATAGGTTTCTTTGGTATTCTTAGTATGTTGTTGTTTGGTCAAGTAGACGGCAACAACCCTACTATTCTTATGATGCTTGGTTCTTTATCTACAGCGTGGACAGGTATTATTGCGTATTATTTCGGTTCTTCTGCTGGTTCTCAAGCTAAAACTGAACTACTATCTAAGCCGGGTTCTAAATAATGCAACTATCAAGAAACTTTACTCTAGCAGAACTATGCAAATCAGAAGTTGCCATTCGGCGCAACATTGATAATACTCCCTCTGAAAAAGTAAAAAATAATTTACAAATTCTTGTTGCTAATGTACTACAACCATTGCGTGATAAGTTTGGGCCAGTAACCATTACAAGTGGATATAGAAGTCCTGCAGTGAACACTGCTGTGGGAGGTAGCCCTGTTAGTGATCATTGCCTAGGCATGGCAGCAGACATTGAGATTGTCGGTATTGATAACAAAGTTCTAGCTGAATACATTCGCGACAATTTTAAATTTACACAACTTATTTTAGAGTTTTATACTGACGATGTACCTGACAGTGGTTGGGTACATGTTTCATATGATGAAAACGATTTAAAGTGTAACGTACTTCGTGCCGTTAAAGAAAACGGTAAAACTGTTTACCACAAAGGAATTTAACATGCCCATGTCTGAAGGTAAGTCTCAAAAAGCTATTAGCAAAAACATTCGTGCTGAAATGAAAAAAGGCAAGCCGCAAAAGCAAGCTATTGCCATTGCTATGAGCAAGGCAAATATGTCTCTACCTAAACGCGGTGAACGCACTGCTAAAAATAAAGCTAGCCGAGCAATGAAAAAATGAAACTAGTTTATGTAGTGTGGGAAGACGCTACAGAGCTAGATGTAACAGCATGGGCAGAGCATGAAGAAGATTTTCAGTACACACCTGTCTATTGTAAGCAAGTAGGTTTTCTACTTTATGACGGGCCAGAAGGAATTGTTGTTACTAATGGCGTAATTGAAGACGGCACTGTAGCTCGTCGAAACCAAATACCTCGCGGTATGATTAGGAGAATCGAATGGTTGACCGAACCAAATTCCTCGACGGAAGTGGAAAGCGCGTAATTTTACAACTCTTTAAAGAGTTTGCGCGTCCCGACGTTAAGTTTAAGCCTGTGTACACACTGCAGCAGTGGAAAGAAGTATTTCTAGATTGTCGTGATCCTTCTGAATACTCTCCTGCACAAGCACTGCTAGGTGATTGGGAACACTGGCTAGAAGTTCGTAACCATCCTCTAGTCAAACCACACGTAGATAAATGGCAAGCTGAACTAGAAGTTAAACTACGTTCAGAAGCCATTGGACAAATGAAAGTACATGCCAAGCAACCCGGAGGCACTGCTGCTGCTAAATGGCTTGCTGATAAAGGCTATGCTGAAGAGGCTGCTAAAAAGCCTGTAGGACGGCCTAAAAAAGAGGAAGAGGTAGTTACCCCTTCTATGGGTCGCATTGCGGGTGATATGGCTCGTTTAGGCATTGTTGTAGGGGGTAAAAAGTAATGCCGTACATGACTAATGGTAAGCGCGATTACAAAAAGCAATACGAAAAGTATGATGGTAAAGACGATGTTAAGAAAGACCGTGCTAAACGCAACGGTGCTCGTCGTATGTTAGAACGTGAAGGCCGTGTATCTAAAGGAGATGGCAATGATGTTGATCATAAAACACCACTTAGCAAAGGTGGTAGCAACGCTAAGAAAAACTTACGAGTCCGTTCTGCATCAGCTAACAAAAGTTTTGCACGTACTAAAACGGGAAAAATGAAATGAAACCGGGTTTATATGCTAACATTCACGCCAAACGTAAGCGCATTAAAGAAGGTAGTAATGAAAAAATGCGTAAGCCCGGTAGCAAAGGTGCACCCACTGCAAAACAATTTAAACAAGCAGCAAAAACTGCCAAAAAGGGTAAGTAATGGCTAAAGATCCTCGACTAGAACGTGCAGGTGTAGCAGGGTTTAACAAACCTAAACGCACTCCTAGCCACCCAACAAAGTCTCATGTAGTTGTTGCTAAGCAAGGCGATCAAGTTAAAACTATTCGCTTCGGTCAACAAGGCGTATCAGGCAGTCCTAAAAAGGAAGGTGAGTCTGAAAGCTATCGTAAGCGTCGTGAATCTTTTAAAGCACGACATGCTAGTAACATCTCTAAAGGCAAAATGAGCGCAGCTTATTGGGCAGATAAAGTTAAGTGGTAATGACAGAAAAAGAACTAGTAAAGCAGGCGGCAGAAGCTGACCTACTTACTTTTATTAAACTTGTTGCTCCACATCGTGTGCTTGGTGCAGTGCACGAAGAGTTGTGTGCATGGTGGCAGCGAGAAGATGCCAAAGACAACCAGCTTGTGTTGCTTCCACGCGACCACCAGAAGTCGGCAATGATTGCCTATCGTGTAGCACACCACATTACTAAACATCCAGAAGCTACCGTACTGTATGTGTCTGCAACTGCCAACCTAGCTGAAAAACAGCTAAAGGCGGTTAAAGACATTTTACTGTCTGACATTTACCGTTTTTATTGGCCTGAGATGGTTAATGAACTAGAAGGTAAACGCGAACGTTGGGCTGTGGATGAAATTAGTGTAGACCACCCTAAACGCAAAGCAGAAGGCATTCGTGATGCCACTGTCAAGGCTGCAGGTATTACGGCTAACGTAACGGGCCTACATTGCTCTGTTGCTGTGCTAGATGACGTAGTGGTGCCTGACAACGCTTACACGCAGCTAGGGCGTGAGCAAGTACGGGCATTCTACTCACAGCTTTCCTCCATTGAATCTACAGGTGCAAAAGAATGGGCAGTAGGTACTCGGTACCATCCCGGCGATTTGTATAAAGATATGATGGAAATGACTGAAACCTACTTTGACGAAGTAACTGATGACGAAGTAGAGTTAGAAGTATACGAGGTGTTTGAGCGTACCGTAGAAACTAATGGTGAATTTCTTTGGCCTAAACAGCGTCGTACAGATGGTAAAACATTTGGATTTGACGCAAAAGAACTAGCACGTAAAAAAGCTAAGTATCTAGACATTACTCAGTTCTACGCTCAGTATTACAATAACCCTAACGCTGTGGAAACACAGCTTATTGATCGTAGTAGGTTTAATTATTATGAGCGCGATAAAATCGAAAACTTTAGCGGTGCTTGGTATTTTGGTGACAAGCTTTTGCATGTGTATGCAGCAATGGATTTTGCGTACACAGTCAACCATAGTTCAGATTATACCGTTATTGCCGTAGTTGGCGTAGACGAAGATAATAATTATTACGTACTAGATATTGACCGATTTAAAACAAATAAGATTTCTGTTATGTATGATCGAGCAGAAACCGTATTTAGAAAATGGCGATTTAAGAAGTTACGTTGTGAAGTTGTTGCAGCACAGCGATTAATCGTTACACAGTTTAAAGACTATATGCGTAGTCAGAACATTGTATTTACAGTGGAAGAATATAATCCTCCTCGTAATATGAGTAAGACTGAACGCATTGCAGCTATTCTAGAACCACGTTATAACAACAACCAAATTTGGCATTATAAAGGTGGTAACTGCCAGATTCTAGAAGAAGAACTCATTATGAACAACCCTGAGCATGATGACGTAAAAGATGCTTTGGCTTCATGTGTAGAAATTTGTAAGTCTCCGTTGTCTAGTCGGACATGGGGTAAAAAATCAAACGTAGTTGCTTTTAATTCTAAGTTTGGTGGCGTAGCCTACTAAGAGGAAAATATGAACGAAAACATTCAAGTGTCTTTTGAAGACGATAGTCTAGCCAATAAAATTGCAGACATGTGGGTACGCTGGGATAATGCTCGTAACGTATGGAAAAGCGACCAGCAAGAACTACGTAACTATCTGTTTGCCACAGACACACGTAAAACTAGTAATAGCAAACTACCGTGGAAGAACTCCACTGTTACGCCTAAACTTACTCAGATTCGGGACAATCTGCATGCAAACTACATGGCAGCACTATTTCCCTCTGAGAATTGGTTTTTCTGGGAAGCTACCGATAAAAGTCCTGAGCTTACCAAAAAGCGTTATGCCATCACTAATTACCTAAAACAGAAGTTAAAAGCGTCTAATTTTCAGCTTCTTGTTTCACAGCTAGTGTATGACTACATTGACTTTGGTAACGTAGTTGTTACCTATGACTATGTGCGCGACGTAATTAGCGACAACACAGGTAACGTAGTAAGCCGGTATGTTGGCCCTAAAGCCTACCGTATCAATCCAACTGACCTAGTATTTAACCCGCTAGCAGAAACGTTTGACAAGACTCCTGTTGTTCGCCGTATGCTGAAAAGCGTTGGCGACTTAATGACTGACGTAGAAACCAAACCTGCACTAAACTACAACAAGGCAGTGCTTAACAAGGCAATGGCATTCCGTCAAAACTATCGTGATGACCCTGAGTTCAAGAAAGAACTTAACATGGCTATCGACGGTTTTGGTAGTGCTGACGAATACCTAGATAGTGACATGGTTGAGCTACTAGAGTTCTGGGGCGACATTTATGATCCCGATACCAAGCAACTACTACGTAACCAACTAGTTACTGTTATTGACCGTAAGTGGGTTCTACGTAAACAACCCAACCCAATGTGGACAGGTAGCAAGCCTATGTTCCATTGCGGCTGGAGGCTACGCACAGACAACCTATGGGCACAGGGGCCACTAGATCAACTAGTAGGCATGCAATATCGTATTGACCACCTAGAAAACCTAAAAGCAGACGTGTTTGACCTGATTGCCTATCCAGTAATGGTGGTAAAAGGCTCTACTGTTGAAGAGTTTGAGTACGAACCCGGTGCTACCGTGTTTGTTGGAGATGAGGGTGGTTTAGAGTTTTTACGTCCAGATGCAACTGCTTTACAAGCAGATATGCAAATTAACGAACTTATGAACCGGATGGAAGAACTAGCTGGCGCACCTAAGCAAGCTATGGGTATCCGTACTCCCGGTGAGAAGACTAAGTATGAAGTGCAAAGTCTTGAGAATGCTGCTGGTCGTATTTTCCAGAGCAAAGTAAGTTGGTTTGAGCGTAACATTCTAGAACCCCTGCTCAATGGTATGCTAGCCGAATCTATCCGCAATTTTGAGGGCGTAGAGCGCATTCGCACTGTGGATGAGGATTACGGTACAGAAGCCTTTGTTGAGGTCACCAAGGACGATCTAATGGCTGCTGGCAAGATCTATCCTATTGGTGCACGTCACTTTGGTGAGCAAGCACGGTTTATTCAGGAACTGAACCAGACAATGGTTGCTGTACAAGCCATTCCTACCGTAGCAGCACACATCAGTGGTAAGGCAATTGCCAAGGCACTAGAAGAGAACCTAGGCTGGCAGAACTATAAGATTGTGCAGGATAATGCAATGATCTTTGAACAAGCTGAAACCCAGCGTCTAATGAACCAAGTATCAGAAGACATTCAAACTGAAGCCACCATTAATCCTGAAGGAGAAATGCCGATGGAGGAAATGCCTCCAGAGGGTGTTGACATGGAACAACAAATGATGTAAACTAATATATTATTAACTATATAATATATGAATAAACTACTATTAAATAATAAACCTAAAGATAGTACTAATGAAGAGTTTACTAAAGCTTGGAATAACAGTAGTTATGTATTAGAAGCTTTATATAATACTTTAACTACATTAAAAGAAGAAATTACTAGTATTAAAAAAGATGACTTTGACTGTCCTAACCATTATGCCAAACTTGCGTACAATTTAGGACAGATTAAAGCCTATGAGTTTGTTATGTCACTATTGCCTGACACAGCAAAAAAGTGACGTTTTTTAAAAAGCCTACTCTAAGGCTGTCAATTTTTAGGAGTTAAAACGCATGACCAATGCAACAATTTTCGGTGGCGAAGGCGACAATCAAACCACCAACACAGCACCAGCGACAACTGATGCAGGACTATTTACCGCACTTGTCGGTGAAGGTCAAAAATACAAAACCCCCGAAGAGCTAGCAAAAGCATATACTAACGCTGACCAGTTTATTGAAACTCTCAAAGAAGAGAATCGCAAACTACGTGAGCAAGCTGCTTCTGCCAAGACTATTGATGAGGTTTTGGAACGTATGTCAAAACAAAATGTAGCACCAGAGGACGACAACCCTCCTGTCGCAGGTATCACACCTGACGTTGTGCAACAGCTTGTAGAGAAGACGTTAGGGGATCGTGAGGCTGCAAAGTCTAAGACGGATAACTTGCTAAAAGCCGATGCTCTTATGAAAGAGAAGTTTGGTGAGAAGGCTGCAGAAATGTTTAAGCAACGTGCTGCAAATCCTGAAAAAGCAAAGATCCTAATGGAACTAGCTGCTACTGATCCGATTGAATTTGTAAACTTGTTTGGTGGCGCACCTGCTGCACCATCTAATAACATGGATACTGGTTCGATGAATACTACTTCTGTAGCTTCTAATGGCGGTGATCGTAGTAAAATTGTTGGCACTAAAGAGTGGGCAACAAAGGTTCGTAAAGAAGATCCTAAAACCTACTGGTCACAAGATTTCCAATATAAGCTACAACAAACTGTTTCTCAAAACCCCGCCCTATATTTTGGGCAATAAGGAGAATTAAATGGCTGGTGTAGATTTTGCAAAGGTTGATGCAAACCTAGTTCGTGCTGAACTATGGTCTGCTGAACTAAAAGACGTTCTTCAAGAACAACTAATGGGCACACGCTATGTGCGTATGCTCAACGGCTTCCCCGATGGCAACCAGTTTACCATCCCCTCCGTTGGTGAACTACCAATGCGCGAGACTGCCGAACTAACCCCTGTTGTGTATGACTCAATGGACACTGGTGAGTTCAACTTCACCATCGACCGTTATGTCGAATCAGCTACCTACATTACCGATAAGGCTAAGCAGGACAGCTACTACGCTCAACAGCTAATCGGCATGTTCCCCACCAAGATGCGTCGTGCCCTAGACGAGAACCTAGAATCTTCTGTTTTTTCTCTAGCTAACCAGCAAACTTCTGGTAACGTCAACTCCATCAACGGTGCTGACCATCGTTTCGTAGCTTCTGGCGGTTCTAACACTGTTCTATCACTATCTGACTTTGCTAAGGCTAAGTATGCCCTAGACAAGGCTCAAGCTGGTGGTACCCGTGTTGCAATTATTGATCCTTCACAGGAATATGTATTTAACACCCTAGTTGGCGCACAAGCCTTCACTAACAACCCCGCTTTCGAGGGTATTGTTCAGGGTGGTTTCGTTAACGAAGTAACCGGCATGCGTTTCATCCGCAACATTTTCGGTTTCGACGTTTATGTTTCCAACTTCCTACCTGCTGCTTCTGAAGCTGCTGCTTCTACCCTAGGCGGTGTTACCGTTCCTGCTACCCCCACCGTGAACCTGTTCATGTCTGTTGGTGGCGATCTAACCCCCTTCGTTGGTGCCTATCGTCAACTACCCCGCGTAGAGTACGAGCGTAACAAAGACCTACGTCGTGATGAGTACGTGATGAACGCCCGCTTCGGTCTAAAGCTATATCGTCCTGAGTGTCTGGTGTCTGTTATCACCAAGAACACCATCTAATTGAAAGGAAATAGAAAATGACCCGTGCTTCTTCATGGACTAACGCTGACGGCCTAGTTGTAGGCTTTGGCGCTAACATCCCCGAGCGTAACGTTTCTGGTGTATATGAGCATGATGGTGCTGTTAAAGAAGCCCATCTAGCCATTACATACCAAAGTTCAGGTGCTAACATTGATCTACCCGCTGGCGCTGTTGTGCTAGAAGTAGTAATGAAGGTTGGCACTGCTTGGGCTGGTGGTACTGACGTGCAACTAGGTGACGGTACCGACGCTGATGGCTGGATTTCAGCTACTCAAGGCGCTGTTGCTAACCTAACCACTGGGGCTACCATTCGCGCTGCTGGCGCTTACGCTATCGGTGACGCTGCTACCAACCGTGGTCTAGGCAAGGTTTACGCCGCTGCCGACACCCTAGACGTAGCTTTCACTGGCACGTTCACTGCTGGTACCGCTACCATCGTAGTTCGCTACCTTTAATGTAGCATAACGGGGAGGCTCCTACGGGAGCTTCTCCGTTTCCTTTTGGAGTAATAGATGGCAACCGTACAACATAGTGTATTAACTGATCCAAACCTACATGAACCAAAAGGAGTGTCAACGGCTGCTAGTGGTAAAGTATACATAGCTAATGGTTCAGGTAGTGGTGCATGGCGTTATCCTGCTGGTCACGCTTACGGTGACATGTACATTACAGGTGCTTCTACAGCACAAACACTTGCGGCTGCAAGTGCAAAAGCAAAGTTAAACCCAACTGGCGTATGGACTGCTAACGGTAATCAAGCAGTGACCATTGATGCTACTAACGGGCAAATTACTGTTTTAGAAGCTGGTGTTTACCAGCTAGATTTTTGGATTGTATTTGAGACTGCAGCCATTTCAAGTGGTGCAGCATATAATTTTCATTACGCAGTAAACGGTACTGCGGCTACTCGTAAAGTATACGTAAAGAAAACTACTAATAACGTAGACACACTTAACGTTAGTGCAGTAGGGTATGCTACTCTCGCTGCTAACGACATTGTTTCTATGTACGTAGGCGGTGATGGTACTTCTTCAGGTACAACCATTACGCCCAAAGAAGCTGGCTTTAGCATTCTTTTAGTTGATCCCGCATAATTATGGCTAAGCAAACACTTTTACAAATGACGCAGAACATTCTTTCTGCACTTGACAGCGACCCGGTAGATTCTATTGATGAAACAGTAGAGGCTATTCAAGTCGCTGAACTTGTTAAAGAAGCTTACTTTGATCTTATTAGCCAACGTGATTGGCCGTTTTTATTTGTACTAGGCACTTTAGATGGTGTTGGTGATGTAAACAACCCAACTAAAATGAAGATTCCTGATACGTGGAATAAAGTTAAATGGATTAAGTACAATAAAAAAGAAGTACAGTATGTTGATCCAGAAACATTCCACACAATTATTTCTCAACGTGTAGCACAAACAGGCGTTATTAATAGCGCAGGTTATGTCATTAACCAAGACCCTCAGTATTGGACTAGTTATGATGACACTTTTATTATTTTTGATGGCTACAATCAAAGCGTTGATGCTACATTACAAGCGTCAAAATCAACTCTCTATGGCACTCGTGAAGCTACTTGGACGCACGTAGATAGTTTTATCCCTAACATTCCTGAAAAGTTCTTCTCAACACTGTTGGCTGAAGCTAAGAGCCAAGCATTCGTAAACCTAAAACAACAAAGCAATGCACGGGAAGAACGTAAGGCAACTCGTGGTCGTATGGCAATGCGTAACGAAAGTTGGCGCAATGAAAATGGCGAAGCTAAGTACAACACTAAAGTTTCATACGGAAGAAAATAATGGCTACTAAACAACCTAAACTTGACAAGCAAATTAAACAAGCGTTAAAACAACCTCCTCAAGTAGAAGAAGTTGAAGTAAAACTAAAGTATGAAATGCCCGAAAAGAATGGTGAACTAAAAGACGTAAATAGTCACAAGTGGAAAGGGGAAATGTATGACGAAGGAAGCGTTTGATCGAGTGATGGAGAAAGCTGCTGAGAAAAAACAAGCAGCTAAAGAGCGCAAAGAAGAGCGCCAAGAATCAGGCATTGTTAATAAGTTGGTAATTGAGATGACACCTGTTGGTCTATACCAAGCTCGTTACTCAATGCGTGGACAAGTACCTGACGATCTTAAAGGTTTGTTTACTCGTAAGGAGCGTATCCTTACCATTGCAAAAGAAAAAGGTATTGAAGTTGAAAACGCAGCCTAAACAAAAGCCAATGCTAAAAGAAGACGCTATGCAGCGTCAACAGCGTTTGGTAAAGCTTGCAGAAGCAGGTGATAGGGCTAAACGTCAACTAGGCATTGCTGAAGAAAAGCCTGACGTTAACAAGCACAAGTGGAAAGGTGTAATGTAACATGGCAGTACAAGCCGCAGTTAAGGATGCGTTTACTTTTGTAGGTGGCCTCAATACTGAAGGCGGCT
>Ga0315903_10012161_pt1 | contig 10058 bp, 3 predicted proteins | sample LakEriMetagenome_7_FD_203524 | JGI IMG/M metagenome (GOLD analysis project Ga0315903, IMG submission 203524) | Freshwater fungal communities from buoy surface, Lake Erie, Ohio, United States - Buoy 2 MA119 | ecosystem: Environmental > Aquatic > Freshwater > Lake | place: USA: Lake Erie, Ohio... | reverse complement strand
AGCAAATCAAAGCACAGAACACCATCATTAGCTCTGTCGATGATTTGTTAGCAAACTCTTTTGTAGGTAAGTTGGCTGACAAAATCAGCGATGTGAGAAATGCATTTGCTGAAATTCTTACATCTGATACGCCTAGACTGAGAGGCATCATTCAGAGAGTGCTGTTACCATACATCAATATGAGTGACAGAGACTTTGTGAAACTTTCTCAAAAAGCCGTAACAGACTTGTTTGACTGGGCTGTACAGACAGACCAAGACTTCAATAGATGGATTAAGAACATCATGATTAAGGATGGTGGTGTAGCAAGAGAGGTTGCATCATTTGTGAACGAGGTTAAGAAAGATCCAAATCATCCTCTGTACAACAACGAGATTGTTAATATGATAGAGGGAGTGCCTTCTCCAAAAGCTAGCGGTGAGGGTGTGAACAATATCAAGCTCAATCTTGGTGAGAACAAAGTGTATGACCAGAACAACATCATCTATGCTTTCCGTGAACTCAGAGATTATCTTAAGGGTGAGAACAGTGAGCTGTACAGAAGAATTGTAACCTTGGCAGTTATACAGAGTGGTTTATCCAGCTCACCAATCTCTTTTACATCACTGATTCCTTACGAGGATTTTGAGGTGGTGTATAACAAAACTTTGTCTAGATTGGAGACAATTAGTAACTTAGAGGACTTTTACAATCTTGGTGTATTCCAGAGAAACAACTGGAATAACGATGATGTAGTTCCATACATGAGAGCTCCTTGGATCAAAGGAAGAGATGGTAACATGTACTACAATCCTGGTATGAGATTTTTACCAGATGCAGCTAAGAACGCTGTAGCTAGTAAAAATGTTCCTCCACTGGTGAGCATCTCAACAAGAAATAGGGAATCTAACTCTGACTACATTGTGTACACCTGGGAGAAATACATAGACTTGCTTACTCCTGAGGAGAATGAAGCATTTGCTGCTAAGAATTATTCAGGGGTGAATAACTTCATCAAGAAGAAGAAAGCAGCGATGAAAAAAGCTGGTGACTATTCCTACCTCAACAAAGGATTGTTTAAGAAAGTGTATGATGATTTTGGAGAACCTCTTGAACATGAATATAAGGATAGAAAGTATTTTATATACAAAGCTGCGAATGCTTGGGGTGATAGTTTCAGAGCAAACGAGTTTTGGGATCATGATCAACAGTCTGTGATTGATAATGGATTTGTAAAGGTGACAGATGTTGACAATAATATGATCATTGATAAGTTCTTGGCTGGTAAGACTAAGGCTGATAAAAAAGGTAAAAAGGATCCATTTACTTGTTAAAAATTGATACTGAATGACTTGTAATGTACGACAGAATGCTGTAGGTTATTTGAAAGAAACAGGTGCTCTTGATGAAAACATGATCATTAAAAGCGCTTCATTCTATGCTGAAAATGACAACCTTACAAATATTGCTAGGAGCAAGTATGGTGTGAAAGGTGAAGGTAGACTCTTTAATGTAAAGAGACTCCCAACTGACAACTATAAAGCTGTAGCTAATGAGGAACTATTCAATGAGCTTCAGCAGAAGTTTGATAACTACCAAAGCACCAGATTAACAGATGAGGAGTTGGATGAACTCTATAAAGAGGAATCTCCTATTGATGTTGAAGGAGGTGTAGTGCTTTATCAAATAGATAATCCATTACAAATTGAACCACAGATAGAAACCTTGGATAAGTTCCTTCTTGACTTTGTAAGCCAGTTTGGTGTAAAGTCAAAAGAGTTTGATGATCTCAAGGATAGACTGGGCGTTGATGCGCTTGGTGCTACAGATGTTCTCAACAAGTTGATCTGGTACTCAAAGAACAGAAACGAAGAGACTGTTCCTGAGGAAGTTGGTCACATGTTGGTGATGTTGATGGGAGAGAACCATCCAATGATCAAGGAACTCATGGTTGAAATCAAGAGTTGGTCAGAGTATAAAGAGATAGAGAAAGTCTATCTTCCTATATACAAGAACGATAAGAAGGTGAAGGTTGAGGCTGTAGGTAAACTGTTGGCAAAAGCTTTTGTGAGAAATTACAAAGCTAGTGGTCTGAATCCTACACTTCTTCAAAGAGCCCTGAAAGCTATTGAAGAATTCATCAATTCTATACTTGACATCTTCTCTGCATACAACTATTCTGAGAAACTGGCTGATAAAATTGCTGTGAATGTTCTATTGGGCAACAGAGACTTTGTTGCTAACCTGAAACCTGCTGCTGAAGCATTGGACTTCAACAGAGCTATGGAAACAAATGAGCACGCCCAGGAAATATTAAATGTGTTTGGAAAGGAGTTGAACAATCCTCTTACAGGTTCATTGGCTATTGCTGGTCAAGGAGAAACTATCTACAGACCATCAGAATCACCTATTCATGATTTGGATTTTGTAGTGAATAACACTTCTCCTGAAAATCTTAAAAGATTGGAAGACAAGTTGATAGAATACAAAGCTGTAAATATCCACTATGGTTGGAAGAATAGAAACAAGTCTTACACCACCTATGCATACATGATTCCTAAGAAGGGTTACACTATTCAAGAGGTAGAAAGAGATGCATCAGGCTGGTTGAGAAGCTATTACCTTCGAGATGAGAAGGGTAATATTGTCACTGCGAATTCCACCAACATGATGGCAGTTGACTTCTTTGTATCTGATGTTCCAGCAAACAGAAGAAGCGTTGGTGACTTTATTAGCTGGAATGACGTATATTATGGTAAGCTCACTCTGAGTCCTATTGGTGAGAAAGAGGTGCTCTTTCAAAGAGAGAAAGATCAAGAAGACTTTGTATTCTTGGATCCTCAGGATAGATCAAGAATGTCTGATCCTGCATTTATCTACTACCAAATAGCTCCAAACAAACAGGAGAAAGAACTCACTCCTGCACAAAAAACTTTGCAACAACGCATTCTTGATACTCAGAACAATATTAAGAAAGTGTATGAGAAAACAGCAACTGATCCTATTCTGTTAGATACAGAAGAAGCATCTAACTGGTATGAGGCAAAGCAACCTGATGGTACGTTCAAACGTGTAACCAAGAGGGTAACTGACCGTGTGAAAGCATGGTATAAACAACGTTTCTCTGACAAGGTGTTCACCAAGGAAGAGATTGAGTTCAACGAATTCAAACGAAAGTTTGGTGTTAAAGGACACGGATTCTTTGAAGAAATCCATGCTAGATACTTCAACAAAGATGGTACAAGAAAACTGAACCCTGATGCTCGCTCATTAAAACTTTCTGAGGTGGACACTCAGATATATGACAAGCTTGAGAAGTATTACGTAGACCTGATTGCTAAGTTCTCAGAAGGAGGAAAGAACCCTCTTGTATTCTCTGAAATCATCATCTATGATCCTAAGGAGAAAGAAGCTGGTACCATTGACCTTATGATTGTTGAAGAGAGTGGTAAGGCAAACATCATTGACTGGAAGTTCATGAATGTTCATGAGAATGCCAAGGATGTAGCTTGGTATAAGCAGGGAGCATACAACATCCAGTTGACTAGATATAAGGACATTCTTCGTGAGAGATATGGTGTGAAAGAGTTTGGTATGAACCGAGCAATCCCCATCATCATGAAGATTGAGAAAGAAAACCCCAAGGCAGATAAATCTCCTATGGTGGTGAAAGGTATTGCCATTGGTTCAGTGGACACTGCAAAGATTGAAGACTTACGTCTGATGCCTGTGTCTGAAGAAACTGAAAGTACTGGTTATGCACAGCTTGATGAGTTGATCAGAGTGTTAAATGCTACATACAAGCAGATCAGTAAGAAGACTGTCACTGAGGAAGATGAACGTGAGTTCAAGCGTGACCGTCTGAATATTCTGAAACAAGCTATTCGTGTAGCTCAAAGTACATTGAACATTGCTCCTCTGGTTGATGTAATCAAGATTATGAGAATTGAGGGTCAACAGATCCTTGATGACTATAACACAATCTACAAAGATAGACCTGCCAACAGTCAAGGTGAAGACTTCACTGATGAAGCTCTTTCTGAAATGGCTGCTAACATGAGAGAGTATACAGCATTCTCAGAAGTGTTTGGTACAATCAACGACTTGATTGGTGATCTCATCTATACCAAAGATATGGAGAGAGAAGCTAAGACAGAAGCTGAGAAAGATGATGTTGCTGCAAGAAAAGAACTGTTCAACAATATCAATGAAGAATCTAGACAAATTCGTATTTCTGCAAGAGAAATCAAAGATGTTTCTGGAAAGTTTGCTGACAAATTCATAGGACAGAAGAATCTTGTGAAAGGGTTATTGAATCCAGAAGCAGTGGTGAAAGGTTTATCTTCCATGTTCAGAGGTGTTTCTGAATTACCATTAGCATCTCTACAAGTGCTGTTTAAGATTGTAACGAACGCTAAAGGTAAAGCCTCCAGAGATGCTCTTGAGGAAGTGGATAAGTTGATGGCCATTCGTAAGAAGCTTGTTGACAGAGGTGGTGATGTTAGAGAACTCGTGAAGAAAATCTATCAGAAAGACGACAAGAACAAGATTGTAAACAAACTGATTTACAAATACAGTAAGTCTTTCTATGAGTCTGTAGATAACAATGCTCTTGAGGGTGCTCGTAGCAAAAAGTGGTTACTGGACAATATTGATGTTGATGCATATAAGAAAGAAGCTGGTGAGCTTCTCCAGAAGAAGATTGAAAGAATCAAGAAACTTCACAGTGATGATGTTGAGATGATGGAAAGCTTAATCTTGGATGAGCAACGTAAGTGGGACATTAGTAGAAAAGACTTTAACGGTTTCAACAACTACATTATCAAGAGACACCCTCTTCAGAAGTGGGAGTCTGAAGAATACAAGAGTCTGAAGCAAGATCCAGACTTGATGGAGCTGTACAATTTTATCTCTACCATCAATGAAAAAGCAAAAAGTGCTGGCTATATTAGCAACCAACTTGCATCTACATTCTTACCATTTGTAAGGAAGAGCATGGCTGAGAGTTTAGCTTGGGATTTTGATTTGTCTGCAGTGATGAATATTGGGGAAAGTTTGAAGATCCAGGCTGATGATGTAGGCTATGGTAAGGTGAATGAACTCACTGGTGAACTGGAGAACGCTATTCCTAAATACTACACCTATGATTTCACTCGTGGGGAAGATGGTACAAATGACTACTCTGATGTAAGTGAAGACATCTTCAAGAACATGATCTTGTATATCAACCACATGGAGAAGTACAAGTATTTGTCTGCTGTAGAAGATCAGCTTCAGCTTGTGAAAACCATCGAAACATTCAAGAACCACTTGAATACCAATAGGTTAGGTGAGGTGATCCGTCTGAAAACTGGTAAGCCTGAAGAGCTGAAGGGTAACGAAGAGAACACCAAAATGTTTGATGACTTCTTGAGAGCTCTCCTGTACGAACAGAAATATCCTTTGTCTGATAGTGATTCTGCCCTGGGCGTTGGTAAGGTGGCAAACTTTGTAAAGAAAGCCATCAATAATGTAGCTGATAGAGAGGTGTTCAAAATTGATGAGAATCCATCTGCTACATCTCTGGTAAAAACCATGGATGCTGCAAACAGAGCTTTCCAATTGAAAACCCTTGGTTTGGAATTCATCTCTGGTGCGGTGAACGCATTTGGTGGTAATATTCAGATTGCTACACAGGCTGGTAACTACTTCAAAGCTAGAGAGGTGCTGGCAAACGAAACAAAACTGATTGGTAATAAGTGGAAGAGTGATGATGAGCGTGAGATGTTCATCCAACTGATCAACAACTTTATGCCTCTCAAAGATGATCCTACATATGACAAGCTTCAGGAGGCTGGTTTAACCACGCTCACTAGAGCAAATTTCTCTGATATGCTGATGGTGTTCATGAGACAGCCAGAACAGCACATTGAGAAATCCATATTCCTTACCCTGTTAGATAACATGATGGTGGAAGATGGTAAGATTGTGAGCATCCGTGAGTTTGTCAAGAACAAGTATAAGGATAGATATGCATCTGCAAGCAGATATAGAGAGCTGGGCCCCAAGATTGAAGCTGAAATTGATGAGCTCAAGAGGACCAGATCAATCAATTCTATCAAAAAACTGGAGAACGGTAAGCTTGTAATCCCTGGTCTTGACCTATCAAATATTCAGGAATTACAGCGTCTGACCAATTTGACCAGACGTATTTCCAGAAATGCTACAGGTAACCTGGCTGATGCTGACATAAACCGTATGGGAATGAACATCTGGACCAAGTCCATGATGATATTCAAGAACTGGATCCCTAAACTGGTAGACACACGCTTTGGTGAGTTCAGAAAGGTGAGTGATGATTTCTCTGTAGAAATTGGAGATGATGGATTGACAACTGGTGAGAAGTATGACATTGGTAGAATCAGACTCTTTGCAATGTTTCTCTCTTTGAATATTGTCAAGACTGCTAAAGACATCACTGATGTTCTATCTGTAAATGATGATGGTCTTGCAAAGCTGGACAAGATGTACGAGGAGTTTGCTGAACAATACGAGAAACGTACAGGCAAACCATTGGAGATGAGCAGAGAGGACTTTATTGACATGATTAGAACCAATCTTAGAAATCAGATCAAGGAACTTACAATCCTCCTGTCTATGTTTGGTGCCATGTTTGCTCTTGGATTTGCAGCGCCTGACGATGATGATGATAGAGCTGACAAGAACTTCCACAGATATGCCCAAAGAGTGATTGACAAGTTCATTGGTGAATTATCATTCTTCTACAATCCTGCTGAGTTTCAGAAGATTTTGAGTGGTTCTGCCTTCCCAGCCATGGGTATCTTTGGTGACATTTCTAGATTCATCAGTCATATCACTATGGAAATGACAGGAATAGATACGTCTAATCCTGAACTCACTCCTGAGCAGGTGAGGAAGAAAGCACAACCCATTAAGAATTTGGGTAAGATGTTCCCTGTCACTAAGTCACTGTTCACTTATGGAGCTATCATAGATGCTGAATTTGCTAAGGAATTTGACGTTACAATACAGAAAGAAAGCAGGCGATGATAGCTATATTATGTCAGCTTTTTATTCATAACTCATTGAAAATACATCACTAACAATTAATTTCGCAAACATGCGTACTGCTTCAATTTGCCCAACTTGCGCCACTTATGAGAATGCTGTATGTGTTCTTTACAATGGTGAATACCTTACCAATATTGACGTAAATCCTCTTGATTCTCTGGAGGTTGCTCTTGGTAAGATTAATGACAACCTCGTTCCCAAATCTGGAACAGGTGCCCCCACTGCTGCAGCCATATATCTTGGCCAACTTTATACACGAACAGGTGGTGCAACCAATTTATACTACGCACAAACTACTGGTACGGGCGCACTTGACTGGAGAATTCTCCTATCTGTAGACTACACAGGTGCTCCTGAGTATCTAGACAACAATGACGCTATTACTAATGGTTTGCTTGTTGGTCAAGTTTATCGTACAGATGATGTATTGAAAATCGTACATTAATCATTGAAATGAACGTATTACCATCCATATTGAACTATGATGGTACGTCAGGAGTTTCTGGTGCATGTAGTACACCTGAACCAGTTATTATCCCAAACGTACCCTTAGAGACTAGCCCTGAGACACAAGGATCATCCTTTCTCTCAAGGCTATACTCATTTAATAACACTTGCTCAACATGCGTGTCTCCTACACCAGTTCTTTGTGGTGGAGATGCATGTCCTATTATTCTAGATTCTAACTGTGTGTTTTATGAGGGAGGAAACCTCATTTACACAAAGATCAATACAGGTGATACAGTCCAAGAAGCTTTTGAGAAAATTGAAGCTTTCTTTGCGTCTGGTGCTTCTGCTACCTCTGGTTCTAGTGGAAGTTCTGGCTCCTCAGGATCTAGTGGTTCATCAGGAACATCAGGATCTAGCGGAAGTTCAGGAACTGACGGTACTAGCGGATCAAGTGGTAGTTCAGGTAGTTCAGGAGAAACTGGATCTGCAGGTAGCTCAGGAACGTCTGGAACAGATGGTTCTGCAGGTAGTTCGGGTACATCGGGTTCCACTGTAGGAAATTTATTTGTAGATAATATTCTTGTAAGCTTGAGTGGTATAAAGACTCTTGGTAGATATGGAAATGGAGACATCATTCCATCAGCAGGATTAACTTCTGAAGAAGTGATGAATCTGATTGCTAGAGAACCACTTAATCCAACTGTAAGTTTGTCTTCTCCAACTGTAGTTCAGTTTAATCAAACTGCCATCAGCAACATATTGAACTTCTCTTACACAATCAACTCTATTGGTGCGACTGTGGCAAGTGCTGTTCTTTCCTACAGAAGACAGGGTGATGTTACTTGGACAGTTTTGAGTACAAGCACAATCACTCCGTCAAGCTTTACACATGCTTTCACAGACCCTATTCCATTCTCAGGAGCTACAAACGCTGCAGGTAACAACGTCTTAGCATATCAGTATCAATATGTTGTAACTGATACAGCTGGTGCTTCATCAACTGCAACTTTCAATGTTACACCTCAATCTTATGTGGCTCCAAGTATCAGTTTCTCTGCTCCTGCTGTTGCTTTTGCATATCCTGCAATTGAAACAAATACTAAGAGAGAGATTGGTAATACATCTTCTACACTTCAAGGTTCTACCTCCAGAAACTCTTCTTTGGTACCAATTAGTGGTTATCAGTTTCAAGTTTCTGTAAATGGTGGTGGATATACAAACCTAGGAAGTGTTGTGTCCTTAGGAGCTGCTGGTGGTAGCTTTACATCTTTACCAGATGCACAGTCTACAGCCAACAATATAACATCTGTAACATATAGAGTGTTAGTGTATGATGCTTACAATGCAACTACAGGATCATTTGCAAATTCTGTTTACGGTATTATATTCCGCAACATTATATTCTATGGTCCAGTTGCTGCTTCTGTTACAAACTCTGCAGAAGTGAGAGCTCTATCATCATTTATTTTTACAGATGGTTCAAATCCATTCATCCTTAATACAGGTAGTACGTTGGTGAAATTTGTTGCAGCTATGCCTGCAACAGTTCCAGTTGTTAAATCAATCACTCAAGTAATTGACTTAGATGCTTTGAATGCTAATATTACTGCTTCATATATTCTAAGTCAATTCAATGTTCAAAATGGTGGTGGTGTGAACGTGTTGTACAATGTTTATGAAATGACCATTGGATCACCATATTCATCCAACCATAGACATCAAATAACCACAACTTAATATATAAAAGATGCCATTAGTACCAGGCTTACAATTACCTTTTGGAATACAACCTGTTAACCCAGTGTTGGTGGATAGTTATGCTGGTCCATATTCATCTATTGTGGAAGCCCTATCTAGCATCCCATCAGCTCTTCGTGTACAAACAAGATTTGTACACATTATTGATGGTGGTGTAGGTAAGTTGTATTGGTTTAGAGATGGTATAGCAGATGGTAATCTTGTAGAATTTTCCACTGCAGCAATTGCTTCATTGAATGGGCTAACTGCTAGTTCTCAAACATTTGCAACAGGATCAACAGGAACTGATTTTGGCATTTCTTCTGTAGGCAGTGTACATACTTTTAACATTCCTACAGCAAGCAGTTTGAACAGAGGCTTGTTAAGTTCTGCTGATTGGTCAACATTTAATGGTAAAGAACCTGCAATTGCTGCAGGTACTACCACTCAATATTGGAGAGGAGATAAAAGTTGGCAGACATTAGATACAGCTGCTGTTGCAGAAAATCCAGGCTTTTTATATTTTACAGAAAACAGAGTACTTAACACTCCTCTTACAGGATTGAATGTCACTGGTGGAACTGTATTAGCAACTGATTCACTTTTGGCTGCTTTTGGTAAGTTACAAAACCAGATTAATGGATTAATGGGTGGTGTTGTATTTGTTGACTTTTGGAATGCAAGTACAAATACTCCCACTATACCAACCGCAGTTGGAAATAAAGGTAAATACTACATCGTTAATGTTCCTGGTAATACAAATATTGATGGTATTACAGAATGGCAGGTTGGTGACTGGGTAATTAGTAACGGTACTGTTT
>Ga0315903_10012159_pt1 | contig 10059 bp, 9 predicted proteins | sample LakEriMetagenome_7_FD_203524 | JGI IMG/M metagenome (GOLD analysis project Ga0315903, IMG submission 203524) | Freshwater fungal communities from buoy surface, Lake Erie, Ohio, United States - Buoy 2 MA119 | ecosystem: Environmental > Aquatic > Freshwater > Lake | place: USA: Lake Erie, Ohio... | reverse complement strand
GTCCTCGTCTTCATCCTCGTCCTCATCATCCGCCGCTTTGATCGGCAGCGGCGCGACTGGCGCGTCATCGGGTGCGTTCGGATCAACCAAGCCATCGACGATCTCGTCGATCTTGGACTCGTCTTTACTAATCCGCTCGGACAGTGCGAGGATTTCCGAGATCGTCATGGGGCAAGCGGAGATCGCCTGAATCATGTCTTTCAGGCCAGCCTCGATACGCTTGGCGATCTCAATCTCGCCTTCACGCGTGAGCAGTTCGACCGAACCCATTTCACGCATGTACATACGTACCGGATCGGTGGTACGACCAAAATCAGAATCAACCGTCTGCAGCGCGGCTTCGGCAGCAGCCTCAGCATCTTCATCGTTGGCGACCGTGGCGACGTTATCCGACAGCAGCAGCGCCTCGGCATCTGGCGCGTGCTCATACACCGCGATGCCCATGTCATTGAATGTGCCAATGATGCCTTCGATCGCTTCTGGATCGATGATGTTTTCAGGCAGGTGATCGTTGATCTCTGAGTGAGTCAGGAAGCCGCGATCCTTACCCAGCTTGATCAAGGTCTTCAGCTTCTGCCGACGGCGCTCGAGTTCCTCCTCGCTCGCCTCAGAGTCGGCGGCAAAGGCATCTTTCAGGAACTGCTTCTCTTTGTTCTTGCGGTCACGTGCCTTGGCCTTGTCCGCTGCCTTAAGTTGCTCGGCACGCTCAACAGCATTCAACTGCGCAATCTCATCACTCTCGGGCTGGTAGTCGCGCGGCTTGCGTCCACGACGACCAGGTACTTTGACCGAAGGCAGCACATAGCCGGAGGTATCGATGGCCGCCAGCGCGGCAGCATCGGTCGTTTGCTTCACCGACAGAATCTGATGGTCGCCTTTGGCGGCACCTTTATCAGAGGCAGCCTTGGCTGGTGCCTTCACTGGCGCTGGCTTGCCACCGGCGACCTTCGCCGGAGCGCTGACCGCTTTTTTTGCTGGAGGCGTTGCCTTGGCCTGAGTTTTGTTGCTAACCACTTCACCCTTCTTTGCAACTGGTTTCGGCGCGACGACAGGCTTGGCCGCAGCCTTCACCTTCGATTTGCTATTGGCCGCCGCAGCAGTTGCCTTGACCGGTTTTTTCGCTACCGGCTTTGAAGCAGCACTGGTTTTTGAGACCGCTTTAGTCGCGACTTTGTTCGCAGGTTTCTTGGCCGCTACCGGTTTTGGCTTGACGGTTGCGGCTTTTTTGGTTGGGCTCTTGGCCGCCGCTTTGACAGGCTTGGCCGGCTTTTTGGTCGCTGCCGAGGCGCGCGTGGTCGTCGCCTTGGCTTTGTCCTTGGTTGTCGAATTTTTCACAGTTTTTTTGCTTGTCGCCATGGATCGATCCACCCTTGGGAGTTAGTCGATGCTGCAATGGGAACCGGGGAGTTGGCCGCGCTGGTGTCTCCAGCATTCCGGCAGTGGGTCGCGTTTGCGCCGCTAATTCTGCCGCTCTCGGTGGCCGCCCGCCCGGCGGTGTCTAATCGGTAGAACGTTGTTTTGTGGCTCTGTACGAAACAGAATGAAAAGCCTTCAATCATAGCACATCAAGCACCCATTTCCCCATGAGAACGGTCGTAACCCAACCCGGCCAGCTCGCCTAATCCCTTGATTTCTGGGCGGAAGAGAATTCGGTGTTGCCGATTCGCTATTTTTTCAGATTCGTCCGATCGGAATCTCCCTAGCCTTGCGCCCCTTCGGCAAGATCAGATTCCCCCAGCACGCGCAATTGCTCCAGCGTCGCCCCGATTTCTCGGTAGCGCGCCCGCGCATGCTCATCGACGAGGCCTTCCGCGACCAGTCGATCCTGCTCTGAACGCAAAGCACGCATCGCGGCCTGCCTCACCGCGCCGGCCAATTCAATGCGGGCTGGCTCCAGATCCGGAAGCGGCTCAGCCAGCACCTCAGAAATCAGCGCGTCGAGTTCGTCCCCGCCACCCCGAAGCTGGTCTGCCAGTACCGCAAAACCTGCATCGCCCGAGACCTCCTTGGCCGCCTGCAACACACGACGCAGCATCTCTCCATGATCGGGCGCGCTTGCTGCAAGTACCTGCAGCGCGTCATCGTCCAAGTCAGCCGCCAACACAGGGTGGGCGAGCAACATGCGAAGCACTTTGCGCTCGAGCTCAACCGGTGGTTTGCGTCGTATCGCCTTCGGAGCTGATTTCAGGTACTTGTTGGTACTGGGCGTCACCAGCTCGAACAAGGTTTCCAATTCTTGGACGGTGCTATCGGTAATCTGCGCCAGCTGCCGCAGCAGTTGCAAACGCAGCGACGAAGCTGGCATCGCCTGCAGCATCGGCTTGGCGTCGAACTGTGCGCGGGCGCGTCCTTCAGCCGTCAACAGATCTTGCTCTTCGGTGACTGTGGCGACCAGGAACTGCGATAAGGGCGTCGCATCACGAATCATTTGCTCGAAAGCAGCCGTGCCATGGGCCCGAATAAAACTATCCGGATCATGCTCAACCGGCAGAAACAGAAACTTCAGTGTCCGGCTGTCAGTCGCATGGGGCAAACAGGCCTCCAACGCGCGACGTGCGGCGCGTCGGCCCGCAGCATCGCCATCAAAACTGAACACCACCTGATCGGTCTGGCGTAACAGCTTCTGCACATGTACCGACGTACACGCAGTACCGAGTGTCGCCACGACTTGGGCCACCCCAAACTGCGCGAGCGCAACGACATCCATATAGCCCTCGGTCACCAATACGTGACCTTTCTCGCGGATAGCTTGTCGCGCTTCGAACAAGCCGTAGAGTTCAGTACCTTTCTGAAAGAGGGGCGTCTCCGGCGAGTTAAGGTATTTGGGTTCACCCTGATCAAGTACACGACCACCGAAACCGATCACCTGCCCCTTGGCATTTCGAATGGGGAACATGACACGGTCGCGAAAGCGGTCATAACGCTTGCGCACACCGCCTTCCTCATCGCTCTTGTCGATCACCATACCGGCTTCGACCAGCACCGAATCTTCGTATTCAGGAAATACTTTGCGCAAGCTATCCCAAGCGTCTGGCGCGTAGCCTATCCAAAACTTTGCAGCGATCTCGCCGGTGAGTCCACGTCGCTTGAGATAATCGATCGCATTCGGCGCAGCACGTAGCTGCTGCCGGTAAAAGTCACAAGCGCGCGTCATGACCTCGGACAGCGCCAGACTTTTCGCTTGAATTGCCGCACGCTGCGCGGGCGGGAGGCGCTCTTCCTGCTCCGGTACGGTCATCCCGGCGTTTTGGGCGAGCTCTTTGACAGCCTCAATGAAGCTCATCCCGGAAAACTCCATCATGAAGCCGATAGCGCTACCGTTGGCGCCACAACCGAAGCAATGAAAGAACTGCTTCGCTGGGCTCACGGTGAATGAGGGAGACTTTTCGTTATGGAAGGGGCACAAGCCGAGGTAGTTGGCACCTCCCTTTTTCAGCTGTACGTAGCGTCCCACCACCTCGACGATATCGACGCGATTCAGCAGATCCTGCAAAAAGCTCTGCGGTATCACAAGTGCCTCGCGACGCGTAGTGTGGCGGCACCGATCACTTGGCGAGTGCTGCTTTCACCAGGCCGGAAACTGCGGTCATATCGGCGCGTCCGGCGAGCTTTGGTTTGAGAACAGCCATGACCTTGCCCATGTCTTGCGGACCACTGGCCCCGGACTGCACGACCGCTGCCGCCACCTCGGCTTGCACTTCAGCATCCGACATTTGGGCAGGCATATACGCAGCTAACACCGTGATCTCCGACTTCTCTTTGTCAGCTAGATCCTGGCGGCCACCCGCTTCGAATTGGGTGATCGAGTCTTTGCGCTGCTTGATCATTTTTTCGATAACGGACAGTACCTGGTCGTCGCCAAGCTCAATGCGCTCATCCACCTCGCGTTGCTTGATGGCGGCGTTGATCAATCGGATCGTCGCGAGCTTCTCGCTCTCCTTGGCACGCATGGCGGCCTTCATGTCTTCCGACAGTTTTTCCTTAAGTGACATCACTGCTCCCGAAGAACGCTGGTACACAGAGTGTAGAAACCCTCTGCATCCACGGCAATAAATTAATGGGGATACGGAATAGGAAAACCCGCCGCGGAAGGATTCCGGAGCGGGTTTTCATTTTTTGCTGACTCGCCTGTTGGCGAGTCTGAAATCAGAAGAGCTTTTTCGGCAGCAGCTGGCTGCGGATGCGCTTGTAGTGGCGCTTGACTGCAGCCGCTTTCTTGCGCTTGCGCTCCGACGTCGGCTTCTCATAGAACTCGCGCGCGCGCAGTTCGGTCAGCAAACCGGTTTTTTCGATGCTGCGCTTGAAGCGGCGCAGGGCGACCTCGAAGGGCTCGTTTTCTTTAACTCGAATAATGGTCATGAAAAATCAGTAATGTTTGGACAACGCCGAGCCCGAGAGTATAGCAGCGAAGTTGGTCAAACGGAAGGCGCCCGAGCGTCCAAACAATCCCTCGATGAAAAAATAGTTCAATATCAAAGCGACAACCCCGCCGCAACGCCTGAGGCCCAAGCCCATTGGAAGTTATAACCACCCAGCCAACCGGTCACATCCACCGCCTCACCAATGAAATGCAGGCCCGGGACGGCCTGCACTGCCATGCTCTGCTGGGACAAGGCCCGAGTATCAACCCCACCCAAGGTGACCTCCGCCTTACGGTATCCCTCTGAGCCACTCGGTGTCAGCTGCCAGCGGTTCAAGCTATCGCCTAGCCGTCGCAGTTGCTGATCGGGCAACTCTGCCACCCGCACGCCGGGATCAACGGCATTGGCGGCCAGCCATGCCTCGGCCAGCCTGCTCGGCAAATACTGCGACAGCCAGTTGCCGATCGCTTTCCGGATACTGGATTTTTGTTCGACCAGCACGCGCCCGACATCCAACTCAGGCAGCAAATTTAGGCTGATCGGTAAACCCTCACGCCAAAAATTAGAAATTTGCAGCACCGCTGGCCCGGACAAACCTCGGTGCGTGAACAGCAAGTCCTCGCGAAAGTGACCACGCGACTTGCGCTCACCCGCTTCAATCTCAACCTCGAGCGAAATACCGGCCATCGGCACATAGGGCACCCAACCAGCGGCATCAAAGGTCAATGGCACAAGGCCTGGGAGAGGCGCAATCAGTGGTATGTCAAACTGCTTTGCAATGCGGTAAGCGAAATCGGTGGCGCCAATCTTGGGTATCGACAGACCCCCGGTGGCGATCACCAGATGCTCAGCCCGCAACTCGCCCCGCCCTGTTTCAATACGGAATCGTTCACCCTCCTTCGAGACGCGATTGACGGTGACTGGCATGCGCCACTGCACGCCGCCTTGTTCGCACTCCGACTTCAGCAGCTGAATAATGTCTTCCGCCGAACGATCACAAAAGAGTTGTCCCTTGTGCTTTTCATGGAAAGGAATTCCGTGCTTTTTCACCAGCCCGATGAAATCCTGCGGTGTGTAGCGGGCCAACGCACTACGACAAAAATGCGGATTCTGTGACAGGTAGTGCTGCCAATTCGCGTCCGTGTTGGTGAAGTTGCAGCGGCCACCACCCGAAATTCTGATTTTCTCGGCCAACTTGGGGGCGTGATCGATCAGCACCACCCGCTGGCCACGCTGCCCCGCTACCGCGGCACACATCATGCCGGCAGCGCCCGCACCAATCACCGCGACATCAAACGCCTCGCTCATGCGCGCAGCTGCCGTGCAACGCGCAGGCAATGTTCCAGCTGCTCAGTAATCGGTGCCGGGATAGGTTGCTGACCAGCCAAAGCCTCTTTAATCCATCGCGCCGTGGTGTGCGCATCACTCGCCGCAGGCAGTACTGGCAACTCGTCATTGGGTGCCTGTCGCTCGACCAACTCGGTTGCCTGACCTTGATGTAACCACGTCACTGCATTGGCGCGCTTTGGATTGGCAACGGTTTCGCCCTCGGTACCGCGCATCAGAAAAACATCACCGCGGGCCGGATCAGCCAGCGTCAGAAAATAGCTGGAGAGCACCGGTAGGTACTCGGGATGGGTATAAGACACCAAGCGCAACGCAGATTGCTGAAATGGCTGCATGATCTTGACCAGCGTATGGGTCGAGTTGCGCAGCCCGAGTACGCGGCGCACTTGCAGTAGCTGATAAATCTTTGGCGCGAGCAGACTGATCGGCATAAATACCGGTATCGCTTTTGCCAGCGAACTGCTCGCTTGGGCGCGATCGCTCAGCGCTGTGATACCCAGTACCTCAAAAATTTCTGCGCTTGTGACCCGACCCGGATCTTCAGTCACTCCATGCACCAGCACCGGCACGCCCTCACGCGCCAGTAGCAGCGCAAGCAGCGGCGTCAAGTTCGGTAATTGTCGCGAGCCGTTATAGCTCGGTATCACCACCGGTGCGAAACGACTCTCCGGCGCTGATAAAGGCTCAAATGACGCCTCGGCAGCCTCCAGAAAGCCAGCAATCTCAGCCACAGATTCACCCTTGATGCGCAGCCCAATCAGCAAGGCACCCAGTTCAAGGTCTGACACATGACGCTCTAACATCGCCTCATACACAGCACGTGCATCGAGCTGCGACATATCGCGCGCGCCCTTCTTGCCTCGGCCGATCTCGCGAATGAATGGTGCTGCCCGAAAGGATGAATTTGGGTATGACATGCTGCTAGCTTACACGTCAAACAAGCCTCGCTGTATTTGGGCAGGACGTCTTCATCTACAATTCAAGTTTATGCCGCTTCAAATTGAGTGCCCAAGAGTGGTGCTTGCATGGCCTATGTGACGCGTTTTGGGAAAAGCGAGACCTGGTGCGAGATGTCGCTGACACCAGGAATTTTTGCCCAAAGCGATCACCTGACTTACGACTGTTATTGGGTTGTGAATGATCGTCCTCGGTGTTGAATCTTCGTGTGATGAAACTGGCCTAGCGCTCTACGATACCGAGCGCGGTCTGCTTGCGCATGCGCTTTACTCGCAAGTGGCCATGCACGAAGCCTACGGTGGCGTCGTTCCCGAACTGGCGTCGCGCGATCATGTGCGGCGAGCCATCCCACTACTTGAGCAGATTCTTCAGCAAAGCAAGGTACCGCTGTCCTCCATTGATGCCATTGGCTACACCCAAGGCCCGGGCTTGGCCGGTGCGCTGCTGGTGGGCGCTGCCATCGCTAATTCGCTCGGCCTCGCCCTGCAAAAGCCGGTGCTGGGGGTGCATCATCTGGAAGGGCATCTGCTATCGCCACTGCTATCCGAAAAGCCGCCCGTATTTCCCTTTGTTGCGTTACTAGTCTCGGGGGGACACACGCAGCTCATGCGCGTAGAGGGCGTCGGACAATATGTACTGCTTGGCGAGACACTGGATGACGCCGCGGGCGAAGCTTTCGATAAATCTGCCAAGCTACTCGGCCTGGGCTATCCCGGCGGGCCGGCAATTTCACGTCTGGCGGAATCAGGCGATCCCTCAGTCCATGTGCTACCCCGCCCTATGCTGCACTCGAAGAATCTGGATTTCAGCTTTTCTGGCTTGAAGACTGCGGTACTCACCCTGGTCAAAAAACAAGATGCGCATTTAAGTGAAACCGATAAAGCCCATATCGCGCGCGCATTCGTCGAAGCGATCGTCGAGGTTTTGACTGCCAAATGTCTCGCTGCCTTAAAACAAACCGGCTTGAAACGACTGGTCATCGCCGGCGGCGTTGGAGCCAATCAACAACTCCGCCTTGCGCTCAACATTGCGGCAGAACGCAAACGATTCGAGGTGTTTTATCCGGAGTTGGCGCTTTGCACCGACAACGGCGCCATGATTGCATTTGCCGCTGCGCTACGCCTCAAAAACAAATTAGCCATGGGTAGTACCGACTATAGCTTCAATGTGAAGCCGCGCTGGCCATTGGATGCGATTGAGATAACTAGCTAAACAAGAAGGCAAGAAGCAGTACCCAAGATTCACGTCTGCTTGTTGCCGATCTTGCTTTCCTTCCCCGCGATCAAATTACCGATATTGCCTCGGTGTCGCCAAATCAATAGTGCGCTCATCACCACAACGGCGAAGCCGATCGGATTCAGTCCAAACAGTAGCGTGTAGTAGAACGGTGCAAACAATGCCGAGATCAATGCCGCTAATGACGAGTACCGGAACGCATACGCGATCACGATCCAGGTCAACAAGGTAGCGAACCCAAGTATGGGGTTCAGTCCGAGTAAAACACCGAGCGCTGTCGCAACACCTTTGCCCCCTTTAAAGCGGAAGAATAGCGGCCACACATGTCCTGCAAAGACGGCAAACGACACCAAGGCAATACCGGCATCACCCAAGGCTAGCTGTTCGTCGAAATAAACTGCCAGCGCAACCGGCACCACACCCTTGACACAATCACCCAACAACGTCAGCGCGGCAGCAACCTTATTACCAGTCCTGAGTACATTAGTGGCACCCGGGTTACCCGAGCCGAAGGTGCGCGGATCAGCTAAGCGGAACATCTTGCTGACGACAATGGCAAATGATACCGAGCCCAGCAAATAGGCGGCACCTGCAAAAATCAGCGAATTCAATACATTCATTCCTTACGTCTCCGACAGAACCAGACCGCTGCCTCAACCAAGGTCCAGGCATGGGCAGACATTATCCTCTAGGGTGATGCATCTGATGAAGTTTCTTCAGACGCTCGCGCGCAACATGCGTATAAATCTGGGTCGTCGAAATATCTGCATGACCGAGCAAGAGCTGCACCACCCGCAGGTCTGCACCATGATTCAATAAGTGCGTTGCAAATGCATGCCGCAGGGTATGCGGAGATAAGGGAGCGTTGATGCTGGCGCGTTGTGCGTACTTCTTGATCAGCGTCCAGAACATCTGCCGTGTCATTGGGCCACCGAGCGAGGTGACGAACAGGGCATCGGCAATCTTGCCGCCCAAAATACTCGCGCGCGCCTCCGACAGATAGCGCTCTATCCACCCCCGCGCCTCTTCACCAAAAGGCACTAGCCGGGTCTTGTTACCCTTGCCGGTCACGCGTAGTACGCCCTCGTTCATGCCGAGCTCGACGGTCTTGAGTAGTACTAACTCCGATACCCGCAAACCACTTGCATACATTAATTCCAGCATAGTTCTGTCACGCAAACCCAAGGGCGTGTTGACATCGGGCGCTGCGAGTAACGACTCCACATGTTGCTCGGACAAGGTTTTCGGAAAGCGTGGTGCCTGCTTAGCCGAGCGTAGCTTGAGGCAGGGATCGGCGGCAACACGATGCTGACGAAGTGCATGCTGATAAAAGCGCTTCAATACCGTCAGCCGGCGATTCGCCGTACTCGCTTTCGTATCCGCGTGACGAAACGCGAAATACGCACTCAGGTCAGTATCCACAACCCCATACAAATCTTTGCTGCGCTGCTCTTGCAACCACCCGGCAAACAGCAATAAATCGCGTTTGTAAGCGTCGAGCGTATTTTTTGAAAGGCCATCTTCCAGCCAAAGCGCGTCGCAGAACTCATCGATCACGGCTTGTCCGGGACGCTCTGGAGAAAGTATTGGCGCGGGCTTGGACTTGGGTTTTGGCGGGCCTTTGGCCTTGGTTTGAGATTTAGGGCCGGCCATTAGCAGTATCCCGGTACACGCTCATGCCACAGCAACCAACGTTTCACCTCTTGATGAAAACCGCTGTCATGGCGCGCAAAGCCACCAATACCATTTGCGGCGGTGACCCGATGGCACGGAATGATCAATGGGAACCAGTTCGCACCGCAAGCCTGCCCGACCGCGCGCGGCGCGGAGCCGATTCGGCGCGCGACCTGCGCATAGGTCAGCGCTGCGCCGCATGGTATGGCGGATATCTGCTGCCATACTTTGCGCTGATGCTCGGTGCCGACTTCGGGTATTGGTAGTGCGAATACAAAATCAGGCTGCTTAAAGTACGCCTTCAACTGCGCTGCTATTTCGCGGCTGAGTGCATCACGTGGCGTGCGTAATTCATAGGCCGCTGGCAGGTAAACCAGTTCGCGTAGCTCACCCGCTTCAAGACGTATACCCATACGACCAAACGGGGCCGCAATCACGGCTGAGAACAGACTGGGTGTCACTTCACTCATCGTGTTGCCTTGTT
>Ga0315903_10012157_pt1 | contig 10059 bp, 25 predicted proteins | sample LakEriMetagenome_7_FD_203524 | JGI IMG/M metagenome (GOLD analysis project Ga0315903, IMG submission 203524) | Freshwater fungal communities from buoy surface, Lake Erie, Ohio, United States - Buoy 2 MA119 | ecosystem: Environmental > Aquatic > Freshwater > Lake | place: USA: Lake Erie, Ohio... | reverse complement strand
AAAGACCTGATCGCATTTAACAATGGCATTGTTAATTACGCCGTCCAGACCGGCGTGCTAAGTCGCGAGCGTGCCCGCGTTTACACGCAGTACGCCGACTACATCCCGTTCTATCGCCAGTTGGAGTTGGACAAGACCATTGGCCCCAACCCCTTTAGCGGCATCTCCGGCCAGAGGGGTCCAAGAGAACTCAAGGGGGGTGATGCTCCCTTGGCGGATTTCTTGGAGACGATGGTCCGCAACACCCAGTCCATGATCAACGCGGGGATGAAGAACATTGCCGCCCAGCGGGCAACCAAGATTGCCTTGGAGATCAATCAGGTGGGGCGTCTACCCGGCCCAGCCGCCGGGATTGGTGTTGATGTTTACACGGTGCTTGAGAACGGCCAGTTGGTCTATTACCGTGCAAACGACAAGCTCTTCATCGACGCGCTGGCCAGCCTGAACATGCCTGACCTGCCGTTCCTCGGCTTCCTGTCTGCGCCCGCTAACGTCCTGAGGAACTTGGTGACCAAGGACCCCGGCTTCATGATGGCTAACCTGCTGCGGGATTCCCTGTCGTCCTACGTCACCAGCGGTCAGAACGTCACCCCGGTCGTCGGGACGATGGTTAACTTTGGCAAGGCGCTGTCCGGCAAGGACAAGAACCTTCAGGCCCTATTCAACGCCGGTGTGGTTGGCGGCTACGAGTTCAGCCAAAACATCCAGCAGTCAGGGGAAACCCTTACGGCTGACTTGAACAAGAAGGCTGGTCAAGACGCCGTTTTGCTGCGCCCGTTTAAATCCCTGTGGCAGGGGTTGGAGAAGGGCACCACCGCCTCCGACGCTGCTACGCGGATGGCGATCTACGAGCGGGTCATGCAGGAGACGGGCAACGAAGCGGAGGCCATCTCCCGCGCCTTGGAGGTGATGAACTTCAACCGCAAGGGCAATAACGTCATGATCCGCATCGCCACCGCTGCGCTGCCGTTCTTCAACGCCCGCCTGCAAGGTCTCGATCTGTTCTACCGGGCCGCAAGGGGCCGGATGAATACCCAGGATGCCGCAGAGATCAAAAAGCGTTTCTGGGTTCGCGGCGCCACCATGATGGCCCTGTCCGCCATGTATTACCTGTCCGTGGCCGGGGACGACGAGTACGAGCGTCAGGAGGAGGAGACCAAGGACAACAACTGGATCATCCCGTCCTTGGGCATCCGCATCCCCATCCCGTTTGAGGTGGGCACCCTGTTCAAGACGATCCCCGAGCGGATCATTGCCCTTAGCAGGGGTAACGATACGGGCAAAGACACATGGGAGTCCACCAAGCGGGCGCTGGCAAACACGTTCGCCTTCAACCCGATTCCGCAAACGTTTAAACCAATAGTTGAAGTTGCCACCAATTTCAACTTCTTCACCATGCGCCCGATCGTGGGTCAGGGGATGCAGGACGTTGCGCCCCAGTTCCAAGTCGGGCCGGGTACGTCCAAGACGGCGGAGTTTGTGGGTGGGCTGCTCAATCTTTCTCCGATGAAGATTGACCAGTTTTATAAGGGCTACACCGGAACCATGGGCGGGTACTTGGTGGATGTGATTGATTCCATCACCAACGAGTTCTCGGACATCCCCAAGGCGTCTAAACGGTTCGAACAGTTGCCCGTGGTTAAACGGTTTGCCCTTGACCCCGAGGCCCGTGGCAGCGTCACGCAGTTCTATGAGATGCAAAAGTCGGTGGACACGTTCGTCAGGACGGCCAACCTGTTGGAGAAGACCGCCCGCCCGGAGGAGTACGTCAAGTACGTCCAAGACAACCTTGGTCTCCTAGCCGCCAAGGACTACATCAGCAGCATCGAAAAAGAGATGACCAAAATTCGGGACACGAAGAGGATCATCAATTCGTCCGACATGCCGCCAGACGAGAAGCGTGACCTGCTGGTTGATCTGGGACGGCTGGAGATCAACCTGACCGCCAATATCAAGACGGCCAAGCGGGCGTTTAGCGAACTGAAATGAGGTCGTTGTCGAAGAGCCAGCCAATGGTTCTTCGATGCGCCTCATCCCAGATTTCACGCTTTTGCTCTTTGTTCCACGTGAAACCTTGGTCGATCTGGAAGTGGCACAGGTGGCATAGGGCTGCGATCCTGTAGTCGTGGGCCTTGAGCCCCTTGCCCTTGCCGTCCCTCAGTTGGTTTGAGTGGGCGGCTACCACCGTGCCATCCTGCGCCCCGCAGTGCTGGCAGGGGCATTCCCTGACGGCCTCCAGCAAACGCTTGTTCCGGTAGGTCATTTGGACGGAACGGCCTTGGAGTACACAGAGAACTCCCGCAGGTTTACACGGCTAAGAACGTTCGTCATCCCAGAGATGTTACTGATGTCTCGTCCGTTTAAACGTTCACGCTCCACAACCATGGTCTGGCTGGCGGAGGACATGGCAGACTTCTGAAGGGACTTGTCTTGGGCAAAGATTGACTGGGTTTTGTTTTCCCGCCAGTGGAACGGGCTGCCCGGCGGGCACTTGCATTTGTATTTCATTTCTTATTCCTTCGGCTTTCAGGTCTGGGGCAATTTTCAGGAGGGACAACTACGCACCACACAGCACTGACACGCTGGCCGTTCTTGATCCATCGGTCGATGTAAGCGTCGGGGAATGCGCGCAACATGCGGTGAACGTGTGTTTTGTCGGTGCCAACAACTTCTGCAATTTGGGCGATGGTCATTCCATCACTCTTGCGCAGCAGGTCGCGCACCATCTTTTGTCTATGTCCCATAACTCACAGCAAACCAAACAACTGCCCATGCGGCAACAACAACTGACCAGAAGCGGATGTTTACCCAGATGTCGTGCTCAATCTCAAAGATCATCATGACAAACGGGATCGTCACCAGCAGCAGGACTGCGGTGGCTAACAGAAAGATGATGATGGCGAGAGTCATGCGTTCTCCTCCTGCAAGTTGTCCAAGCACTCGACCCAGCCCAGCAGCATGTACCACGAATACATCTCGTTGCCTCGATCAAACGTGAAGTGCGCCATAGCCAAGTAATTAATAGCGGTTGACCACCAGCGGCTTCTTTCGTAGTCAGGATGCATTGTTGTCTCCTCTTGCGCGGATGGCGGCGGCAATAAAGCCAGCGCGGTATTTCTCTAGTGGGGCCAGCGCGGCGCTTTGTTCTTGCTCATCACACACCTTCGCACACGCCTCGCGCTCGGCTGCGGCGACAAGGGCGGCGAAGCGTTCGAGTTGGTAAAAAGCGTGAACGGTGCCTTGCGTATCTGCAAACCCAGCCTCCCGCGCCATGCGGATGATGTCGTCGCGGGTCATTGAGGGTTCTCCTCTTCATCAAAGGTCATGTCTGGCGGGTGCGGAATATCGTCATGGACGATTACGCCGTCCTCATCGGCGGGCAAAAACCTGCCGCAGATGACGCAGTGGTAACCTTCATGCATTGTTCTTCTCCTTGAGCTTGGCTTCGATGGCGCGGTAAAACGCCAGCGGGTGTGTCTCTGTCTCTGCAATATCCAACACCTCGTCCCTCGTCAGCCCCACCCACTCGCGGCGGCGTGTCTTTTTGCACTCAGGATGCACTTCCTCGCAGCCTTCCCAATGCGTCCGTTGCGGCTGCGCCAGCCGCTCGCGCAGGGCGAGGATTAAGTCCTTTGCAGGCTCAAGCTCACACATGCTGGTAAACTGCTCGTAGTCGTAATAGTCCACATGCTTTTGCAAAACAGCCAACGCCTGCTGCATCAGTTCGCGGTCACTTTGCATCGGTTCCCTCCGTCAAAGGCACATCGCGCCATTCACCAGCGCTTCCACCGGGGTTGCCCGGAACATATATGTCGCAGCCGCTGGCATGCCACTGCTGCAGAACTCGAATCTTTCGGCCAATGCTGGAGTTGTTTACGGGGTCAAAACTAATCGTCTCCGTGCGCTCCACAAAACGTAGGTGCGATGTTGGTATCAGGTCGGTCATGCGTCCACCCACTTCCATCCGAGCACCAGCCTCACGCCAAGACGGTGCAGCCAATGCGGCTTTTTGGTTAGGTTGAACTGAAAGTAGCCGTGGCTTTCCCCCATTTGATATCCGCCAACGTGAGGCGGCGGGGAGTAAAAACGAAAATGCTCAGTCATGCTTGTCTCCACATTGCATCTGCTAGCATCGTAAGTGGGATAGCCAACAGCGCCGCGACGCAGGTGGCAAGTAGGATGAGGACGATGTAGAGGGTCATTGTTTTGTCTCCGCGACGTTTGAGGAAGCCTTCAGGGCGTCAGCAAACTCACTGAAATCTTGAATCGGCACATGGTCACACTGAAGCTGCCCGCCATCGAACCAGAACCGCACCACGCCTGAGCCACAGACGAACGCATCTTGAATGGCCTTAGCCACAGCGTCTGGATCAGTAGCTATTTTTTTATCGTCGGTCATGTTCCTGTTCCTTTCTTAGCGCAGGGCCAAGTGGATTTGAGAACATGCGAGACGATCATTGAAGCGGGCAGGTGACGGATGGCGGGGGTGTTCTCCAGATAGTTCTTGACCATGTCGCGAATCTGGCCTGCGGTGACGCCTTGAGGAGCGCAGTGAGTCACCCCGCCGTAAGCGTCGGCGACACCTGTGATGTAGCCTATGCCGACAGAGGAGAACACCGCTCCGGGATCGTTAAGCTCCGCAAGCAACTTGTTGCCGTCTTTGAAGTCTGCGTGGGCTGGCCCACACAGCAGCGCCACCGCCAAGAGGGCGGCTCTCATTTCTCCCTCGCCTTCAGCATGGCGTCTGCCATTGCATAGGCCCATTCAGCCATTTCCGCGTACGTCATGTTTTGCTGGTCATCCGGGTAAGCAACAAGGCCCTGCATCGCCAGACCCGCAAAGTGATCGCGCAGCGTCATGTCCTTCGCATACCCGCCGTACTTGGCCATCCATGTTGCATACGCAAACATCTGTTCGTCTTGGTCTTTCATGATTGCTTTCCTCCTGCAAACACGGCTACGCTGACTTTTGTCTCCGTCAAGGCTTGAATGGACGCAAGGGCTGACGCCATCCGCTCTGCGTTTTCGATGGCTTTTAAAAATTCTGGCGAGGTAAGCATATCCTGCGCCTGTTTGTATTTGTCTCGCATTTGCAAGACTTCGCTTTGCACCCGCTCACTAGCGGCCTTCATGGAACTCAAGTCGTTTTTGATTGAGCCGCGAAAATCCACCAGTGTTTTTTTCAATGTATCCACCGATGCTTGCGCCCTTGTGGTGGATTCTGTTGCTGCAATTGATGCTTCCATACTTACCTTCCACTGTGACAAATAAACCATGTTTTCGACAACTTCATCGCGCCCAAGAATGTCGGTTCTCCAGCCGATGCCGTCTCTATGTGCTGATGTTTTAACGATGGCGGCGTTTAAAACATCGTCCATACGAAAGCAAGCTGGAGCCATTTTGTCCAACTTGACTGATAGCGCCTCTTCCTTGCCTGACCACCAAAGTTCAGCGGCCTGCACTTGAGACAACCTCGCATGCGGTTGGTGAAATATTCCCGCACACCAAAGTACGTTGTTCCTGAACGCTCTCCGCTTTGTATCCAGACAACTTATAGGCAATTGGCATGGCGTTCTTCAAGATGCCCAGCGCACTTACACCACCATCGTCAGACTTTTTAATCGCTATATCCATTGCTTCGGCAAGCTCAGATATAAACGTATCCGCATCAAGGCACGTTGTTTGAATGACAAAGTCGCCCGTCCCCAAAGTATCTGCAAAAATCCTAACCATGATTTGCTCCTGTCTTGCGTGTTAACACTTTCACTTCACCCTCCTCATTTCACGGGGTTCCCAGTGGGTCTCAGGGATGTACTCCTTCTCCGGGGGCGGAGGGGTCATCGTGGCACTGGGCGGGGTCCATCCGAACCTACGCCATGTGGCCTGTACGTCAGCCCCTCGGGTGTATTTGAAGTTTGGATGGGTGACATGGGTCGTTGGCTCCACCCGGGTTTGTTCACGCTTCATCTTGTCTCCTTAAATCAGATACCGCCTCTGGCATTTTTTCAGTGATCCAAAAGCCAGCCTTGTTTAAACTCATGCCCTTGGCCATCATCTCTTCGGGAGTAAGACATCTGCGTCCGTGCCCGTGTTCGCCGCGCCGGTGTTTGTCAAACGCCTTGTTGCTGTTGAAGTATTGATCACACCCCCGGCACTGGTTCCGCTGTCCGCTCAGATTCATCTTTTGTCTCCTTCATGCGACGAACAATCAGATCGTCGGTTACCAATTCCGCAAACGACATCCCGGAGGGGAAGCGCATCTGCGCGTGTTTCATGGCGTTCACAGCATTGATCGCCTCTTGCAGCCCGTCGTTGAAGCCGTTGACGTAAGGATCGCCCCCCACGATTCGGGCCGTGATTGCCTCGCGAACAACCTGCGTCATTGGCATCTTGTTCTTGGCGGCAAATTTTTTCAACTTGGTGTATTCCGCATACTCCAAGTACGTCAGGAAAGGCTTGTAGTTTTTAGAAGGTATCGGCATTTGGGCTCCAGTTTTCGTAGTCAAGGATGATGGCGTCAAATGTTTCTTGAGCCTTGGTGTTGCCGTTGAGTTCAGACCGAGACGCAATCCCACACTGTTTACACAACGCCGCCGCTGCCCCGTCTTCATCAACCGAATGGCCGACAAGCCGTTCAGCGACGAACTCTTGAAAGTGGGGGTTGCGGCAAAGCATCCCCGCTCGTTGGACGCGGTTGCTGTAGGGCGTGGGGGATTCGTCGTCCTGAATCCTGACCAGCGCACAGCCGTACCGTGCCCCGACAAAGTCCCGCAAGAGTTCCTCCGGGATTTCGTCAGGGTGGATTGCAACAGTCAGGACGTAGCCCGTCCTGTCCTGCTTCAGCGCGATCTTTCTGGCCTCAAACTGGAGCGCCATTGATCATCTCCGTGAACTCAGCCACCTGCTGGCGCAGGTCGTTGTTGGAAACACGCAGTTCGCTGTTCTCGTTGATGAGGTCACGCATCATCTTTTTGTGATCTGCGTCACGGGTACGGGACAGCTTCATCACCACGTTTAAACGCAAAGAGAAGTCGCTCAATCGGCGCTGCATCAAGTCCAGTTCGTACCACATGAAGTCGGGAGTCGAGCCTTCAGGCGCCTCTTCAGGTTTAAAAACCGGAACAGATTTGTCGGCCAAGAACGTTTCGTTGTCCTTGTTCTTGTCGAACAGGTCTGCGGCCGGGGCGATCTTGGCTTCAGTGGCCTTCGCAGCTTTGCGACGCATGGCAACTTGTTTCATGGACTCAGACAGCGCCACGTTGCGATGACCAATGCCAAGGGTTTTTCGCATCTTGTAGAACTGGGGCGGGGTTCCACCAGTCTCTTTAACAAACTCAGCGCACCGGGCGGTTCGGTTTTTCTTGAGCCAACGCTTCAACTCTGCAACGCGGGTCGGGCTAGAACGGGTCTTGGGCATAGTTATTTCTCCTGTTATCGAAAATTAAAACGGCACATCCTCGGAATCGTCGTTCCGTTGGGGACGGCTGGGGGCTCCCTTTTGCTCGGGCACAAAACGATCAACGGCGATGGACAGGAACGTCCGGCCTTGGCTGTCTTGCTTTTTCCAACCACTGAGCTTGACCACCGTCAGGCCATCCTCGGTGTGGATGTTGGTCATGTCTTTCAGGTTGATGGCGATGGTTCCCCAGTAGTCGGGCGACTTGGGGCCCTTCTTGGTTTGACTGGCACGCAGGGAACCAGAGTCGGGGTAGGGTTTGTATTGTTTATCGGACATGAATCACTCCTGGGGTTGAGAAAACTGTTGCTTGATGTTGGAAAAGGTCGTACGCACCTCGTCGTAGAGGTCGGGGTACTCGGTCTTGAGCTTGTCCAGTTGGCCTTGGTTGGCCTTCCAGTAGCTGTTTAAATCCTTCAGGTCTTTGACCAGCGAGGAATACTTGATCATGCTGTCAGCGAACAACTTGGCGTTCGCATCTGCGTTACCAGTGTCCAACTGCGCCTCGCCCTTGACCTCACCCTTTTGATCCACAGGCTTGACCGTGACGGGCTCCGCATCCATGGGCAAATCTTCCCCGGCGTAGATGTACAAGCCCAGACCGTGCAGGCTCAGAGCTTTGGTCATGCAACGCATGATGGCGGTGTTCACTTGGAAGGCATCGGGGTTGGTGATGGCCTTGTTGCGGTGATCCATCACGGGCAGCATGCAGGTGCGCGGGGTTCCAAGAAGGGTCACCGTCACCCACACCATGCCCGTGCCGTTGACGTTCATGTACGGCAGTTCGGTGTACTGGTCGTGGTGGAACGTCTTGACCTCAAACGTGGCGTTCGGGTCAATCTTCAGGGCCTCGGCCCATGCCCACGCCCACGACAGGTACGTCAGGTTCTGTTTCTTTTCCGTGTGGTCATTGACGTTGACCTTTAAAAGTTCACTCGGTGTCATGCGGTTCTCCAATCATCCGTTTCGTCGTAAACAAGTTTTTGTGTTTCGGGTGCAGCGCCTTCCACAAGCGGGCATAGAAGGCGATGTAGTCGTTGCTGATCTTGAAGTCTTCCCCGGTGGTCATGATGTTGACCTCCCATCGGATGCGATTGATGATGAGCCAGTGGCTGATCTTCTTGCGCCCCTTTGAGACGGCCTCCAGCGAGAACCGTTCGAAGTAGTCCCACACCAGCGGGTTGGCTCTGTGCCACTCCCACCATTCCTTTTTTCGCTCCTCAAATGATGGGGTCATCTTTTATCTCTGCCTGATATTGGTCGCACCATGCGGCGACACCACAGTAGTTGCCCGTGCAACGCTTGGGCTCCCCCGATCGTATTTCGACATGGCCTTTCTCCTTTTCTGCCAAATCCAAGGCTTCTCCGACGTTTTTAAACACACGGATCGCAGTCTTGCGTCCGTCCCTCTTCACGGCGTATGTCGTCTCAGACATCCACCGTTCTTCCGGCGAACACTCGGGGAGTTGCTCACCAAAATCTGCGGCCAGCTTGGAGTTGCGGTGCATCTCCAGACGCTCCCGCACATATGACTCAGCCTTGACTGCGTCCCACATCGGGATGTCGACCATGTGGATGGGGGCCTTGGGGTATCCCTCCTTGCCCGTGTCGTGGCGGCTGAAGTCCCGGATCAGGGCGCAAATCTTCAGGCTCTTGACCGGGGCCTTCTTGACCTTCTCGACCAGCCACTTGTACACGTTGAGCTGCTGCTCCCATTCGATCTTCTCGTTCATCACCGCCCACGCAGAGGTGAACTTGTAGTCCACGATGCCAACCCCGTCGGCGGTGTTCTCTTGCAGGTCAATCGCCCCGCTAATCGTCACGCCGTCAACCTCGGCAAACAGGCGTTCCTCGGAGACCCAACCCTCGGTCTCACCCCTCTCCATTACAACGTGCAGGGCGGAGCCCAGCAGCGGCCACAGCATGTCAGAGACATCCGAAACCATGCTGTCGTCGTTCTGCGCCCGCAGACGCTGCACACGAGGGGGAGACATCAGCTCCGTCACGCTGTAGTCGGAGGCCCCCTTGCTGTAGTATTTGCCCTCAGCAAGGGTGACCAGAGGGTGTGGCACGTTGTGAACGTTCGTTACTTTCATGTGTGTTCCAGAGGAGAAATCGTCAATGAGAAGCGAATATAGTGCGGGTGCGAACGAAATGCAAGCGATATCACGAATTATTTTTGGAGAACCTGCATCCAAGGCCAACAGCCGCAAGATCGTGAGGTTCAACAACGTCAGCCGCCTGATCAAGTCGACCAAGGCGTTGAACTACTCGGATACGTTTAAACAGCAATGTCGACCAGTGTCGACCTTATTGACGGGTGATCTGCGGGTGACCATGCGTATCTTCTATGCGTCCCGCCGCCCGGACTTGGACGAGTCCCTGATCCTCGACCTGATGCAGGGCTTGATCTACGAGAACGACCGGCAGGTCAAGGAGAAGCATGTTTACTGGGGGCTTGACCCTGAACGCCCGCGCACCGAACTGATGGTGGAGTGCATCCCTTCCATCGCCCCAGAAAAAAGGCCCCGCACGAAGCGGGGCCCGAAGGGGGAGGCAACTGCGTGAAGCAGGCAGGAGGAGAACCTGCACCACGAGTATACG
>Ga0315903_10012153_pt1 | contig 10062 bp, 8 predicted proteins | sample LakEriMetagenome_7_FD_203524 | JGI IMG/M metagenome (GOLD analysis project Ga0315903, IMG submission 203524) | Freshwater fungal communities from buoy surface, Lake Erie, Ohio, United States - Buoy 2 MA119 | ecosystem: Environmental > Aquatic > Freshwater > Lake | place: USA: Lake Erie, Ohio... | reverse complement strand
GCACCAGCACCAGCACCAGCACCAGCACAGCTAACGCCAGCACCAGCACAGCTAACGCCAGCCAGCCCGATGCCGGCCAGCCCAACGGCACCGGCTCGACCAACGCCCGGGGGCAACGGCGGCGGCCGCACCTCCGTGATCAAGCCGCCTCCGGCCGCTTTGCCGCTGCCTCCAACCAGCGCAGGCCAACGGCGAAGCTGATGCCGTCCGATTGGTAAGATTGAGAGCTGTTTGCTTCTGCGCAGCTGTTTTTATGACCCAGGTCACCGTCGGCGAGAACGAAGGGATTGAATCCGCCCTGCGGCGCTTCAAGCGCCAGGTGTCGAAGGCAGGCATCTTCGCCGACCTGAAGCGGCTGCGTCACCACGAAACCCCCACCGAGAAGTACAAGCGCAAGGCCCAGCAGCGCCGCCGTCGCCGTTGAGGTCCGCGCAACAGCCGCCCCGCTGAGCCTGCGGCTGAGGTTCCGGGGCAGCTCCACGCCCGCCCGGGTGCGGATTGAAGGCGTTGGGCCATAAGGGTTCAGTGCCGTTGGACTTGATCCTCTCCGTGAAGCGGGCTGTCGCTCGAGGCGGCTCTCGTCTCGCCCGCCGCGGCCCCAACAGATCTTCAGCGACAGCCTTTCACCTGGGGGCGCCGATCGTCCATCCCAGGTTCGATCGGCGTCCCCAACGAGCGCAAGTGCTGTGGGGACAGCTTGCGGCAGGCCTGTGACGCCTTGTCTCGGGCGGCCAATGCGGGGGCGAGCCAGGCTCAATCGGTGCAAGTACCTGTTGGCAATGGCGTCGGCTGGAACGATGCTGAAGTGTCGTCCGCGATACGGACCATGGATGCTCCCTTTGCCAACGCCCCCTCCCGCGCTTCCCACCTGCATCGGTTTGGAACCTGGCTGGCGGAGGCCCTGAATCACGCCTTCGGCAATCCCCGCGAAGAGGCGGCCCACCTGCCTCCCGCCATCGGTGTGCAGCCCTACTCGGGTCTTCGTCGCCGTCGCGGCGCCCGTCTCGACGACTGAACATCCCTCTAGACATTCCTGCAGGGATGCCTCGCGGTCCGCGGGCCCCTGTGGGTGACAAGGCGGCATGCCCTGGAGGTCTGCAAGAGGTTTGCAAGATGCCCAGGGACTGGCCCTGCATCCCTCTGACCCAGCGGGCTACTGCTTGTCCATGGAGCCCGGATCAAGGCACGGCCACGGGGCTGGCCGTTGCAGAATGTTGATCTGTGGGACGTCAGCTCCCAATGATCCTCCGCCATCTGAATCTGCCATCCTGAGGCCATCGCAGCGATCCAGCCTCAGCCGTGCCCGCCAGCGACAAGCTGTTCTATTGGTTGTTTCAGGAGGAGCCGGATCGGATCCTGCAGTTGCTGCCCGATCTGCAGGCTGATGCCAGCGGCTACCAGTTCACGGCGCCGGTGCTCAAGGAACGGGAATGCCGCCTCGATGGCCTGTTCCGACCCAAGGCGGAGCGGCCGGATCTGCCGACGCTGATTCTGGAGGCGCAGATGGCGGCGGATGCCGGCTTCCTGCGGCGGCTGTATGCCGAGAGCGCGTTGTTGCTGCATCAGGAGAGCGCTATCCAGCACTGGCGGGTGGTGGTTCTCTGCCCCCGGCGGCAGCTGGCGTTTGGCGATCCCACGGCGGTGGCCGAGTTCGTGCGTGAGCGGGTGCAGTGGCTGGAGCTGCTGCCAGCCCTGAATGACGCCAACGCACCGGCGCTGTTGCAGGCCCTGGCATTACTGCTGCAGAGCGAGGACAAGCTGCCCGCAAGCAGCGCCGCCATCCGCGCCCGCGTGGCCGGCACGGCGCAGGAGGGGGCCATTCGTGATGTGATCGCGGCTATCCTGATCACACGCTTTCGAACACGTCTCATCCCGGAGATCTGCGCCATGGGCGGCCTCACCCTTGACGACTTCACCCAGAGCGTTGCCTACAAGCAGATCTTTGAGCAGGGAGAGCTGCAGGGGCGCCACGAGGGACGCCAGGAAGGGCGCCAACAAGAGGCCTGCGCTCTGCTGTGTCGTCAACTAGAACGCCGGTTCGGCAGCCTGCCCGCTGAGCTGAAGGCAAGGCTTCAGGTGCTGCCGCTGGCAACACTCGAAGCTTTGAGTGAAGCGTTGCTGGAATTTCAGTGTCTCGGAGACCTGCAGTCATGGCTGGCGATGCAGGGCACTGGGGGCTGACCATGACGCTCATTCCCCCGGAGATCGGTGCCATGGCTGGCCTACCCGCTGGAACCTGAGACCAGATCAACCCTTGTGCTGTCTGGTTCCGTCGTCGACAACAGTTCATGCTGCCGTTGGCTCTGGCTGAAAGCGTCACCGTCCAAATGCAGTAGCTCCCGCAGGATTTCCGTGCGGGTGGGGGCCGATACGGCCGGTTGCGACGCGCCGCAAAGACAGCTGCATCGCTTCATCACGGCTGGGTACCTGCAGCAGTACGGCCAGCACGGCACTGCTGTCGAACGCTTGGTCGATCACCAGGCCACCCTCAGCCGCAGGCTCCTTGATCGCCATAGCCCAGGATCTCGTCCTTCATTGGCGCCGGACAGCCCGCAGTGTGGAGGATGTGGTTCAGCCATCAGCCATCCGCTGCCGCGTGTTCACCAGCACGCCCTTTGATCAGGTGGAGGTTCAAGTTGAAGCGAGCCGGAATGCAGTGTGCTGCTGCTGCCTGGATGACAATACGGTGCACCACTTTCCTGCCGTTTATGCTGGGGATTCGCAGGCGCAATTAAGCCCAAGCATGCGGCTGAGATCCTGATCGCGGGATGTGGTTGTTGTTGCTGTTGACCTTGTTGTCAATATTGCGACAAGCCCACTACAGTATGCTTGAATGATTCTTGAAGTTAACCGCATGTCCGCTGCCGCCGGCCGCTTCAATCTCGATAATCAGCGTGCCCTGGTCACGGGGGCCTCTCGCGGGCTCGGCGCTGAAATCGCGTCTGGTTTGGCTGCGGCAGGAGCCGATCTTGTGATCAGCGGCCGTGATCCGATCGGCCTCGAGACCACCCGACAGGCGGTCGAACGGCTTGGCCGTCAATGCCATGGCGTGCAGGCGGATCTGCGCCGTGTTGAAGACACGTGTCGGCTGGCTGATCGGGCGTTGGAGCTGTTTGGCACAGTCGATATTCTTGTCAACAATGCCGGCGTTGTGTATGTGGAAGATTTGCTGCATACAACCCTTGAACACTGGCAGGAGACCCAGTCCGTCAACCTGCGTGCCCCCTATCTGCTCTCGCAAACACTTGCACCCGGAATGATCAAGCAGCGCCGCGGCAAGATCATCAACATCTCCTCCGTTGCCGCTGTGTTGGCACCCGAGGGTCATGGCGCCTATTCCGCCTCCAAAGGCGGGCTCAACTTGCTCACCCAGACGATGGCGGCTGAATGGGGCCGTTACAACATTCAGGCCAATGCGGTGGCCCCCACCGTGATCCTCACGGATATGGGTCAACAGGTGTGGGGAGACGCCAGCAAAGGCGAGCCGATGAAGGCGCGCATCCCGGCCAGGCGCTTCGGCGAGCCGATCGAAGTGGCCGACCTCGTGCTCTTTCTGGCCTCGCAGGCCTCCAATTTCATCTGCGGCCAGGTGATCCGATTGGATGGCGGCCTGACCGCCGTGTGAATGGGCCGTGCTGGCCGCGATCGCAGCGAGTCCAGATAGATTGGTTGCTGCAGCCTTGCTGTAGCTGTCGCAGAAGGGGGCAAGAAAGCTGAGCGTTGTGATCTGGGAATGTCGCTTGTCTTAGTAAGGTCCATCATCAAACTGACCTGCCGGCAACAGCAACGACCCCACCGACGCCACAAGCGCTTCCAATCAACTACCGATCCCAAAACCACCCTTCCTTAAGGGCGGCCCCCCAAGCCAGGAGCCTGCTCCGCCAGCCGGCGCCGTAGCTGGCCGCAGGCGGCATCGGCATCGAGACCGCGGCTGGCCCGCACACTCACGGCGATGTGGCGATCCTCCAGGCTGCGGCGGAACGCCTCCACCGCCGCCGGCGTGGGTCGCCGGAAGGACTCCTCGGCAATCGGGTTATAGGCGATGAGATTCACATGGCTCTGGAAGCCCCGCAGGCGAGCGGCCAGGGCCGCGGCGTGGCGGGGTTGGTCGTTGATGCCGCCGAGCAGGATGTATTCGAAGCTCACCCGCCGGCCCGTGAGCGCCACGTAGCGACGGCAGTCGTCCAGCAGGGCCTCGATCGGGTAGGCCCGGGCAGTGGGGATCAGCTGCTGGCGCAGGGCCTGATCCGGCGCGTGCAGACTCACCGCCAGGGTGAACTGGGCGCGGCCGAGGCGTTCCAGGGCTCGCTGGGCCAGGGCCGGCAGGGCCGCCGGTACGCCCACGGTACTGACGGTAATCTGCCGCTGGGCCATGCCCAGATCGCGGCAGAGGCAATCGATCGCGCTCAAGACGGCCTCAATGTTTAACAGTGGTTCCCCCATGCCCATGAACACCACATGGCTGGGGCGCCTCTGCATCGCCTCCCGCACGCTGAGCACCTGATCAACGATCTCGTGCACCGCCAGGGAGCGCTGCAACCCCCCCTTGCCGGTGGCGCAGAACAGGCAGGCCATCGGGCAGCCCACCTGGCTGCTGACGCAGACCGTGAGCCGATCGGCTGACGGGATCCCCACGCTTTCGAGGCTCAGGCCATCGCCGGTGCCGAGCAGCAGCTTGACGGTGCCATCGGCCGCCAAGGAGCGATGCAACACAGGCAAGCGCCCGATTAGGGCCGTGCCGGCGTTGGCCAAGGCGCCCACACCAGGGTTCATCCCGTCCGGATCGCTCCAGGCCTCGGCCGAAAGCGTGCCGCTCGGCGGCTGGGATGGGGCGATCGAGACCGGCGCGTTGGAGGGCTCAAGCTCGGCGGACGGCCGCGAGGCCGGGCCCGATTCAGGCGCCGTGGTCGCGACCGCAGCAGGCTCAGCACCCGAGGTGGCGGCTGCGGTGAGGGGGTTGCTCGGCCCAGGCGGCGGCGGCGTCTGGCCGAGCAACTGCTGCCTCCAAGCCTTGGGCAGCACCGTGATCGCGGCCAAATCCCGGGCGCCGCGGTCGTAAATCCAGGCGTGCAGCTGGCGGCCACGGAAGGCGGATTGGCCCTGGGCAACCGCCCAGGCTTCCAGCTCCGCCAGGCTCCGACCCAGCAGCGGCGTCTGCGGGGAGAGCGACGCCGGTTGGACCCCGGCTAGGGCCGGGGCGGGAGGCGACACGGCCAGGCCTGGGGCCGGGGTTGCGGGGGCCGGGGTTGCGGGGGTCGGGGGTGTGGCGGTCGGCTGGCTGGTGGAGCCGGAGCGCTCGCGGCTTCGCGAGCTGGAACGATCCCGATCGTTGGCGCGGGAGGGGCCGGCTGGCCGCCGCCGAGCAGAAGTGGCCGCCCGCGAGCCTGAATCTGCCACCAGAGGCTCAGGCCGACTGGCTGGGCGCCTGCGAGGCGAGCGCGCCGGCGCAGCCGGATCCGGGATGGCCTCCGACCTTCTCAGGCGCCGAATGAGCGGCGGGTTGCCGGGGTCCGCATCAACTGAACGCAGGTCGGCAGACTCGCTACGGAGGCGATCACGGAACCGAGCGGGGGGATTGCTTGGCTGGGGGCGAGCGGGCTGACCCTGAATCTGGGACGTCCGTGAGGACGGCCTGCCAGCGGAGCCTCGCCCCGCCCGCGGCGATTTCATCGTGGGAATGGGATTAAGGCCAAATCAATATGCCGTGGCCGAGCTTCCACTCCACCGCCAGCAGGGCGATGAAGCCCAGCATGGCGATGCGACCGTGCAGAAGCTCGTTGTGCTGGTGAAAGCCCCAGCGGGGCTGCCGCTGGCGAGGGATCGACGTCCCCAGGGCGGTCAGGGGCGAATCAGTCATCGCTGAGCAGGCCCTCCTCCTGTAAGCCCTCTAGGGCCTCGGGATCGGGCAACAGATCCTCCTCTAGGCCATCCTCCACGCTGGGACGCACAAAGGCGGCAAAGGCGCTGCTGCTGGCTTCGATGCCGTGGCGACTGCGGGTGGCCTCCAGGTCCTCGTCGGAGGGGTCATCGAGAACGGCGGCGGGAGTGGTGGGGAAGGGCATCTCCACGGTGTAGTCCGGCCGCAGGTTCTGGCTGCGGCGATAGCCAGCCTCCTCCTCAAGGATGTCGGGGTGGGGCCCGGCCTCGGCGCGCAGCTCCTCCTCGAAGCCACCGAAGCCTGTGCCGGCAGGGATCAAGCGGCCGATGATCACGTTCTCTTTGAGACCCCGCAGCCAATCCTTCTTGCCTTCGATGGCCGCTTCCGTGAGCACCCTGGTGGTCTCTTGGAACGAGGCGGCGGAGATGAAGCTGTCGGTGTTGAGCGACGCCTTGGTGATGCCCAGCAGCACCGGAGTGATCACCGCCGGGGCCCGTCCGACAACGGCCATGGTCTCGTTCTCCTTCTCCACCCCGCGCAGCTCCTTGAGCTCACCGGGCAGGAAGGTGGTGTCACCGGCATCTTCAATCCGCACTTTGTTCGTCATCTGGCGGACAATGACCTCAATGTGCTTGTCATCGATCGTGACGCCCTGGGATTTGTAGACGTTCTGCACCTCCTGAACCATGCGGAACTGGAGCTGGGAGATTGCCTCTTGGGCCGCCTCAAGGATGTTTTTGCGGGTGCGCAGATCCTCGAAGTAGCACTCCAGCAGCTCATGGGGATTGATCGGGCCGTCGGTGAGCAGTTCTCCGGCCTTCACCTCCTGTCCATCGGACACCATGACGGTGCGACCCAAGAGAATCGGGTAGTCGATGCGGGCCTCATCGGAGTCAACAACAGAGACGGTGATCGAGTCATCGTCCTCACCCTGCTTGATCTCCACCCGGCCGGCCTTGCGGCAGATCACTGCGGAATCGCGGGGGCGACGGGCTTCCAGCAATTCCTCAATGCGCGGTAGGCCTTGGACGATGTCACCGGTTTTCTGGCGCTCAAACACCAGCAGCGCCAGGCCGTCTCCCCGTTGCACAAGCTCGCCATCGCGAACGTGCAGCACAGAATCGGGCGACACCATGTAAGGCCGGCCGAGGCGCACGCGCAGGCTGCCGCCGGCAATGTGCTCAACCTCGCCGCAACAGGGAGCCAGCACGCCAGGGGCCAGCTCGTCCCCATCCACCACCCGCTGCCCAAGCGACACGCTTGCGGCGGAGTTGCCGAGTTCGATCTCACGGGTGTCCTCGGAACGCTCAACGATCAACCGCCGGATCGGCTCTCCGGGAGCAGGATCCGGTAGCTGGACCACGCCGTCGTCCTTGCAAAGGATCTGGGTGGTGGCCACCACGTCACCACGCTTGACCGAGTCGCCGTCGACAACCTGAAGCTCCGTGTGGGTGGAGCCGTGGCTGGCGTCGGAGAGGGTGTCGCGGCGCACCAGCAGGGTTTCCAAGATCACCAGTTGCAGGCGATCGATCGTCTTGGCGCGCTTGTCCGCTACCACCTCCACATCCACGGTCATCTGAGGGGTGGTGTCGAAGGTCTCAAGGATCAGCTGGGTGCGCAGCAGCTCAACCCCCTCCACGGATTTGATCAGCTCACCATCCTTGAAGGTGAGGCGCTGGGTGGCGCGCAGGCCCAGCGAAGGTCCGCCATTCTGTTTGACCGATGAGAGATCGGGCAGATGGGCCGCATCGGGGATTGGATACTCCTCGATCGGCCGCAACAGCAAGGCACTGCCTTGAGGAGTTTCGACAGCCTCAACAAAATGCATCGCCGAGGCGGTGATGCCTGGTGCGATCTCTTCGCCGGGATTCACCAGCTTGCCTTCACCGGTAAAGCGGGAGAGCAGCTTGTTATCGCTGATCAGATGCAGCTCACCAGAGCGGACAATGATTTCGCGCAGAATATCATTCTTTTGAGTAACCGTCACAATCCCGGCGGTCTGGCTGAAGATGTCCTTCACCACTTCGGTGCCGGCCTCAATCCATTGACCGTCTTCGATCATCAGCAAGGAAATATCCTTGTTGATCTCATGGGTTTCCTGGGGGATCCACAGCAAGGTGCCGCCTTTGCTGACCTCGTAGCCGTGCTTAGCGGAACGGGCTTTCTTGATGGCTAGGCCAGGCGAGAAGCGCACGGTGCCACCGGTCTTTGTGCGGAAGCGATCGTCCGCCAATTCGGCAATCACCTCATCTTTGCCGATCTTGCTACCAGGCTGCGTCTTGAGCAGATAGCGGGTATTGTCCTTACCCTCAAGGTGCCAGATTTCACCCGAATGGGTGGTCTCACCAACCAGCTTGCAATCCTTCAAGGTGAGGCTGGCCGTGACGATCTGCACCTCCCGTGAATCTCCGGCTGATTCCCGCAGACGTACGGCACCGCCGTATTCGCTCACCAGGCGACTTTCCGCCAGCACCTCGCCCTTGGTGACCGCTCGGTTCGCCTCGATGACGGGCTGAGCATTGGGCGGTAGGTTATATACATCGCCGCTGAACACCCAGAGACGGCCAAGGCGTTGTGCCTTGTGGGTGATGTTGCCCTGCCGGTCGGTGACCTCCCGGGGCTGGATCACATCTTCAAAGCGCACCTGACCGGCCAGGTCGCAGATCACATCCTTGGTGGCCTTCTCGACGCTCTTCTTGACCTGGGCTCCCGACGAAATCTGGGCAAGGATTTCGTCCGGACCAATCTGCTGGCCATCATCAACAAACAGGATCGAACCGGAGGTGATGCTGAGCCTTTGCACTTTGCCACTGCCGCTGGGCTTGACCTCAAGGCTGAAATCGGTCTCGGCGAGATGGGCTTCGACGCCGTGGGGCGTGCGGTGTGGCCGCACCCGAGCCTTGGCGCCGAACTCGATCAGACCGCCCGCCAATGAGCGAACCACACCGGTTTCGGCGGTGGACACACCGCCGGTATGGAACGTGCGCATGGTGAGCTGGGTGCCGGGCTCGCCAATGGACTGGGCAGCGATGATGCCGACTGCCTCGCCAAGATCCACGAGTTGGTTGTGCGCCAAGGCCCAGCCGTAGCACTTGCGGCAGACGGAGCGGGAAGCCTGACAGGTGAGCGGCGAACGCACCGCGACCGTGTGGATGCCGGCCTGCTCGATGGCGCGGCTCAGGCTGCCATCCATCTCTCCATCGCGCTCCACCAACACCTTGCGATCGGCGTCGGTAACGGGTTCGGCTGCAAGCCGACCGATCAGTTTGCTGTAGAAGCGACCCTTTTCATCAGCATGGATCAGGATGCCGCGGGTGGTGCCGCAATCGTCTTCGCGCACGATGACATCCTGGGCCACGTCCACCAGGCGCCGGGTGAGATAGCCCGAGTCGGCCGTGCGCAGGGCCGTATCCACCAGGCCCTTACGCGCACCGTAGGAGGAGATCACATATTCGGTAACGGTTAACCCTTCCCGGAAGTTGGTACGGATTGGCAGGTCGATAATCTCCCCTTGGGGATTCGCCATCAGGCCGCGCATGCCCACCAGCTGACGCACCTGTGACATGTTGCCACGAGCGCCTGAGTTGGCCATCATCCAAACGGAATTCAAGGGCGCGTTTTCGTTGAAGTTCTTTTTGACTTCTTCAACGAGACGTTCGTTGGTCTCCGTCCAGGTGTCGATGACTTTGGTGTGACGCTCCACCTCGGTGATCTCTCCCAGCCGATAACGCTCCTCGGTGTCGGTGATCTGCTGCTCCGCTTCCTGCAGCAATCGGGCCTTCTGGCTGGGGATGCAGAGATCATCCACAGAGATGGATACCGCCGCTTGGGTGGCGTAATGAAAACCCAGATCCTTGAGTTCATCCGCCATCGCTGCCGTGGCGGCGGTGCCATGGTGCTTAAAGGCCCAACTCATCAGCGTGCGCAGGGCCTTCTTATCGATCACCTGGTTGCGGAAGGGCGGCAATGGCTTGCTGGGCAGAGCGGCCTGAGCTGCGGCAGCTGCGCTAGCGGCGGCGGCGGCAGCGGCTTTCGAGGCTTTCCTGGAGGTCTTTTTGGCGGGGGTAGCAGTCATGGCGGCGCGCAATGGTGGGCGGAAGGAAGAGCGAGGGCGAAATCTGCCGCGGGTCAGGTAGAGGCGACGGCGTCGATGATGGTGTGGTTGATCACAACACGGCCAACGG
>Ga0315903_10012152_pt1 | contig 10062 bp, 8 predicted proteins | sample LakEriMetagenome_7_FD_203524 | JGI IMG/M metagenome (GOLD analysis project Ga0315903, IMG submission 203524) | Freshwater fungal communities from buoy surface, Lake Erie, Ohio, United States - Buoy 2 MA119 | ecosystem: Environmental > Aquatic > Freshwater > Lake | place: USA: Lake Erie, Ohio... | reverse complement strand
CGGTCAACCATACAGCGTAACAACAAATCAGGAAACATGAAAATATTCATTCAAAATATGGTAAGTCTGCGGTGCAAGATGCTGGTGAAGTCAGAGTTAGAGAAATTAGGCATTGACTACAAATCGATTGAACTGGGTGAAGTGCAATTGGTAGAACCTTTATCTGACGCTAGAAGATTATTGCTTAAGACTGTATTGCATAAATCAGGATTAGAATTAATGGATGATAAAAAAGCCATGATGATTGAAAAGATAATAAACATTATTGTTGAAATGGTACATTATAGTGATGAACTACCATCAGTCAAATTTTCAATCTTTCTTCAAGAGAAGATGAAACAAGACTATCATAAAATGGCAGAGATATTTTCAAAAACAAAAGGGATTACTATTGAACATTTTATCATTTTACATAAAATAGAAAAAATAAAAGAACTCATCACATACGACAATTTAAATCTCACCGAAATTTCCTACAAAATGCATTATTCCAGTGTAGCGCATCTATCGAGGCAATTCAAACAAATAACAGGATTAACGCCTACATTTTTCAAGTCACTTAATAAAAAAGATCGTACCAATTTAGAAGATTTATAAAGCTTCAAAATACTTTTCTTTATAATCATACAACAATCATTTCTTATTGTGTAACATGTAAGGCAATCAGAGGTCTCACCTTTGTGTTGTTGTAAAAGTTCATTCGCAATATGAATAAATTAAAAATGAAAAGTAATCAAGAATTGCACACACATATTCTGAATGCTATTAAATGGGAGCCCTTATTACATGCAGCAGCAGTAATGCTGAAGATTTGACGTTGGGTAGTACTGCGCATACAATAATCAAGCATTATACTGTCTTTATTTTTATAATGCCAGCGAAAACAAAGCAAAATGAAAAGTAACTTAGAATTAGAAAAAGGGAAGGCGCATATAATTGTTGAAATAATTGAATACATGCCAAAAGCGGTTGTCAGTAGAACCATCATCAAGAAAACTACCGGAAATATTACGGCTACTTCCATGTCCACCGGCGAAGAATTGGGAGAAAAAACAAGACCGTTTGATACTTATGTGCAAATTATTGACGGAGCTGCAGAATTAATAATAGAAGATAAATTCATTCTCTTAAAATTAGGCGAAGGCATAATCATACCAGCACATGCCAAACATAGTTTTACTGCCAACGAACAATTTAAAATGATTACAACCGTAATAAAGAGCGGCTATGAAGAATAGCCTTTTATAAAACCAAATTCACTCATTATAAAATCTAAATATCATGTCAAAGGAAAAAGAAGGAAAAATAAAATCTGATAAGAAGGCCCCAGCTAAAACGGCTAAAGAAAAGAAAATAGCCAAAGCTCAAAAGAAAAACGACAAAAACAGTATTGGCAAAATACTTTAGCAATAATGATAACTGTAAATAAACATGGCATTTTACTTCGCAAAACAAGCAATATTTTTGAAAATGAAGGTGTGTTGAATCCTGCGGCAATTAAGGTAGGAGACATTATTCACATGTTTTATAGAGCAGTAACAAAAGACAATTATTCTACTATTGGTTATTGTACCCTTTCTAGCCCTTTAGTCGTAAAAGATAGAAGTGAATCCCCAATTCTCGTTCCACAAGCCGAATACGAATTTCAAGGATTGGAAGATCCTCGAATCGTAGAAATTGAAGGAATTTATTACCTTTCCTATACCGCATATAATGGTGTAAATGCGTTAGGGGCATTAGCTACCTCCACCGATTTGATACATTGGCAAAAGCATGGAATTATTGTACCAAAAATAACTTACGATGAGTTTATGCACTTTATAGAAGCAGAAGGTGCTAAACATGACAAATACATACGCTTTAACGAATATCAAAAAAGTCATGAAAAACAAGATCGAAAAATATTTTTGTGGGATAAAAACCTAATTTTTTTTCCACGTAAAATTGAGGACAAATTTTGTTTTTTGCATCGCATTAAGCCCGATATACAAATCGTTGTGGCCATAAATAAACTAGAAGATTTAACCATAGCGTTTTGGCAGAACTACTTTTCCACTTTTGACGAATACATTGTATTGGCCCCCAAATATCATCATGAAGTAAGCTATATTGGTAGCGGTTGTCCGCCTATAGAAACGGATTCAGGTTGGTTGCTCATATATCATGGAGTGCACGACACGATAAAAGGCTACGTTTATTCTGCTTGTGCTGCTCTGCTCGATTTGAAGAATCCACAAAAAGAAATTGCAAGACTACCGTATCCCTTATTTTATCCTGAAAAAGAGTGGGAATTGAAAGGGGAAGTTAACAATGTTTGTTTCCCTACGGGTGCTGTGGCTGAAGATGATACACTATATATTTATTATGGCGCCGCAGATGAACGGATAGCTGTAGCATCGGTAAGTGTAAAAGAATTATTAGCAGAATTAGCTTTAAATAAAATTTAAATATAACACTTATGAACACAGAGATTGTTTTTTATCGATCATTTAACGAACGGATTTTCGGGGAATCAAAAACCGAAAAATCACCTATTTATACAAAAGGTGTAATTGCGCCTCAATGCCATCTCCCAGAAATATTATTTATTACTTCGTTCCCTCCAAGAGAATGTGGCATAGCAACCTATTCGCAAGATTTGATTCACGCGTTAAACATTCAGTTTGAAAATAGTTTTATCAATTCTATTTGTGCTCTAGAGTCTGAAACAGAACATCATAATTACAAACAACAACCAAAATATATTTTAAATACAGACAGCAGAAATTCATTTCTAAAAACTGCCTTTCATATCAATAAAGACGATGAGATAAAGATGGTTGTTATGCAACACGAGTTTGGTTTTTTTGAAAAAAAAGAAATGGAGTTTAAACAACTTTTTGATAGTATTTCTAAACCTATAGTGTTTGTTTTTCATACGGTTTTACCGAATCCAAGTAATGAACAAAAAATAAAAGTTGAAGATATGACGGCTATTGCCTCGGCAATTATTGTAATGACAAATGACGCGGCAATCATTTTAATGAATGACTACAAAGTGGCAGCCTATAAAATTTCGGTAATTCCTCATGGCACACATTTAGTACATTCATTAAGTAAAGAAAAACTTAAAAAACATTTTCAGCTTTCAAATAAAATGGTGCTAAGCACTTTTGGTTTATTAAGCTGTAGCAAAAGTATTGAAACTACATTAAATGCATTGCCAGAAGTAATAGCCAAAATCCCTAACGTTTTATTTTTGATATTGGGCAAAACTCATCCAAATGTTGTAAAGCATGATGGCGAAAGTTATAGAACAATGTTAGAAGACAAAGTGAAGGAATTAAAATTGGAGCAGCATGTTCGGTTTGTAAATGAATTCTTGGATTTGCCTATACTTTTAGAATATTTACAACTTACAGATGTTTATTTATTTACATCCAAAGATCCAAATCAAGCAGTTAGCGGCACATTTTCGTATGCAGTAAGTAGCGGTTGCCCAGTTATCTCAACACCTATTCCACATGCTAAAGAAATACTAAATGATAATAATGGAATTTTAATTGACTTTGAAAATTCAGTACAATTATCGAAGGCAGTTATTTCACTATTAATGAATGAAAAATTAAGAGCCGAAATATCCCTAAACAGTTTTCACAAAATGGCTTCAACTGCTTGGCAAAACTCGGCAGTCGCGCATGCACTACTTTTTCAAAAAATATCTTCAAATGCATTTCAATTAAACTATAAGATTCCAGTATTAAAACTTTCTCATATCAAAAAAATGACAACAAATTTTGGCATCATACAGTTTGCCAAAATAGCAAGTCCAAATATTCATACTGGTTATACATTAGATGATAATGCTAGAGCATTAATAGCCATTTGTCAGCACTACGAATTGTTTAGAGACGAGGGGGATTTGCGTTTAATAAATACCTATTTGAACTTTATAAAACACTGTTTACAACCTAATGGAAAATTTCTTAATTATGTAGATGAACAAGAAGAATTCACCTTGCAAAATAGTTTAGAAAACCTTGAAGATAGTAATGGAAGAGCTATTTGGGCTTTAGGATTTGCTTGTTCTTTAAAATACTTACTACCGATTAATTTAACCAATGAAGCAGAGAATTTATTGGAAAGAGCAATCCCTCATATAAAAAATATTCATTCTACACGAGCAATGGCCTTTATTATTAAAGGTTTGTGCTATCAAAATAAAATGAAGAATAAGTACTTGATTGAACTATTTGCGAATCGCTTAGTTCAAATGTATAAACATGTTAGAACCGCAGAATGGTTTTGGTTCGAAGATTATTTAACTTATGGAAATGGTCTTTTGCCTGATGCATTACTTAGTGCATATACCAGAACCAACAATGAGGTGTATAAAATAATTGCAAGAGAAAGTTTTGGCTTTCTACTTTCAACAACTTTTATTGATGGGAAAATAAAGGTTATCTCAAACAAAGGGTGGCATATCAAAGACAACTTAATTGAAAAACCCGTCGGTGGTGAACAGCCAATCGATGTAGCTTATACAATAATGACATTAGAATTTTTTTACGCTGTATTTGGCAAGCTTGAATATAAAGAAAGGGCAATAAATGCTTTTAATTGGTTCTTAGGTGAAAATCACTTACATCAAATAGTTTACAATCCTTGTACTGGTGGCTGTTATGACGGTGTAGAAGAGTTTAATGTAAACCTAAATCAGGGGGCCGAATCAACCCTCAGTTATTTGTTGGCCAGATTAGCATTGGAAAGAATGCAACCAAAAAAAGACTCTTTATTTAATAGTAATGGAAATTCAATGAATTTGATCTCAGAAGAGCTTTATTCAATGCAAGCAAGTCTTTCAAATTAATGAACAACAAAGTATGTGAACCATTTTTTAATAATCAGTAATAAAAATAGTAATGAATAAATATACAGAACAACGACCATGGGGCAATTTTGAACAATTTTGCCATAATGAAAAAACCACCGTTAAAATAATTCAAGTGAAACCTTATGAAGCAACTAGCCTTCAATTTCATTATCATCGAGATGAATTTTGGAGAGTTATAGAAGGGGCTGGCAAAATCATCATTGGTAAAGACACTATCAAAGTAGAAAAAGGAGATGAATTTTTTGTCCCTCACGAGACAAACCATCAAATCATAACAAGCAGTACTTCTTTAAGTATTTTAGAAATATCCTTTGGCGATTTTGACGAAAATGACATTGTGAGACTGGAAGACAAGTATGATAGAATTACGGCAACCGTCGTTTAATATCTATTGGAATTTTGTAACACCGATTGGTAGTGCTTTAAGCTAGGTTCGCCATCAACATCAATCTCATCGCACAGATAACTTTGCCGATAATCATAAATATTATTTGCGGCTCTAATCCTGCGGAATATTATTTATTAGGTCATAGAAAAAAATCACACTAACTTAAGGTCAACAAATTGAAAGCCTTATCAATTCATCCTCATATTATCAATCAACCTCACTCCCTCAAAATGTGTTGCAATCAATACGACCATTTTTTTATCTAATTCAAAATTGTCCAATTGCTTCAAACTATCGGCTTCTGCCAAATAAATATACTCAGTTTTGAAACTTTCTTTTTCCAATAAGTCCAAACATTCAGCTTTTAGTTCGAGAAAGCTTTTTGATTCTTGTTCGGATTTTATTTTTTGAAGACATTTATATATTAAGCTTGCAGCTTCTTTTCCTTCAACACTAAGTCGTGCATTACGCGAACTCATTGCTAAGCCATTTTGCTCTCGTAATGTTGGACAAGTGACTAGTTTGCAATCAATTTCTTCTTGATGTATCATTAGTTTAACGACCATGCATTGTTGAAAGTCTTTCTCACCTAAATACATTTTTTGAGGCCGCACCGCATTTAATAATTTATGAACAATCGCGCATACTCCGTTAAAATGTCCTGGTCTGAATTCACCATCTAAGACATTATCAAGATAACCAATATTGTATTTTTTTATATTTGTAATTCCATCAGGATACATTTCTGAAAGATTGGGCAAAAAAAGTATATCTGTGCCTGCATCAATCAATTTTTCAATGTCTGATTCAAGCGTGATGGGATATTTCTCAAAATCTTTAGGGTCGTTGAATTGAGTCGGATTTACAAAAATGCTACATACGGTTGTAGCGTTTGCTAATTTCGAACTATTAATTAATGAGATATGCCCTTCATGCAAAGCCCCCATAGTTGGCACAAAACCAATAGGCTGTGGCTGATTATCAAGGTATTGATGTAAAACATGTATAGATTTTATTATATGCATAAAAATTCAAATGTACTCTTCTTTCAGTCAATGTATAAAAAATCGATAAAAAAGACTATTTTTGCACACCGAAATAAATTATTTCCTTCATCAAATAAATTAGAGTCTGTGATCCAAAAGAAAAAAGTTCTTTTTATTTCCCACGAGTTTGCTCCTTATAACGAAGAAACCGACTTTGCGAAAATACTCAATATACTTGCCGTAAAGTCTAACGAATCGGGCTACGAAGTAAGAGCCATTATGCCACGTTTCGGTACTATCAATGAACGTCGTCATCGCTTACACGAGGTCGTTCGATTATCAGGCATCAACATTACAGTAGATAAAGAAGATCATCCTTTGGTGATTAAAGTCGCTTCATTACCCAATGCTCGTTTGCAAGTTTACTTTATGGATAATGAGGATATGTTCAAACGCAAACAAACTTTCCATGATGAGAGCGGTACTGCATTTGAAGATAATGCGGAAAGAACCATCTTTTTCTGTAAAGGCGCTTTAGAAACTGTTAAAAAATTTGGTTGGCCTCCCGACATCATTCATGTGCATGGCTGGATGAGTGCTTTGATTCCTATGTATATAAAGTCTTATTACAAAAAGGAGCCTGTATTTGCTAACTCTAAAATAATATATTCTGCTACAAAAGAAATCTTAAAAGAAAAGCTAGGTGAAACTTTTTCAAAACAAGTACTTGCTAGTACGCCTTTGAAAGAAAAAGACTTAGAAATATATAAAGATGGCGCGAACGTGGATATGAATATTGGCGGTGCCTCTAACGCGGATGCAGCCATTTTTGCAGATGAAGAAGTAGACGCGAAATTAATTTCCGCTATCAAACCAACTCGAAGTAAGAAAGTGTTAAATTTTAGTTCCGCTAGTGAAGATGTAAGCGATATTATGGAACTCTACAATAACTTAGCGGGCAAATAACTTTAATGACAAGATTACTATTTGCTTTGAGACATAAGCGAGTTTCCCTAATATTGAATACCCTTTTCTTAGCGATTATTTTCAATTCTTGCAAAGAAAATACTATACTACCTTCTGACCTTGTGCCTTCTGTAGATAATATCAACACCTTTCTTGATACATCACTGTTAGTTCAGGCTAATAATAAGTATGAAGATTCTTTATTAACGGGTGGAATACGTAATAACTTTCGTGTTGCTAGTAATGCAACATTTTTTCATGCCATTGGTAATCTCGAGTTAGACCCTATTTTTGGAGCTACACATGCAGCTTCGCATGTAGAAGTGGTTCCTCCTTCTAGTAATTTTAGTTTTCGCTCTCAATTAACAGGTACCGATAGAACTATTGACTCGATTGTTCTATCTATTCCGTACATAAGGGCATACGGTGATACAACTTACGGATCTCCACAGAATTTTGCAGTTTATCGTTCGATGCAACGTCTATCTCGCGATTCAGCACAGTACGAATTCACAGAAGATAAATTTAATGCAACTGATGTGTTAGCGACTCAACGTGTTGATTTTCGCACAATGGCTACCGATTCACCTATGGTTGGGACAGGAAAAGCTGCACCTCAACTACGTTTCAAGTTGAGTCAAAATTTTATTGATGATTTAGAAGCTCAAGTAGATTTAGGCTCGAGTGGTGCGGCAGCGAGTACTGACGCCTTTCTTAATTGGTTAAACGGATTTTATATCAAACCTATTAATAAAGACGGCTCAGCCTTAGGTTATTTCAATACTTACGGAACAAGGATGAATATTTATTACAGATATACGACCTCTGCCAGTAAACAAGATACTGTCGTTGATGTATTCGGTTATGACCCAACTAGTTGTAATCGATATAATACTATTCAACGAAATTATAGTAATTCTAAATTAACAGGTTTTCTAAACACTTCTAATCCGAATGGAGATTCAATTTTATTCATACAAAATGAACCGGGCACTGCTGTAACGATTGCTTTTCCTGACCTCAAAAATTTTGTAAATGTCATCGTTAATAAAGCTGAACTTATTTTTACACAAGCAACGCCTTTCCCATTTGATTTTAATAATATTTATACTCCAATGGATCGTATGCAAATATTATTAACCAACAAAGATAATTCTTCGGAAACATTTGTTAGAGACTATGCCATATTAGGATCTGAATTTGTTGATGGTAAAAAAAGAACCATCACGATTGGAGGTAAGAGCTATACACAATATAAGTTTAATTTAGCCAACACTTTTCAAAGAGTAATTTCACAAAAAGATACTACTTTTAGACTTAAAATTATGGGTCAAAATTCAAATACGGCTTACCCGGGCGCTTTTAGGGTTGTTTTACATGGAAATACAAGCGACATAAACGCATTGAAACCAAGATTGAATTTGATTTATACAAAAATTAAGTAAACCTTAAACTCTATTATTCGTTATGTGTGGAATTGTCGCTTACATTGGTCAAAGAGAAGCCTATCCAATTTTAGTAAAAGGATTAAAAAGATTAGAATATCGTGGCTATGATAGTGCTGGCGTGGCTCTGTTAGATGGTACTTTAAATATTCTTAAAAAAGAAGGCAAAGTTTCCGACATGGAAAGGTATGCCGAAGGAAAGAACAAAAGAGGCAATATTGGCATAGGCCATACACGATGGGCAACACATGGTGTGCCTTGCGATCGAAATGCACATCCTCACATTTCTAACTCAGGAGATTTAGCTATTATTCATAATGGTATTATCGAAAATTATGCCGCTATCAAAGAAGAATTAGCCCAACGGGGTTATACATTCGAAAGCGATACTGATACAGAAGTTCTTTTGAATTTAATAGAAGATATAAAAAAGGAAGAAGTTGTTTCAACCGAAGAAGCTGTGAGAATCGCTTTGAATGAGGTAATTGGAGCTTACGCAATTGTTGTTTTAGATAAAAATGATCCAAATAAATTAATCGCCGCTCGCAAAGGAAGCCCATTGGTAATCGGAATTGGGAAAGAAGAATTTTTTGTTGCTTCAGATGCATCACCCATTATTGAGTATACAAAAAATGTAGTTTACCTTGATGACGAAGAAATTGCGATTTTAAATCGTAATGGCAAATTAGATATAAAGACATTAGGCAATATTAATAAGTCGCCCTATATCCAAAAGCTTGAAATGGATCTGGAGAAAATCGAAAAAGGCGGTTACGAGCATTTTATGCTTAAAGAAATATATGAACAACCGCAAGTTATTTTGGATTGTATGCGCGGAAGAATGAATGCTGAGCAAGGTTGGATTAAACTAGGTGGTGTGAATGAGTATGCCGCACGTATCAATAACGCAAAACGATTTATTATAACGGCTTGTGGCACTTCTTGGCATAGCGGTTTAATTGGTGAGTATTTAATCGAAGAGTTAGCACGCATTCCGGTAGAAGTTGAGTATGCCTCAGAGTTTCGCTACCGAAATCCTATCGTGAACGAAAAAGATGTTGTGATTGCTATTTCACAATCAGGCGAAACAGCCGATACATTATCTGCCATTCAAATTGCGAAAGAACGTCAAGCCTTGATATATGGCATTTGCAATGTAATTGGTTCATCTATTGCTCGAGCCTCACATGCGGGTTCATACACGCATGCAGGCCCTGAAATTGGCGTTGCTTCCACAAAAGCTTTTACAGTACAAGTTACTTTACTCACTTTACTTGCCTTACAATTAGCTGAAAGCAAAGGCACTATTTCTCAATCTCGATTACGTCAAGTACTCATAGAAATGGAAACAATTCCTGATAAAGTACGTGAAGTATTACAATGTGATAATCTAATTAAAGCCAT
>Ga0315903_10012150_pt1 | contig 10064 bp, 14 predicted proteins | sample LakEriMetagenome_7_FD_203524 | JGI IMG/M metagenome (GOLD analysis project Ga0315903, IMG submission 203524) | Freshwater fungal communities from buoy surface, Lake Erie, Ohio, United States - Buoy 2 MA119 | ecosystem: Environmental > Aquatic > Freshwater > Lake | place: USA: Lake Erie, Ohio... | reverse complement strand
CCAGCAGCCAGCAGCCAGCAGCCAGCAGCCAGCAGCCAGCAGCCAGCAGCCAGCAGCCAGCAGCCAGCAGCCAGCAGCCAGCAGCCAGCAGCCAGCAGCCAGCAGCCAGCAGCCTGGTGCAGTTACCGCTTATATATCTCCTCTAATGGAATATCAGTCAGCAATAATTGTGATTCTAGCATTCCTATTTCAATGTCCAACTTATCCAAATCATCATCGCTTAACTCACAAGCGGATAGCTTTTTTTCTAGTTCTCTGAACTTCGCCAACATTTCGTACTTGTTCACAGTGTAATCCTCATTTGTTGTTTAAGTGTTTACAGTGTAAATGATACAAGTAACGCTGTCAACTGTTAACAGTGTAAAAATACGCTTACAATGTAAACTTTTTACACTGTAAACTAGTAACAGCGTTCACTTTTTACACTGTGAACGGTTTTACGCGCCATTTAGCCTACTTTTTAATCAAATGTAATACAATTTGTTGTCATACATTTTTGGCGTGTAAATCAACGCATTTTGTAGTACAAAGTATTCATGATTTACGCGCCAAAAGTTTACTGTGTCAAATGATTTACGCGCCAAAGTTTACTGTGTCAAATGCAAATTGCACCGATTTAGTGCAATTGTACGAAAAATAGGCGAAAGTATCCCGATGTAATACGTTTTGCGAGTTGTGCTTCCCTGACCCTTAAAAAACCAATATTTGTAAATTTTTTTTTTTTTCATTTTTCCAATTTCTTTTTACCATGCCAGTGATAAAACTATTTTCGTATTACATGTTGACACTGTCACTTGTACTGTTTACACTGTCAACATCAACCAACAACTGAGGCAAAACAAAATGACCCACGCAATCATCGAGTGCTACAACTACGAAAGAAGCAAAAAGGTAGCTTTGCGCGACCTGCGAAAATGGCTGGCTCGCGGCTGGATTGTCGTCGAGTACATCTGACCACCTAAAGCCCCAGCAATGGGGCATCAACAACACACCAGAGGAAAAACCATGAAAAAAGAACAACTACAAGCCTTGCTACTATTCGCAGCCAAAAAAGACGTTCGTTTCTACCTTAACGGCATCTATTCAGACCCAACAGGCTACCTTGTGGCCACGGACGGACATCGTATCCTTTACATTAAAACGGGTGAACCTGGTTTTGATTTAATCATCCCTCGCGAAGCGGCAGACGCGGCTGTCAAAATGGCCAAGAAAGGCCAAGAAATACCGTTGACCGCGACATCCCTCGGGCAGGTAACCTACACGCCAGTTGATGGCAAATATCCCGACTGGCGTCGGGTAATACCTGGCAGTGATAACCTGCACCCTAACCCGCAATGCCTGTTCGAATGGCAATATCTGACAGATGCAGAGAAAGCGTTCAAGTTAATGGGTGCTGACGGTGCTCAATTGGGCTTCAGTGCAGGCGAGGCGATTCTCGCTAACGGTAACGCTGTCGCGCTTGTAATGGGGCAGCGTAGACGCGGAGCATATTTAGAATCATATCCAGCACCACTTTAACCAGAGGAACCACAAAATGAACATCGACTTTGTACAGATGGAAAGATACCAGGCTCTAGACGATATGTTCGAAAACCCCCGCGCAGATTGGTGCTACCATAAATCCGTTGACATCATGGAAGTCGTTGCTTGGGACGATGAAGTCCAAGCAGCGTATACATACACCTATGCTTGCGACACCAAGGAGACCGGTAGGCGGTTTTACGGTATGCTTCAACTCAAAACCATTTCATAAATGATGCCCCAATAATGGGGCAACACAACCAGAGGAAAAACCATGATATACGATAGACACGTAAAAGCATTTAAAAATGTCAAAGCCGGTGTAATGTTAAAAGACGGTAAACAATTGGGAACGTTGGCATTCAAGTATGGCGCAAGCCGTGTTACCTGCTACTTGCACATTTTCGGTACTCAAATGGTATCAGGTAGCGCTGACGGCTACGGTTACGATAAAACAACCGCAGCGTTTGCCGCAGCCTGTAACAACACACAGGAGCTTAAAACCGTTGCATATGACGGCCAATCATTCGAGCAAATACTACTTGCGCATGACATCACTTACATGGTGGCGGTATGAAATACACCTATTACCGGGTAATTCAAGGCAACTATGGTCACGGCTGGAATGATGAAGACTTCCACGAATGCGGCGGCGATTTTCACACGCGTGATTATAAAGCGTTTAAGGATAATCTGAGGGCGTACCGTGAAAACGGTGGCGGCATTTATCGAGTAATCAAACGAAGAGAATTAAACAATGCAAACACTCGAAATCCTGAACAACTGCGCGAAGTTTACCCCGCGCATGAGCACAACATCGAACCCGTTGCACTTTACTTGGTGAACGATAAAGAACAAGCGCGCTTGTTGGGCGTAACCGTCAATGCAAATTTTGAATCATACTAAGGTTTAAGACTATGAACGCAAGAAAAAACCTTTTAGAACGAATTAAGGTGGCTGGATACCATGGTCATTATCGAGAAGGTACACGCCTTTATTGTGAAAACAGAATAAGCCGAAAGGTGTACGAAGAAGCTTGGCAACTAGGGCGAGCACTCAAAGCCAATGGTGCTAAGTGCACATGTCGCGAATGTGAGGTAAGACTATGAACGATAAAGAACAAGCCCGAACGTTGGGCGTAACAGTCAACGCCATTCGTTTATGGCGTAGAGGACTTCGCAAACCACACCCAAGCGTCGAACGGCTACAGGAGCTGCTAGAACTCACCCGCTTAATGGCGCCTGCTGTCTACAAGGCTTATATTGAGGGTCTGAAGTGATTACTATTCTACTAGCCGCAGTAATCACGGCATTGATAATCAAAAAAATAAAGGGGCGTTAAGCCCCTTTTTCATTCCTCCAGCAAGTGTTGTGCGGCTACCCTTGGCGGTGGGGTACCTTTTCGACTGTGCCGGTACTGGTGCGCCCTATCGCGTGCCTTAGCTGCGACAACTGCCACAATATACTCTTTAAACTGCTCGACTATTCGCTTATTGAGCGCCCATTCTGCCCGGTGCGCTAAAACCTTAGCGCCATCGTCCAGGCGCTTAATGTAATTCTCGTCTTCAAGCCTGCCTAACGCTGCAAATATTTTCTGTTCTTGCTGCCACTGATGCATCCCTGCTAGCTGCGCCCTTGCGCTTGCGCGAATATCGCATAGGGTAAAACTATCATGGTCTACCGCACGCACACACACCCAGTCAACTACCCAATTATCGAACTTGTCCAGGCCTGCAAACTCGCACAAGGTATAGCGTAACGCTGGCACAATATATTCTTGGGTGATTCTAATGGCGCGCTGCATTGTTTCGGCACTCACTACTGTGCTAAAAGGATGCTCGACGCAGTGCATAATAAGCGCCAGGCGGCCGCAAGTGCCCTCTAGTTTGCTGTAAGCGGTTAAGAACCCCTCGGCTAGTTCCAGTAATTCGTAGTCCTCTTTTTGGTCGTAGAACCACACGCGGAAGTTATGGTAGTCGTGCGCGGCTCGGTCGCTTAGGGTGTAGTTCTGTGGCGGCATACTGAATGCAAGGCGCAAGGCGGCCTCATATTGGGGCTTGTTCTGCAAGAAGTCGGGAATAATCTGGCCTAGTTGGTGCGCCTTGGTTTGCTTAGTTGTTACGGCTGGAATGAAACGCTGCAAGAGGCCATCTTGAGCTAGTTGCTTGGCGCGTAAGAGAAACACTTCGGGCTGAATGTTACCGTAGATAGAAACCGCGAAGTTCTCGGCCGATAGTGTGCCATCGCCTACCCTGTCCATGCGATAAGTGCGGCCTTCGTAACCTTGCACCCAAGAGCTACGGTCGTCGCCACTTTTCGGGTCGGTTACTTTCGCAACCCATGAGGCCATTTCATCGAGCACACACGCGACACCTCTAGGTCGCTCAGCGGCTATCCGTACAAGCTTCTGGCTGGTCACATCGGTTACTTTGAGCACAAGCGCGGCAGGCTTAACAGGCTGGTCTAATACAGTAGGCGCACCATCGCCTAGGAGCGACTCAGGTGACGCACAATAGTCTAGGTATGCCTTATGGCTAGATGCCCAAGCAGCTTCTCTACCTTCGTAGTCCAGCATCTTTAGAGCATGGCTTGGCCGGTCTTCCAGTTCGAGTTGTTCCAGTACACCAAAGAGCGGGTCACTGCCAGGTGACTTTTTATCACCAGGTGGGCCTATGACCATCATCCACAGAATAGGCGGCACTTTGAAATCACCTAAGAGCGTTAACCTAGAACGCGAGTCGATGCACGCACACGCTGCCGATAGAGCCGCCCAAGCCGGAACTGTAACATCACAGCCGCGAGTAGTGGCGACTTCTCTAGCACGCCTAGCCAACACCGGAGGCAGTAGGTCAACATCGAGCTTGGGCGGTCTAGGGCGTAGGTCGAGTAGCTCGTCAGGTGTTGCTGTGATGTCTGCGAATAGGTGGGAGTAGTCTTGTGGTGGGCGCTCCCAACCGTGTTCCTTTGCGTGGTGAAATAGGGTGGCTATGTGGATAGCTCGGTCGGGCTTGAATGACTCCCACTGACCTAAAATTTCGCGCTCCCCTTTGTACTTGTCGCCTCCTCTTGCACTCCAAGAACTCCACACTTCAAACGCTTGTTCGTGCTGTGTCGAGTGTAAGGCCATGCCGCACTCTATCCATGTCTGGCGCCCACAGTCGGCAGGAATGCACGCTAGAGCGGCTTTGACATCGTCCCAGCACACTTTAACCCCGTCCCCGCTGTCGATAGTGTGTAGCGCGTTTTTCACAAGCATGTTCTGCCACAGAGCGAGCAGTTCGGTGGGTACCACGGGCAGGCGCATCCAGTGGCCTTTACCTGCCCATCGGTAAGGTTGTTTGGTCTCAGGGTGGATTGTAGGCGGCAGGATGTCTTGCAGAGTGGTGTTTGTGCTAGTGCCACACCGTAGTTCAAAGATTACCTTCCCAGCTTTCTGTACTTTTTTGCTTTCGAGCACGATACCGAGCGGCATCATGTAGAGCAGCTTGCCGCGCCCAGCACGACCACTGTCGATGATTACTGCATCGGGAGCATTGTAGAGCGTGTTTAAGTTAATGCCATCGTCTAAGAGCATGTTTAGAGCCGTGTCCCAGTCGTCTATATCTAGCGCCATGGTGCCGCTATAGGCGTGGGCTATACCGATGCCCCAGCCTGGCGGTAGCTGGCCTTCCTTGAGCGCGTTTTCTCGCTTGTTCCATCCTTCGTGCGTGGGGCCTTTAGTGCCTGGTGGTACGGGTACAAGTGACCATCCGTATCTGATATAAGCATCGACTGAAGCGGGGTGTTGTTGAACTGGTTGCATGATTTAACCTTTTTTTGTTTTGGCTGTTGCATAGTGTAATTCACTGTATTACAATTTACAACAACGACACACAAGAGGCGTTGAAATGAAGAAACTTAAAAATGTAGTTTTCACTGTAAGAATGGAGGAGGCGGAATGCAGGCGATATAAGAAGTTCGCCAGTAAGTACGGCACCCCCAGTGATGTAGCTAGGGAGTTGTTTAACGCCCTGGTAGATAACCGATTAACAATATCACCACCTGAAACCCCTGCGAAAACAATCACTAATCTTTGGAGAATGAACAATGAAACATATTGAACTTATGGCTGAATGTGTACTTGGTAATATTCGAGTGCTAGAGCGTCTATTAGACACACTACCGCAGGCACAACAAGAAGCAGTGGCTAACATAGTAGCCCAAGCCCCTGTGTTAGCGCCACCCGCTCCTGTTGCCCCATCATCGGCGCTTGTGGTGCAGCAACCTGTGCTCACTCCACCACCCGCTCCTGCTCCTGTGGTAGCCGCTCCTGTGGTAGCCGCTCCTGTGGTAGCCGCTCCTGTGGTAGCCGCTCCTGTGGTAGCCGCTGCACCCTTCACCACACCTAACGAGATGATAGCGTGGGTTACTACTAAATGGCGCACCCTAGGCCCAGTCAAAGGCGCTGAAATTCAAACAGTAGTTCAGTCGCTAGGGTTCGAGAACATCAACGAACTAACACCTGACAAGTATGCCGAGTTATACGCCAAGGTGGAGGCGTTATGAGTCATAGTAAACTAAGCCCGTCTTCGCGGCACCGCTGGAGCAAGTGCCCTGGTTCGGTACGCGAAGAAGCTAAATATCCCGACAACTCAGGTTTGGCTGCATTAGATGGTACCCGTAGCCATGCAGTGCTAGAGCATTGCTTATTAGAAGATGTAGACCCTTTGTCAATGGTAGGTGAAGGATTTTTGTGCGGTGATGATTCTTTCACTGTAGATGCCGAACGCGCCACCCGTGTAGCGGTAGCCTACAATTATGCGAAGGGGCGCAACTACTCGTCTGAGAAGCGCGTTAACCCTTTTCATTTCGTAGGGCGTGACGACTTAACAGGTACTTGTGATATTGTCATAGTTGACGGTGCAGAGCTTGAGATTGTCGACTACAAGGACGGGTTCACTCCTGTGAGTGCTGTCGATAATGCTCAGATGGAGATTTACGCACTGGGTGAGTTGACTGAACATCTAGACGGGCGCTTTGAAACGGTTAAAATGACAATTATCCAGCCCAAGGCGTTCCCACAAATCAACTCGCACACTGTTACAATAGCCGAGTTGTTAGCTAAGGTGCCTGATATTAAGGCGCAAGCTGCCGCCACTGATGACCCTAGCGCACCGTTGGTACCTGGTGAGTCACAGTGCAAGTGGTGCAAGGCTAAGGGTAACTGCCCTGCATTGGTCAATCACTCGCTTGAGCTTGTGAATGTGTCATTGCTTGACCCTGCTGCTATCAATGACCCTTCTGTTATGAGTGATGAACAACTGGCTAAGGTACTGGAAGCTGCACCACTTGTTCGCACAATGCTGGCAAGTGCTGATGAAGAAGTATTGAAGCGGTTGCAGGCGGGTAATAGTGTGCCTGGGTTTAAGCTGGTGAACGGTCGCGGTAGTCGCCAGTGGGCGTTATCTGATGACGAAATAGCCGAGAAACTCAAGAAAATGGGCGTACCTAAGACGGCCATTTATAAAACTGAGTTGGTATCAGTGGCGCAGGCTGAGAAGCTAACTTGGGAAAAGAACGGTGAGAAGCAAAGCCTATCGGCTAGGCAACTCGCAACGATGAAGCAGGAGTATGTTGTAACTAAAGCAGGTAAGCTAACAGTAGCACCCGAATCAGACCCTAGGCAGGCTGTGACGGTTGATGTAAGTAGCCTATTTCAACTTCCAAAATGGTTAACCGGAGAATAAACAAATGAGTATTGTCGTATTAAGTAATGTCCGAATTTCGTTCCCTCACTTAAAAGAACCCCAATCTTCGACACAAGGCGGCACCCCCACCTATAACGCTGTGTTTATCGTACCACCCACTCACACTGGGTATGCCGATTTTATGAAGCAGGTAGGAGTAATCGCACAAGATAAGTGGAAGGAAAAGGCCGCTGATGTAATGAATATCATCAACGCTGACGCCAAAAAGCGTTGTTATGCTGATGGCAGCACTAAGGTTAACCAAAAGACATTTAAAGTCTATGACGGGTACGAAGGCAACATTGTTATTTCAGCCAACAACAAAAACGCCCCTCAGATTTTTGACGAGAAAGGCGTTAAAGTTGACCCGAACAACAGCATGACCTACAAGTCAGAAGCAGGGAAAATCTACGGTGGATGCTATGTGAATGCCGTGGTTAAGCCTTGGGTGCAAGCTAATACCCATGGTGTAGGTATTCGGTGTGAGTTAGTAGCTGTACAGTTCCTTGCTGATGGTGAGAGCTTCGGTGGTGACGCTACCCCTGATGTAAGCGGTGTGTTCGGCGCTACTGCTGCTCCCGCTGGCCTTCCTCCATTCATGATGACCTAATCACCTGTGCGCCCATGGACGGGCGCGGAGTATCTATTATGAAATGGGTTTATGATATTGAGACATACCCTAATGTGTTCACTTGCGCGTTTGAAGCCGTTGACGCGCCTGTTAAGTTGTTTTACGAGGTGTCACCTTGGCGCAATGACTCAACCGAGTTTCTAGCGTTTTTGCAGTCGCAAACCAATTCCACAATGGTTGGGTTTAACAATGTGGGGTTCGATTACCCTATATTGCACATGATTATGAAAATGGGTGTAGTTAACCCAAGCATCATTTACGAAAAGGCTCAGGCGGTCATTGAGTCGGAAGACTGGACGCATCATGTACACCCTTCGAGCAGGTTCATTCCTCAAATCGACTTGTTGAAGGTTCACCACTTCGACAACAAGGCGCGAATGACAAGTCTAAAGGCGCTTGAGTTCGTCATGAAAGCCGACAATGTGGAGGATTTACCTTTCCCACCTGGTACTGTGCTCAACCGCGACCAAATTCAAGTGTTGAAGCACTACAACCAACATGACGTGAGCATGACTAAGGCGTTCTACCTTGAATCGTTAGACATGATACGGTTCCGAGAAGAACTAAGCCGTAAGTTCGACCGTGATTTCATGAACCATAACGACACCAAAATCGGCAAAGACTTCTTCATCATGCGGTTAGAGCAGGCAGGCATCCAGTGTTACGATTACGACCGTAACGGGCGCACCCCCATACAAACCAAGCGTCCTGTGATAAATTTAAATGATGCCATACTACCGTGGATTAAGTTTCAACAACCTGAATTTAATAGGGTGTTGAAGTGGCTTAAATCGCAGTCAATCACTGAGACAAAGGGTGTTTTTAAGGATGTAGTTGCGCGAGTTGGTGGAATTGACTTCGTGTTCGGGCTGGGTGGTATTCATGGCTCGATTGAGTCGCAGGTAGTTGAATCTACTGACACTCACACGATTATCGATATTGATGTGGAGTCTTACTACCCGTCCACAGCTATTGCTCAACGATTCAAGCCAGCACATTACCCTGATATTTTTTGCGACATTTACGCCAACTTGAAAGAAGAACGCAAGAAGTACCCCAAGAATACTGCCGAGAACGCAATGCTTAAGCTTGCATTGAACGGTGTTTATGGTGACTCTAACAACCCATTCAGCGTGTTCTATGACCCGCTAATGACCATGCAGATTACGCTTAACGGGCAACTGCTGCTGTGCTACCTGGTCGAGAAGCTAATTGAGAATGTGGAATACATTAGCATTATCCAAGCTAACACGGATGGTGTCACGGTTAAAATCCCAAGGGGTGTGCGTGATGTTTTCAACGAGGTGGTGGAAGGCTGGGAGTCTGTAACCAAGTTGAAGATGGAGCAAGTCGAGTACAAGCGCATGTTCATTCGAGATGTGAACAATTACATAGCTGAGACCGTGGACGGTAAGCGCAAGTTCAAAGGTGCCTACATGTATAAGCGCGGGTGGCACCAAGACCATAGTGCGCTTGTAATCCCGAAGGTTGCTGAAAAGGTGCTGCTAGACGGTGCGCCAATTCGAGAAACGGTTATTAACTGGCCTGATAAAATGGACTTCATGCTTAAAGTCAAAGTGCCGCGCACAAGCCACTTAACGATTGACGATAAACCGCTACAACGCATCACCCGCTACTATGTTTCAACTGATGGAGGTTCATTGTTTAAATGGATGCCACCGCTTAAGGGTAAAACTGACTGGCGCAAAATCGGTGTAGAGTGTGGGTGGAAGGTAACACCTTGCAATGATATTAAAGATGCCGTTATACCGATTGATTACGAATACTACATTCAAGAGGTTGAAAAATTATGTCTGATACTGCGTTAAAAAATCAGGTAGGTGGTAATCATTATTCAAAGTTAGCGATTCAACCAGTCGAGTATATCCACCGAAATAGCATACCGTTCATCGAGGGTAGCGTCATCAAGTATGTAACCCGCTGGCGTGATAAAGGCGGAATTAAAGACCTGGAGAAAGCCAAACACTTTATTGAATTATTGTTGGAATTTGAAAATGCTAGAGAAACAAATCGAAAAGAAGGTGTGTGATTTCGCCAAGGTGAAGGGCTTGCTGTGCTACAAGTTCGTAAGCCCTGGTAATGCTGGAGTACCTGACCGAATGTTTGTGCTACCCAACGGTGGGGTGTTTTTTATCGAGTTTAAACAACTCGGTAAAAAGCCTAACC
>Ga0315903_10012149_pt1 | contig 10065 bp, 11 predicted proteins | sample LakEriMetagenome_7_FD_203524 | JGI IMG/M metagenome (GOLD analysis project Ga0315903, IMG submission 203524) | Freshwater fungal communities from buoy surface, Lake Erie, Ohio, United States - Buoy 2 MA119 | ecosystem: Environmental > Aquatic > Freshwater > Lake | place: USA: Lake Erie, Ohio... | reverse complement strand
ATCCATTAAATGCATTTGTTATTGTTTTTATAGCTATAGCAGAAGGCATTTATCATTACATGATAGATTACACTAAAGTAAAATACGGATGTAAAGACAACACAAAACCTCAATTCTGGAATCAATTCGGCCTAGATCAACTAGCGCATCAAGCAAGCTATCTACTCATCGTAGCATTTTTATTGGTATAATCTACTAGCTTAATTCGAATCTCAGCTTCGTTAAATAATAATGAAGATTAGTCGGGAGCGAATCGATGATCAAAATCACAGTAGGACTCTGTCTAGTTGCTGCGGCGGCAGTGGCAAACGCAGAATTAGTACACCAATTTAAAAATCCAGCCTTTAACGGCCAAGGATGGAGTAGTCACGCATTGACTATAGACAGCATTGAGAAGAGTCGCAAGGATTCTATTGAAGCTGATAAAAAAGCTGCGATTGCTAAGGCTGAAACAGATTTATTAAATACACCTTTGAATAGATTTATGGGTCTATTCCAAAGTCAAGTTTATGCACAGTTGGCAACACAACTCAGCAACAACTTATTTCAAAACAAGTGTGCGGCAGCAGACGGCGGCACTATTCCAGGTTGCGTTAACCCATCTACTGGTAATTTTGTATTAGATGGTAATACAGTGACCTGGACTAAAAATGCCAACAATGTAACATTAACCGTAGTTGATGCTAAAGGCACTAGAACTACTGTTGTAGTGCCAATTGCCAGCTTTAGCTTTTAAAGAACAAACATGAACATGATTAAATTATCCTTAATAGCGTTGGCAGCAACAGTATTAACAGGTTGCGCTAGTTTTAGACCTACGTTTGATGCAGAAGTAGTAGGCGAAGCTAAGGTAAGCGAAACAATTAGTAAAAACTTTGACAAGATTGCTGCACCTGATGGAGCACCTATTGCTATTGCAGTATACGGCTTTACTGATAAGACAGGCCAGCGTAAACCAAGCAATACATTGAGCTTGTTTAGCACAGCAGTTACACAAGGTGCAGAAGCATACTTGATTAAAAGTTTACAAGAAGTTGGCAATCGTCAATGGTTCACAGTTGTTGAGCGTGTTGGCCTAGACAACTTGTTAAAAGAACGTCAGATGATCAAACAGACACGTGAGATCTACGAAGGCGATAAAGCGAAGATGTTACCTCCGTTAACTATGGCAGGTGTCATTCTTGAAGGCGCTATTGTTGACTACAATAGCAACACACTAACAGGCGGAACTGGAGCACGTTGGTTAGGTGTGGGACCTTTTACCCAATATACACAAGATCTAGTTGTTATTAGTTTACGACTGGTCAGCGTACAAACTGGGGAAGTACTAACTACTGTGACAGTAGAGAAGAATTTATTAAGCACTGCCGAAGGCGTCACTGCTCTTAGATTTTTCAATCAAGCAACTCGAGCATTTGAATTTGATGCGAGTCAGACTTTTAACGAACCAGGCAATTATGCACTACGTTCAGCTATTGAAACAGCAGTCATTGAATTAATCAACAAAGGACAACGTCAGAACCTTTGGAAATTTAAGGAGCAGAAAAAATGAAAAAAACAATATTAGCAATTGTGTTGGCAGCGGCATTACCAGCCATGGCGCAGACAGCAGTGTCTGCTCCTACAACACCAACAATCCCAACAATGGTAACAGTTAGCCCTAATGCTACAGCAGCATTGGCCAGCTCAACTACCAACCGTGTGTTTATTGACCAAAGCGGTGCAAACCCTAACGTCAACGTAACACAAGAAGGTACCGGCAACAAGGCAGGATCGGATACTCGTCCAGTATATCTACGTGGTATTGACCAAACTGTTGTTACTCGTCAGATTGGCAACAACAACGAAATTATGTTAGAAGCAGTCAATGCTACAACTGGGACAGGTCAAGGAGTTAAAGTTACTATTCAACAAATTGGTAACAGCAACAAAGTTGATGCAGCTTGCGGATACGGCACAAGTACAAGCGGATCAGGCAGTGTAGCATTAACAGGTTGTAAAGCAGCTGACTTGAACTGGAAGTTTGACGGCAATAGTAACGAACTACAGTTCCGTGGTACTGGTGCTGATCTAAAGAGTGCTATTGATGTAAAAGGCAACACTAACAAGTTCTATATGGATGTCATTGGTGACAAGCACACACAAACTATCAAAGTTGTAGGTGATACTAACACTATGAATATCAACCAAAGCAACACAGGTTCAGCAGGTAGCAGCATTTGGATTGATCTAAACGGTTCAAGCAATACTATGACTATTGCTCAAACTGGGACTATTGACCATGTGTTAAACATCAAGAGTGTCAGCACAGGCGGCACATTCAATATCGTTCAGAAGAACTAAGAGGCTGCTATGAGAGCAGCCCTCTTTTTCTCAGCATTATTTCTTGCGGGCTCAGCCTGGGCCAATATTGGTTCAGTTACTGAGTCTACAGGTGTTGCTGTTATTAAAAGAGGAAAAGAAACTATTGCTATCGCCAAAGGTACAGTAGTTCAAACCAACGACAAGATTGAAACTAAAAACGGCAAGGTAAAAGTTGTATTCAAAGATGATACGGCTGTTACAGTAACTGAAAGCAGTGCATTGGTCATTGACGACTTTGTTTATGATCCAAAGAGCGGAGCAGGTAAGTTAGGCCTTAAAGCCACTGCTGGCGCTGTGCGATATGTATCTGGCAGTATTGCCAAAGATCCTAAGAATGTAAAAATCAACACACCTACCGCAGCCATTACTGTTCGCGGTACTGACTTTGTTATGGCAGTGAGCGAAACTGGCGGCAGTATGATTATGTTGATGCCTACATGTGAAATAGAACAAGGTATCAACTTGAAAGGTCTTACATGCGGTAGCGGAGCTATTGATGTAGAAACGCCTGCTGGCATAGTCAAAATGAATCGCCCTTATCAGGCTACTATTGTAGAAACTGCAGGTGCTGCTCCATTGCCTCCTATCACCGTAAATCTAAGTGGAGCCCCTATTGGTACTAACCTTTTAATTACTCCTCCCAAGACTGCTGGAGGTGTTAGTATTGTAGCTGCTGCTCGTGCTGCTGCTGAACGTACTGGCGACGCCAAGCGAGATGATAAAAAAGACGACAAAGAAGACAAGGATGATGCTAAAGATGGTGAAAAGCAACATGTAGCATCAAAGCAAGGCGATGATAGACAACGTCAAAATTCTCAGCAATCGCGAGAAACAACTACTAAGGTAGAAGCAATTGATACTAAAAAGTTAGATGTTGCAGTGGGCGATGTCGGCACAGAAAATCCCAATGTTAAAAAGATTTGGAAAGATCGAAGCGAAACACAGCAAGTGGGATGGCAATATGAAAGTTTAAGTAGTAATGGTAATAACTATGCCAATGTTAGTTTACCTATGGATACAAAAGCATTGGTTATTGTTACACAGGATCGAGTTGTTGATGCTTTCAACTTTAATACTCAAAGCACTAAGTCATACGGACTGATTGTTATCAATCAGACATACAGATGAAAAAGATATTTCTTGCACTGTTATTGTTGTGCTCTAATGCGTTTGGAGCCTTGACAGATATAAAATTCGGGAAATACCAAATCGCTGATAGTCAATGGAATGTCAGTGCCTGTTTGAATACAACAACCTGTCAAATCTACAGTAAGAATCCAGGAACAATGTACAAAATACCCTGGACCGCTGGAACTTGGAATTGGCAAGCAGGTCAATATGTTCAATTTGCAACAACTGGTAATGGCAGTTATCCTTACGAAGGTAAAGTTTACAATAGCAATGGCACACAAGCAGGAACTATCGGCACAGGTAAAATTGTTAATATGGGCCCAGATTATTTCTTCTTTGTGGGCAACGACAACAATACAGGACAACTATTCAGCGGCAGTTCGGGTATGAGCAATACCAGTGGAGTGTCGTGGACTGGTACACTTAATCCAACTATACAACAGGCCGACACTTATGCTAATGCATCTTATTCCACAGTCCCGTTAAGTTCAGGACAGACTGCTACATCTACTCCTAGTAGTTCACCTCCTCCGCCCACTTATGGAGTAAACTTTACACGAGTCACTAGTTATGAATGGCGTAGTTACACAGCAGGTACTCAACCTATTAGCAGTGAACAAGCACACGAAGCATTTGACGGCAACAACGGCAGCAAATGGTTTGGACTCAGAAGTCAGGGTGCTTGGGCTGTTGTGCAATTTGTAACAGATGGGACATATTCTCCAACCAGGGCTGTACAGAAAATACAGTTTGTCACAGCCAATGACGCATCTAACCGCGATCCATCGGGATTTAGAGTATGGGGCAGTGTCAACGGATATGACTGGGTGCTGATATCAGAGCAAGCAATATCATTGCCTACTGGCAGATACGCAGAGAGCACTGTTTATAGTTTAAACAATGTCACTGCTTTTAGTTATTACAAAATAGAATTCACCGGATCCAGAGACGGCGGCGATGCGTTCCAAGTGGCTGAGATTAGATTGCTTTACGATGTAGATGATCCACAAGGCACACAAGCGGGGGGTGGTGTGTATGTTGCTCCTGCTTGGCCTTCAACCAGTGACATATCAATAGCACAAACTGCACAGCGTAACTCAGCAAAGAGTCGTGTATCAAACATAGTATTAGGCAATAGCTTGCATCTTGAACAAAAGATAGGTAGCAGCAATAACTCAGTGACTATTGAACAAACTGGTAACTATAACAAGATTGCAGGCATTGGTGGCGGAACTTATGCTGTCGTAGATGGCGATAATAATATAGTTAACATCAAACAAGGTGATACTTTAGGTAAGAACTTGATTGAGTTCAACATAGTAGGCAACACTAACAATGTAACCATATGGCAAGCACGTAATCCAACAACAGGTTTACAAGACGGTGGTGAAAGTGGCGGACACTACATTGGATTAAATGTAAATGGCAGCACCAATACATTAAGCTTAAAACAGAGCAATACTGGAGGTGCAACATCAGGACACTTTGCCTATGTTGATGTAACGGGCAACAACAATCAAGGCACATTAACACAGTCAAATAACAGTGAAAAAACGTTCTTTGGCATAGTTAACGGCAACTACAATGTGTTTAATGTTACACAGCAGGGCGGTATAAACTACTTTGATTTAAGTTTAACTGGTTACGGGCATAACGTTACTGCTAACCAAAAGGACTCAGGTAGCCATAAAGCTACTATTAACCTAACTAATGCAGGCGGCGCCAGCACAGTTAACCTTGTACAACAAGGTGCTACAGCACAAAACATCAATATTACACAGCAATGCGCTACGCTATCAGGATGCTCAGTTAGCGTCACACAGGGTGGAGGCCCATAAGGGCAATAAGGTTAAATAATAGTATGAAAAAAATACTATTAAGTCCTTGGACAGCACTAATAACATTAGCCATAATTGTAGGCATCAGATTTGCAGATCCTGCATTTGTAGAAAGCGTAAGACTACGCTACTTTGATCAACTGGTCACAAGTCAACCTGCAAAAGATATTCCTGTACACACAGTTAATATCGATGAAGCAGCATTGGACAAGTATGGACAGTTTCCATTCAGTCGCGATATCTATGCTGAAATCATTCGAGACTTGTACAAGCGTGAAGCAGGATTAGTTGTATTCAACATATTACTTGCTGAAAAAGATCGTTTTGGAAAAGATCCTGTACTTGCAGCTACATTAGAAAAACATGCTGTGATATTGCCTAACTTGGGTTCAATGCAAAACAAGAACACAGCACATGGATCGCCAGCAGCAGTTATTGGACAAGACCCTGCAGGATTAGTTGTAGAGTATCCAGGCATATTAAGCAACATTGATATGTTAGGTGAACGAGCAGCAGGTGTTGGTATGGTCAACACATTTCCTGAAGTAGACGGTGTAGTTCGTCGTACTCCATTAGTAATTTACAGTCAAGAACATTTGTATCCCAGTTTAGCACTGGAAACACTTCGTGTAGCAGCTGGTGATAAAAACTTCCAAATTAAGATCGGTGAGATGGGTGTAGAAGCACTTAGAGTTCCTAAGTTTGGTAAGATTGCAACGGATGATATCAGTCGTGTATGGATTGATTGGTCAGCAACTCCTAAACAACACAGCCTTGCTAAAATGCCCGCAAGCTTCAACGGTGAAATTGTTATTGTAGGATTAAGTGCAGCAGGATTAGTACAGCCAGTGGCAACCAGCAAGGGAGAAGTATGGCCGCAAGACCTACAGGCAGCAGCATTGGGCACAATGATGACGGGCACAACTATCCAACGTCCTGGCTACGCAGATACTGCCGAAGTAATAGCCATTGTGATAGCAGGCTTACTATTATTATTTTTAACAAGGTGGACATATGTTGGACTTGCCGCAGTGGTTGTATTGGTCGGTGGGGGTATTGCTGGCAGTATTCTTGCTTACAGTAATCTTCTATTCTTATTCGATGCTACTGCCTTTGCAGTTGGCACAACTTTGGTCGCTTTGCATGCCTATGGCATCAAGTTTGTAAGTGAGTTCTTACAGAAGCAACAGATCAAGAAACAATTTGGCGGTTATGTTAATCCTATTATCGTAGAACGCTTACAGAAAGATCCAAGTTTTATCAAACTCGGTGGCGAAAAGAAAGACCTAACAGTTATCATGAGCGACATGCGTAACTTTACTGGACTCGGTGAAACTTACGGTGATGACGTTGTGGCATTTACACATACTATGAATCGTTACATGACTGCCATTGCAGAACCTATACTACGTAACAATGGATGTTTGATCAAATTCATCGGCGATGCAAGTCTACACGTACACGGTGCTCCTATTCAAGAAGAACAAGATCCAGATCATGTACTTGCAGGTGTACGCACAGGTCTTGAAATGTTACACGCTGTTGAACTGTTTAACATTGAGCTTACCAAAGAAGGCAAGCCATTAGTAGGTTGCGGATTGGGTATCAACACAGGTCCTACACTGATTGGTAACATTGGTAGTAAGGACCGTTTTGGCTATGACGTCTTAGGTGACTCAGTTAGTTTAACAGCACGTCTAGAAGGACAAACTAAGAACTACGGTGTGCTAATTATCATCAGTGAGTTTACACAAGCTCGTGTAGGTGACAACTACTTTACAATTCCGTTAGACTGCATTGCTGTTAAAGGTAAGACCATCGGTGTTAACATATTCACAGTGTTTTACAATCCAGATGTTACAGTGGCAGCAGATTGGATTAGTGCCCGTGAGCATCATGAACTGATGTTGCAGTATTATCGTGAACAGCAATGGGACAAAGCCATTGCCCTGTGCCAGGAACTTACAGGTGAGTTTGACGGCAAGATGGATGACTACTACAAGTTATGGCAAGAGCGTATTGCCGAAATGCGTACAAGGGATCTACCTACAGATTGGGACGGTACTTACCGAGCAACTAGTAAGTAATCAAAATGCTTGCTACTTCAAAATTAACCTGTTATATTGTATGATGAAAAAGATTTTAATATCATTTGTACTTTCTTTGGCATCAATAAGTTATGCTCAAAATCTTACGGCAAAAAGTTGGATTGTTGCTGACGAACATGGTAAGATTCTAACTAGTGAAAATAGCACTGAACTGAGATCAATTGCTAGTATTAGCAAATTGATGACTGCAATGGTTGTACTAGATGCCAAACAAGACTTAGACGAATACCTCAAGCCTTATACTAGAAGAGAGCTGTTACAGTTAGCTATTATAAAATCAGACAATAATGCAGCTCAAAGACTGTGTGAGCATTATCCTGGAGGAACTAGAAAATGTATAGCAGCAATGAACAAAAAAGCAGCTGAACTAGATATGCATAACACTAAGTTCATTGAACCTACTGGTCTTAGTGTTATGAATGTTAGTACAGCCGAAGAGTTGATTAAACTTGTTCAAGCTTCTAGTCAATATCCAGAAATTGTTGAAGACAGTAAAACAAGGCATGGAAAAATAAAGTCAAAGAAAAATCTTTTTTCTTTTAACAATACTAACCCGTTAGTTGATCAATATAACTTTATTGTTAGTAAGACTGGCTATATAAGAGCCAGTGGAGGATGTATTGTAATGATGCTAGATACAGCAATAGGACGACGAATAGTAATATTGTTAGGTAGCAAAGACACTAGAACTAGAATATCAGAAGCAGCGTCTTTTGTTAAATCTTAATCGTCTCCAGCTGAATCATTAATTTCTTTAGGTGTAAATTTTCTATGGACTGTCGGAGATGGTTCTTTAACTGGGTCAGGTTCTTTGTTAATAGATGCATCAGCAGCAATACGCTCTTTTTCAATGGTCTTGCCACGTAGTTCCATAACGGTTTCAACTTTTTGATTTAACCTTATAAGATCGTTATCAAGCATACGAATACGATCAATAAGAGCAATAAGAGTTCCATTGGCTTGTCCTATAACAGGTTTGATTTCTGTGGTTACCCATGTCCACACATAGTAAATGAAATAGCCCATGCCGCCAGCGGCAACAATAGGAAATCCATATTTGTTTACTAACTCTACCGGATCCATTTTAGTCTTTCCTTTGATCTGCTTGCTCTGCTCTAGCAATACGATCGTAATCGGGTTGCAGTCCTAGAGCATGACTTACTTTAACGTCAATTCGCTGTAGTTGATTGGTCATAGTATCAACCCTACTGTCTAAACCTTTAATAATTCCGCCCATTCCGTTGACGCTAGATGTTACGCCAGCTAAAATAAACTTCAATGTTAAAAACACAAAATAGCCTGCTGCCATCGCTCCAGCTATAGGAAAACCTAGTTCTGCTACTAGTTTTAAAAAATCCATTATCGCTCCTTGTTAACTGCTCGTCCTTGAAAGAACATTTCAACAGCATCAACTTTAACTAACTGTGCTTGACCGTTTATGTTGACTAATTTAAAATAGTCGCCGCCGTGCCAGCCTAATTTATCTATATCAAGTGCAGGATCTAGTACAATACCATCACTGCTAACGTCCCAATCAAAATCTAAATGTATCATATGTGTATTTATTATTTTGGTAACACGCACGTTGACTATAAATACACATGACTGTATAATAGCAGTTATAGTTGTAATTCCTTTGGATAGAAGGAATCTCGGACGCGGGTTCAATTCCCGCCAGGTCCACCATAATAGGAATTAACATGGACGAATCATATTCACTTTGGAAGTTTATTAATGTAGATTGTGTCAACTACATTTGTATTAACAATTATTCCAAAAGACATGCTAGACTTATTATGATGGGCCTGCCATGGTTTCGACGGGGTTAGATATTGAAGACGGCAACTCGGTAGGCGATGACCGTTAATCAAGCAAAACTCGTAAATGCAAACGCAAATACATTCAAGTTTTTCGAAGTTCCAGCTTCTGTAGCTAACGCTGCAAACGCTGAGCGTTTCGAAATCGCTGCCTAAGAAACAGCACTTGCGAGGTAGTTATACCTTGTCACCAAAAATAGCAGAAAGGCCCTTCGGGGCCTTTCTTTTTATCTTGGATATAATAACACGTCATCCTCGGTGCCAATAACTGGCGGAATTCGACCTTGTACTAAATCAACAATCATACCGTTGTTAGACTTTTGAGCTTCTAGTGAGTTATTGCTGTTGGTAATAGAAATCTCAGCATTTTTCTGGATGCTGTAGAACTGTGTCAAGCTAGGCACTAATAACGAAGCCCATGGTAATAGTTTATCAGCAGTGGATCTAGGCTGTAACATTTGAACATCACGAGATACAACATTGCCGCCGGCCATTGCTATGCCCATTGCCGCCACTGCGCTTGCGCCAGCATCGCCTTTGAGAGCGATCGTTTCTAGTGCTTTGTATTTTGCGGTTTCTGCTTCTGCTCGTGCAATAGCAATGTTTTCTTGAGCTTGAGCATAGCGTTGATAATCGCTAGTACTGGCAGCACAGCCAGTTAGTAATAAGACGCCGATGGCGCTTGCGAGAATAGATTTTCTCATAGTAGTTTCCTTATAAATGATTTTATTTGGAAACTACTTAGATCAACTTACTCCCAATATAATATTGGCATATAAGGCTTAACAGCGAAAGAATTGCTTTAAG
>Ga0315903_10012148_pt1 | contig 10065 bp, 18 predicted proteins | sample LakEriMetagenome_7_FD_203524 | JGI IMG/M metagenome (GOLD analysis project Ga0315903, IMG submission 203524) | Freshwater fungal communities from buoy surface, Lake Erie, Ohio, United States - Buoy 2 MA119 | ecosystem: Environmental > Aquatic > Freshwater > Lake | place: USA: Lake Erie, Ohio... | reverse complement strand
TGTATTTGAAATATCTCCTTTGGGGTGATGTAAATCGTTCTCATTCGTCTCAAGTTGTTGTAAGTAACAATGGAATTGCATCAGTTGTAAGTAGAGCATCAAATAGTTTGAAAAACAATACATCATTCAAAACAGATGCACTTGGAATGTTCATTAACACTCCTAATAATGTCCCATCGATAGATGTAAATCTATCAAATTTGACGGTGACAACAAACACTATAGAAATCCCAATAAACATTAACACAAATGGAAATACTTTGGGGGGTCTTCAGTTCGAATTCACCTACGACCAAACAAAATTGAAGTTCGAAGAATTACAAAGTAACCTTCCTAACACATGGTATGTTTTTGTGAACTCCGTGGATGGAAAAATAAAGTTTGGTTCATTAGACCAAAACAAAACACCGATAAGTGGAAATGCAACCCCATTCAAATTGAAATTTTCAACTATCGGAAATGGTGTTGATATTCTAACATCAATAAAGGTTTCTCCTAACATGGATGCAAGTGGAAACAACGGAGTTCAGTTGGGAATCAACTTGAATAACACACAAATTAAATTGACAGGATATAACTACTTCTAAAATGAAAAAAACATTAACAATATTATTTCTTTTTCTTGTAATGTATAGTTGTACCGATCCATTCATTGAGGAAACCTCAATCGATTTAGGACAACTTTCAACATCAACAACAATTAAATCAGTCACAGTATCGGACAATATAGTTGAGATTGTTTTTAACACCACAATAGGTGCAAAATACTCTGTTCAGATATTTCCGTTCGGGTCTGAAGAACCAATCAAGAAAGAAGGATTTACAGCAATGAATGAAACTACCGAGAAGATATATGATCTCTCGAATGAAAAGAAAGGGTATTACGATTTACTCTTCATTGACATCTCAGGGAATGAGATAAAATATCCAATAATCGTTAAATAAACTAAAATCAAACAACAAAAAAATGAGTGAAGAAACAGAAGATCACAATGACGGAACTTGGACAGGTTTGAAAAAAACAATCATCGGATTGTTGACAACTGCGGTTCTCGGAGCTGGAGGTGTTATGACAAGTAAATTCCTCGGTGGAGAAGAAGAAGTCGCAACCCCAACTCAACAACAAACTCCAATCATCATCAATAACAACAACCAACAGCAACAACAGTCTGGCGGGAAAGAAACTGTGATTATCAGAGAGAAGGCGGCAGAATCTGCACCTCAAAAACAAGCAGAAAATAAACCTAAAAAAGAAGGAGACGAGTTCAAAGAGACTGCTCCAAAATGGTAAAACTATGGAACAAGGATTAAGTTTTTTAGTACTCATCACATTGTTGATGGTTACTATGTTTGTAATTGAATCTCCAATATTGTTTTTGACAATATTCTTTGGAGGAGCGACTTATCTACTTTTAAGAGGTAAGAATAAAGGTTGGGCTTGGCCAAAAAGACCATAAAAGTTTAGTTTAGAGTATTATGTCAAAAAAACAAGAAAGTACTGGATTCAAAGAGTTATTGAACTCGATGATGATGAGAAGATGGCTTATCACCGCAATTGTGTTGATTACATTTTTCACTGTAATAACGGGAATTGTTGTCTCAATTCATATGAACGCAACAGTAGGACAAGAGTGGAAAGAGCTTTTGTTATTGATGTTAGGGGCATTCATTGGTTCTTATGGTAAAATCATTGATTACTGGTTCAGTGACACCGATAAAGATAAAATGTTAGTTCAAAAAATGGATGAAGAAGATGGTGTCACTTTGAGTAACACTTTGGATAGTCCGAATCAAACTGAAGAAGAAATATGAAAAAAGTAATTCTATTGGTAATGACATCATTGTTGTCATTACCATTATTTGCACAAACTTTAGGTAGTACCAAAACCGAACAATACAAAGCGTCATTTGAAACTGCGATTGACATAAGTCAATTTTTGGATTATGAAGGAAAACAAATTCCAATTCAAATACTAAAGGCGGGTATTTCTGACGAAATGTATGAGATGTATCCTGAGTTAAAGGAAAAGAGAGTTGGACTTGGTGTCGCAAACATATCAATGGAATACCTTGAAAATCTCAATAGATTCAAGTTTACTGAAGACAAAACAGAGATTAAGAACAGAATGGTAAAACAATTCCAAGCATCTCAGGCAGGTATTTCTGAGAATCAACTTGATGGATTCGGTAAAATCAATCTCGCAGAATATTTTGTCACAATCGAATGTTATGATTATTCGGTTTCTGAAGATGAAACTGTAAATCTGAAGGATGGTGTGAAAAATATGATGGTTACAAGAATTGGTCTTCAGGTTAGATTTACAAACGCCGAGACAGGTGTTGTATTTGCCGCCTCAGGTCTTGGTGAAGCAACCACTACAAGAGAACTAACTTTCTTATCTGATGCGACAGTAGATGAAGTAAAATTCAATCAATCTACAATATCAATCGCAACCAAAAAAGCACTTGACATTGCTTGTGCAAGAATTTTGGATAGAATGATTAAGAAAGGAATCTTTACAGAATAATTTTTTTGAAACTGATGAAAATTGAAAGTTATAAAAATATTTTTGATACTATTTTTTGTGATATTTTTCATCAACGAATCACAGGGGCAAGTTGTAACTCAAACTTACATTGACCCCTGTGATTCGAAAACTTATGTTGTATCATTCCCCATCCAAACAAATGCGGGTGTCCTCATAATTGTTCGTAGTAAATCAAAAGTATTCAATTACCAACAATTTTTATCAGGGGAGGTTACAACTTGGATTAACAGTATTTTCGCAGCCCCCTGTCCTGTTAGTGTTGTTGTAACTCAAACTGTAACACAAGCCGTATCACAAGCCGCGGCAAACGCAGCCTCTTCAGCCGCATCATCGGCAGCTTCCTCCGCCGCTTCATCTGCGGCATCCTCCACCGCATCTTCGTCAGCGGCGAGTTCAACACCAACTTCCTCATCTTCAAGTTCAAGTTCATCCTCACAATCCTCATCACAAGAATCTTCGTCATCCTCAAGTTCAAGTGAATCGAGCTCCTCAGAATCAAGTTCAAGTGAGTCGAGTTCAAGTGAAGGAGGATCCGAAGAGAGTAGTTCAGAGGGTGGAGAATCGAGTGAAAGTAATGAAGAAAGTTCTGATGGAAAAGGGAAAGGTGACAAAAAGAAAGCCGCTCCAGTGAATCCAATGTTGGTTGCATCCGATTTGACGACCACACAGGGGCCCGATATGAAATACAGTGCGATTGCCTCCTTCGGAATAAGTCAATCATCAATGGCGGGAAATGAAACTTGGAGCGCAAACGCCATGATTTGGAGCACGTTGAATCAATTTGCTTTGGGTGGGGGATATACCAAAATGAACTTCCAACAGGGTAAATTAAATCAAATTCATTCTTACTCAATTACAGGAGCATATTTGGAGGGAAATTATATGGGACTTGTTGGATATACCAACATCAAGCCACACGTCAAATACGGGACGTATGGATATAATGTGGGCGTAATTACATTGTTATTACGAGATACAAAAGTAGATACTGAAACAAGAAGGGTAGATAGAATATTCAAATTATCTCTTTCAACATCCGCTGTTGTATTTTGGACAAAACCATATACAATCAATACTAAACTCAGTTTATCCCCACAGGTTTTCTTAATCAACTCACCAATCTCATACAACTCAAGAACAGGGGAAACCACAGTGAATAGAAACTTTTCATTTTTGGTTGGTTCTTCATTCGATTATCGAATCAGTAAAAGATTCGGTCTAAGCCTAAACTACAGGGCGATGGGTTCCACCGAATCCAAGTCCCCTATCCTAAACAATTTCCTAATTGGTTCAAGATTTATTTTATAATATGAAAAAGATATTTGACATCAGACACATAATAATCCTCCTGATGGTTGGAGTAATAATATTCCTTCAGTTTTTTGTTCCTCCACAGATTCAAATTGAGGAAAAGTTAATATATGATACAATTCCTCAGGAACTCATTTACGAGGTTGAAGTTGAAGTTCCATACGAAGTCGAAGTTGAAAAAATTGTTGAAGTACCAGCTCAAACTCCACTTGTTGATACGGCATTTATCCTGAAAAATTTTTACTTAAAAAACTTTGTTCAAGATACAATAACATTGAGTAATAATCAGGGGGTCATATATTTGTTTGACACCATATCTCAAAATAATGTTGTCGCAAGAAAATTCACAGCAAATATCAAACCAAAAATTGTCAGAGAACCTGCACCTGAACCACCAAAAGTAAGGAATCAAGTTTATGTTGGATTGAATGGAGCTTTGAGTCATCAAGATTGGGTTAATTCACTTGGAACAAGTATTTTGCTGAAAACAAAAGATGATAAAATATTCCAACTTGGTGGAGGAGTAGCAAATAGAACCTTCGATGGAATAACAGGGAGTTTTACTCCTTATGTAACAGGAGGAGCATATTGGAAAATTAGAATTAGAAAGGACTGAAGTATTTATTATAAAAAAAGGTATGGATTTACGAAAAATCATTAGAGAAACATTAGAGGAACATTTGGACAAATCTTTGATCTTGAAAGAGGAAGCCGAAATTTCTGATGCTTTGAGATATCACGTTGAAAACGGATTAACTTTGACAAATAATATTTTTAGAGCTTATTCTGAAGGGTATTTCAATTTGGTGAATGAAGTTAGATCACTTTGGGAGGAAAATAAAATATCTTTGAACGAAGAAGACCTGATGATGGTCGAATCTGATCTTGGTAAAAAAATAGTTGTAAATGGCGAGTTGATTTATTTGGACGCACCATTCGTATCCGAAGAAGAAGACGAGGAAGATGTTTTGGAAGAGGCTAAACACAGAGGTAAAAATGTTAAATTGGGTAAACCATTCAGAACACCAGGTGGTCCTAAGAAATTTGCAGTTTATGTAAAAGCTCCTAGTGGAAACATCAAAAAAGTTACCTTTGGTGATCCGAATCTTAGAGTTAGAAATCGAAATAAGGGAGCTGCAAAATCATTCAGAGCAAGACACAGATGTGATCAGAAGAAAGACAGAACTACAGCAGGGTATTGGAGTTGTAATGTAGGTCGATACGCAAAACAATTGGGACTCTCAAGTAAAAATTCTTGGTAATAATTATGGATTTTCCATTCCAACAAGTTGAACAAAACGGCAAACTAATCAGAAAATTTTCTCCTGAAGTAGATGAGGAAGAACTGAAGTGGCATCAGGACCAAAGTGATAGAGTTGTGACCATTTTAAACGACGGAGGATGGTCGTTCCAAATGGAAGACCAATTGCCGGTCAAATTGTCTGAGGCCAGTCAAATTCACATTCCGAAATTTGTTTGGCACAGAGTCATAAAAGGACCGGCCCAACTTATTGTAGAAATAGAAGAAAAATAAAAACCCCTTAACCGGGGTTTTTTTTATGCGATTTGTAAGTTATGTGGAGGTGGATCCGAACGGTCAACCATAATATCACTATCTTCAGGGAAAAGATAGTTGACGGCATCTTCGAACTCTCTAGTACATTCCTTCTCAACTTGGATAGAGGTTTCTAAGTCACACAAATCTCGATTGGAATCGGTAGATGAGAATATTTTTTTTGTAATAGAAAATAAATAATCATCAATATCAAGTTGTAAATAATCTACTCGTTGATCAGTAGGATCCCAAAACGACAATTCGGGGTCCCCAAACAAAGATTTATATCCCGCAAATTTGAATCCTGTCTGTTTATTGATGAAATATACTAAAATACCACGTCTCCAGTATTTTGCAAAATATTCTTTTTCCTTTGAATACGTTGTACACCATCTTGTATTTGCACCATATTTACTTGAGGCCTGAAAAGTTAAAGGTCTAACAACTAACCATATATCATCTTCAAACTCTTTGATGACTTGTTTCTCTAAACCTCTCTCGATCTCTTTAATAGAAGATAAGGTAATAGCTGTTCGTAAGTTTTCTAAGCTGTTGTAAGTTGACAGATCTTTGTTTTGGATTTTGTTGTTTTCCATCCTCTCGATAAATTCTTTGGTCGTCAAAAACATATCATCCGAATAATTATCTGCTAATCTGAGCATTGCGTGAACTAAGGAATCTTTTTCATCAGTAATTTTGATCCCCTTAGATTCCAATCTATTCTTCATTTCACTTGAGAAATCTTTTTCAATTGGTTCTAATTTCCATCTCGAACTAAAAAGTTTACACATGAGAGGAAAATATTTGTAAGTTTTTGTGGTGTCAATACGCTCGAATAAATCAAACATAGTTAGACTTAATTCGGGGTATTGTTTTTTCAATTCAATGATTCTTGACATGATTATATTTTTATGACCAAAATATAAATCGAATTTAGATCACTGTCAAACTGAATTTTTACTTCAGTCTTTCGAGAATACTTTTAACTAAATTGACAATAATTTGTGAACTTCCTAAAATAATACCACTGGAAAATAATCTTTCAGCTATCAGTATAGCAGCCTCTTCTAAATTCTGAGAACTTAAGGCTACAGAGTATATGTCACTTATGATTGGTATTAAAAAACTATATGCAATTGTATCAACAAACAATGAGGCTCCTACTGACAAAGATTCTACAAATTCTATGAAAGCCGTTTTAAGTTCTTTACCTTTTTTAAGTCCACTCTTGAAAACATATTCTAACCCCTCTTCTTTTATTATCGATAAAATTTCTGATAAAGCTTTCTTACTTTCAAAAAATAATGAAAATGCAATTCCAGCTAAAACTAACATTCTTTGTTCTTCTGTGAGGTTGAAATCACCAGTTTTTAGGAATTGATCTAATGGTAAGACCATCCCACCAACTGAGGTTCCCCAAGTTGATAGCATTTTTAGATTTAACCCATAAGATTTGGCAACACGGCTTACAATTTGTTTTGTAAATGCGTTGAGTTGTTTCATGTATGATCCTAACTGCGATCTTTCCTCTTCACTCAATAAAGTTCTGAGTTGTGACTCTGTAATCAAAAATTCCATATACAATAAATATATTGTTTATATTTATTATTATGAAAGGACCATTGAATCCTCCACTCGAAGTCGGAGATAGAATTATTTGTTACCATATGGAAGGAGAGACATCAGTGACTCCAGGAACGAAAGGTGTTGTTACTGCAATTAGTAGAGATCCTTTCGAGTCGGCGGATGCTGATGAAAAAATTATTTCAGTAGATTGGGATAATGGATCTCACTTGGCGTTAATTTCTTCTACTGACGCTTGGAAAAAAATAGCATAAAAAAAGTGGGGACGCCCCCACTTTCTATACGTATGTATGGTATGACTCTATTTTAAGGAATGTTTTTCCATTTGAACTGTTTAATATAGTTTCGACTTCAGTAAGCGCGTCTTCTTTCTCTATATATTTTTTACTTGTCAAAATTCCTCTGAAATATCCGTAACCATCATAATAACCCTTATCATAAGGATTGAATATCACATATACTTCCTTGATCTGTTTCATTTTTTTAGCCAATAATCTCCTTTGATATAATCTTCAATTGTTTTGGGAGGGATTTTGGCTTTGAATATTACATTTATTTTACCTTTAGAATTATAATGGAATATCCAAGGCCAACCACATTTGCAACGAGCTTTCGAATCTTCCATAATATAATCCTATGTTTGTAATTCGAAATATTCGTTTATACTTTTATTGAGGGGGTAATTTAATTTTTTTATCTCATTTGATAAACTTTCTAGAAATTCTTCTGAATAACATCCCCAAAATCTTTCTTTGGGTGGGTAATAATAAAAGAATCCATCAATTTTCACAAATGAACCGACTACAATACCATTCGACTCCAAACTTATTTGATAAGTTTGATTTTTTTGTGTTTCCGTTAACTGTAACATTTATTTGAAAGTTATAACTATTTTCGTTCCGTAATCATCTATTTCGTATCCACTAAATCGATTATCCAATCTCAGATACTTTGTGAAATCAAATATAGTAATTTCATTACCGTTATGATAGGAAACCAAAGAATTTAGAGCGTAATCTATCGAGTAACCACCCTCCAACTTGTGTTCCAAGATTAACTCTGAAATCTCCTTAGGAACATCTTTACTGAGTAGAATGACAATCTGCATGGCTCAATTTGACAAAGGTGCTTTGATTTTTTCATGTGACTGATATCCCACTAATTCGAAACACTCAGGTCTATAACTCATAATTTTTTGATCGAAAGTTTTCTCACCTAAATGTTGTTTGACCAACTCATGTTGATACCAATTTCTTTCAGTTATTCTAACCGATGGTAATTGAAATGGAGTTCTACTGATTTGCTCTTTGGCTTGTTCAATATGATTTAAATACAAATGTACATCTCCCAAATTACCAATCAATTCATCAGGAACCATATCCACTTCTTTTGCGATGATTTCCAACAACAGACCATAAGATGCAATATTGAACGGAAGCCCTAAAAATGTGTCTACGGAACGTTGATTCCACATCAAAGAGATTGCTCGTTTTGGAACTGGATATAATTTATCAATTTCGTCATGTTCTACATCGTCAGGAGTTCCAAAATCAAATGGGTCGAATGAATCATAGGTTTTCGATGCCAAATTCAATCTTTCCCAAACTTTCAACTCTCTTGTATAAACTTGAAATCCATAATGACAGGGTGGTAAAACCATTTGGTCTAACTCACCAACATTCCAAGCAGAAACCATTAACCTTCTACTATCAGGATTTGTTTTCAGTTCGTTGATTAGATTTATAATTTGGTCAATTTCAACACTATGATGAGTTGGTTCACCTGAGGTGACATAGTGATTTTTTTTGTTTTCGTATTTCCAATTTCTCCATTGTTTACCATAAACTGGTCCCAAATCCGCCCAAACTTTTGCAAAGTCCCAATCCCTCAAGATTTTGGTTATGAATTGTTCTTTTGTAAGTTGTTCTTCTGAATCTAAAGAGTTTTTGGATAGATAGTTTTTGTAGGCGTCCCCATCCCAAATGTGACAATCATGTGATAATAGGTAAGCAATATTTGTGTCTCCTCTTAAGAAGAATAACAATTCTGCGACCATCACTTTCCAAGCCATTTTCTTGGTTGTAAGAAGCGGAAACCCTTCGGACATTTTGTGACGGATTTGTCTCCCAAATACTGAGAGGGTGCCAGTACCAGTTCTATCCTTTTTTTGAACCCCGTTATCAAGAATATCTTGTAGAAGATTTTGATAAACTCTATCTAAATTATTCATAGTTATTGATTTCTTTTTTTTCGATTGGGGTTGGCTTTCCGTTTTCGTCAACTCTAACAAAAACTATTTCGTCTACGGTAATAACATCTTCTTTTGTGTATTTGTTTCGTACATTACACTTAAAGGTAATCGAAGTGGTGCCTACTTTAACTAAGTCCATTCCGATTTCAATAATATCTCCAAGTTTCGGAGATGTTCTGAAATCGATCTTTGACATTGCTTTAGTAACAACCATTCGATCACCGATTTGACAGATGGCATAAACAGATGCTTCTTCATCGATCCACTTCAACAACTGACCACCAAAGAGAGATCCTCTTGGGTTTAAATCTTCATATTTTATGATTTTTCTTGTTCTGTAAATCATAACTAAAGTTTAGGCCATTGTTGATAGCGGTTCTTGAATTGATCGGACAATTCGAATCCCAACAATATTTCCTTGAAAATTGTTTTAACTTTTGATAGGACCTTTTGTATCTTCATCGAATAAATCTTCACCTTTGTAATCTGGATAGTTTTTGTGCATGTAATCAATTGCTTTGACCCATTTTCCTGCGATGTAAATCAATAACAGGGTGCATCCTGCTATTATCATAAATTCTTTCATAACTTTATAAAATTTTGTTTAACAATAAATATTTCAAAGATAAACAATTTTCTACTGATTTTCATCATTTTTTTTACCAAAAATTTTGTAAATTTTGTATCGTATGTTTTCATTTTGGGTCATAGCAATCCATTTTCCTATCACACTTCCAGCGATATAGAATAGGATTACCCACCAATCTCCTTCAAACAATCTGTTTAAGGACCAATAAACAGTCCCTAAAGATACC
>Ga0315903_10012146_pt1 | contig 10066 bp, 9 predicted proteins | sample LakEriMetagenome_7_FD_203524 | JGI IMG/M metagenome (GOLD analysis project Ga0315903, IMG submission 203524) | Freshwater fungal communities from buoy surface, Lake Erie, Ohio, United States - Buoy 2 MA119 | ecosystem: Environmental > Aquatic > Freshwater > Lake | place: USA: Lake Erie, Ohio... | reverse complement strand
GCCAAGGTTTCAACTTTCACGGCTGCAGGGCCATCCATGGCCCCTGCAGCCTTCGCCCGTCGCGGTGAAAGCCAAGGTTTCACCGGACGGGCCGGCCGCCATCGTGGCGGCCGCCGAGGCAACTTCGCCATTCCAAATCCACCCCTGCAGCCTTCGCCCGTCGCGGTGAAAGCCTTCCCCGGGAAGCATCCGTGAGGGGTTGCCCGTGCCCTTGAGCCGGCGTAGGTGGCCAGCGAAGCCCGGAGGGCGAGAGCGCCGCCACCTCCGAGTGAGCGAAGGGCAGGGATGCCCGCAGCGAACGTCCGGCGATGGGGCATGGGCAACCCCGAACCGCCGGTTCGATACGATACGGCACGCCCACCGCCACACCGTGATGACCCCATCTCCCGACCACGTGACCGGCCTCGCGACTCGCGGCACGCTCGAGGCGTTTCTCGAAGCACGCGACGTGTCCGCCCCGCTGGCCGTCGTGCTTTGCGACGTCGTGGGCCTCAAGACCGCCAACGACCGCGACGGGTTCACGGCCGGCGACGCCGTGCTCCGCCGGGCCGCCGAACGGCTGCGGACGGCCGCCACGGGGGCCGCGCTGCTCGCCCGCCTGGGCGGCGACGAATGCTTGGCAGTGTTCACCGGACCCGAGGCGACCGCCGCCGCCGAACGCGCCCGCGCGGCCCTCATGGCCCCCGGCGATCCACCCCTGCGTGCCGCGGCCGGGAAGTGCCTGCCGCACGACACGATCGCCGCGTTCATCGACCATCTCTATGCAATCCTGCGGCGGTGCTGAATAATCCACCGCGACGGCCCGGCCGTCGCCCCCTCCCGCCGGCCCAGGATGCATCGGCCGGTTCCCCCGTCAGTCACGAGCGCCCCCAGTGTCTTCATCGCAGCCCGCCGGCACCCGCCGGGACGACATCCGCAACATCGCCATCATCGCCCACGTCGATCACGGCAAGACCACGCTCGTGGACTGCCTGCTGCGGCAGAGCGGCCAGTTCCGCGCCAGCCAGCTCGCCGGCGAGCGGATCCTCGACTCCAACGACCTGGAAAAGGAGCGCGGGATCACGATCCTCGCCAAGAACATCGCCGTCGAGTGGAAGGGCAAGAAGATCAACATCATGGACACCCCCGGCCACGCCGACTTCGGCGGCGAGGTGGAGCGGGTGCTGCGGATGGCCGACGGGGCGCTCGTGCTCGTGGACGCCGCCGAGGGGCCGATGCCGCAGACCCGGTTCGTGCTCTCCAAGGCGCTCGAGTGCCGGCTGCGGCCGGTGGTCGTGGTCAACAAGATCGACCGGCCCGACGCCCGGCCGCTGGAGGTGCTCGACGAGATCCTCGGCCTGTTCCTCGAACTCGGCGCCGACGACGACCTCGCCGACTTCCCCTTCGTCTACGCCTCGAGCCGCGGCGGCTACGCCTCCCACGACCCGGCCGTTCGCGAGGGCACCATGGAGCCGCTGCTCGACATGGTGCTGGAGAAGATCCCGGGGCCGCTGGTCGATGGGTCGGCGCCGCTGCGGATGCTCGTCACCACGCTCGACTGGTCCGACTACGTGGGCCGGATCGCCATCGGTCGTGTCGAGTCGGGCACGCTCACCAAGGGGGCGGCGGTCGTCCGCTCCACGGCGGCGGGCGGCCTCGTGCCGGCGAAGCTCGTGGGCGTGCAGTCGTTCGACAAGCTCGGCCGCGTGGACGTCGAGCAGGCCACCGCCGGCGACATCGCCGCCGTGAGCGGGATCGAGGACGTCGAGATCGGCGACACGATCTGCGACCCGCTCGACCCGCGGCCGCTGCCGCGGCTCACGGTGGACGAGCCGACGCTCTCGATGGTGTTCGGGATCAACACCTCGCCGCTGGTGGGCAAGTCGGGCAAGTTCCTCACCACGCGGCACCTCCGCGACCGCCTGGAGAAGGAACTGGAGCGGAACGTCGCCCTCCGCGTGGAGCCGATCGAGGGCACCGAGCAGTTCGCCGTCAGCGGCCGCGGGCTGCTGCACCTCTCGGTGCTCATCGAGACGATGCGGCGGGAGGGGTTCGAGATCTCCGTCGGGAAGCCGAAGGTGATCCTCCGCAGGGAGGGCGACACGGTGCTCGAGCCGTTCGAGACGCTCGTCGTCGAGGTGCCGCACGACAAGCTCGGCCCGGTGATGGAGCTGACGGGCTCCCGCCGCGGCCAGCTCAAGCACATGGGCTCGCGGGGCGAGTTCGCCCACACCACCTTCTCGATCCCCGCCCGCGGCCTGATCGGCCTCCGCACCCGGGTGCTCAACGCCACGCAGGGCACGGCGATCATGCACCACCGCTTCGAGAAGTGGGGGCCGATGGAGGGCGAGGTGGGCGGCCGGGCCAACGGCGTGCTCGTCTCCATGGTGCCGGGCCGGGCGGTGGCCTTCGGCCTCGACGGCCTGCAGGAGCGGGCCGACCTGTTCATCGAGCCGGGCGACGAGGTCTACGAGGGGATGATCTGCGGCGAGAACGCCCGCGCCGAGGACATGACCGTCAATCCCACCAAGGAGAAGAAGCTGACGAACATGCGGGCCAGCGGCAGCGACCGCAACATCCTCCTCAAGCCGCCGCGGCGGATGTCGCTGGAGGAGGCGCTGGAATACATCGAGGACGACGAGCTCGTGGAGGTCACGCCCGCCGTGATCCGGCTGCGGAAGATCCTGCTCTCGGAGCACGAGCGGCGGAAGGTCTCGCGGCAGAAGGCGGCGGCCGTCTGACCCGGTCCCGGCGGCGCAGGGGCTTGGCCCCGAGGGCCGGCCGGGCCCCGGGACGGCTGGGCCCGACCGCGGTGGACGCCCCGCCGGGCGGCCCTTATACTCCGGGGCTTCGACGGTTCGTCGTCGCCGCCCCCCTGGTCCTCCGGCGCCGGCCCCGTCAGATCGAGTCTTCGGAGCACGCATGGTCAAGTTGACGGTTCGCGAGCGGGAGAGCATCCAGGAGGCGGTCCGCCGCTTCCGCAAACTGGTCGAGCGCAGCGGCATCAAGAAGGAGATGCGGCGCCGTGAGTTCTTCGAGAAGCCGAGCGAGACGAAGCGTCGCGCCCGGCTCCGCGCCGAGCGGCGCACGAAGCGGAATCGCCTCCTAGGCGTGTGACGCCCAGTCGAGAGCCACGTCGAGCCACGGGGCGTCGTGCGTCGGCCAGCCCGTGCTCACCCGGTCCACGCCCGTCGCGGCGATCGCCGCGACCGTCTCGGGCCGGATCCCCCCCGAGGCCTCGAGCACCACGCCCGGCGCCGCTGCGTCGCGCAGCCGCACGCAGCGGGCCAGTTCGTCGGGCTGCATGTTGTCGAGGAGGACGATGTCGGGCCCGGCCGCCAGCACCGGCTCGAGGAGGGCGACGGCGTCGATCTCCACCTCCACGACCATCTCCGCCACCCGCGCCGGCGGGAAGGTGCGGCGGAGGAAGTCGCGGGCCCGTCGCACCGCGTCGGCCGGCGCCAGCCCCGCGACGCCGCAGGCCGCGAGGTGGTTGTCCTTGACGAGGATCGCCTCGTAGAGCCCGCCACGGTGGTTCCACCCGCCCCCCGCGCGGACCGCATACTTGTCGAGCAGCCGCCAGCCGGGAACGGTCTTCCGCGTGTCGTAGACGCGGCACGCGGTGCCGGAGACGGCGTCCACGAGCCGCCGCGTGGCCGTGGCCACGCCCGACATCCGGCCGAGCAGATTGAGCACCACCCGCTCCGCGGCCAACACGCTGCGGGTCGCGCCGGCGAGCCTGGCCACGACGTCGCCGGCCGCCACGACGGCCCCGTCGGCGACGGCCGGCGTGAACCGCAGCCCGGGATCCGCCACCTCCGCCACCACGGCGGCCGCCGGCAGGCCCGCGATCACGCCCGGCCTGCGGGCCACGACATCCAGGCTGCTGCGGGCCGCGGCGTCGATCAGGCTCACGCTCGTCCAGTCGCACTCGTGCCCCAGATCCTCGGCGAACCAGCCGGCTGCGGCCTGCCGCACATGGGCGGCCAGCCGCTCGTCCCAAGCGACCTGGTGGAAGTCGGGACAGCCGCGGGGCGGGGCGGGGGCCACGATCGATGCGGACACGGGAAAACTCGCTGCCAGAGGGCCTCGACGGGCTCGACCGCCGGGGGGCGGCGGCGGCCTGCTATGGTACGTGAAGTCCGTCCCCGAAGGGTAGCGTCGTGAACCGTCCCGACTCCGCGGCAACACCGATTCCCGCCCGGGTGCAGTCGTTGCTCGCGGCGGTGACGGCATCCGCGGTCGTGGCGCTGGCGGTGTGGTTCGTGGCGGCCGGCGGCCTCGGCGGCGGCCTCGTGCATCACGATACCCCGCCGGCGGCCGGCGCCCGGTTCACCGTGGACGTCAACACGGCCGGCGAGGCGGAACTCGCCCAGCTCCCCGGCCTCGGGCCGGCCACCGCGCGGCGGATCGTGGACCACCGCCGTGACCACGGCCGCTTCACGAGCCTCGACGGCCTGCTCGACGTGCCCGGCATCGGCCCGGCCACGCTCGCCGGCATGCGGCCCCACCTCCGGCCGATCGGCGGCTCCGGGGAGGAGACGCGGTGAGCGGCCAGCTCCTCCAGCCCGGCGTGTTCGAGCTCGTGGCGCCCTACGCCCCCGCGGGCGACCAGCCGGCCGCGATCGAGGCGCTCGTCCGTGGTGTCGAGGAGGGCCGCGGGTCGCAGGTGCTGATGGGCGTGACCGGCTCGGGCAAGACCTTCACGATGGCCAACGTCATCGCCCGCGTCGGCCGCCCCGCGCTCGTCCTCTCCCACAACAAGACGCTCGCCGCCCAGCTGTACGCGGAGTTTCGCGACTTCTTCCCCCACAACGCCGTCCACTACTTCGTCAGCTACTACGACTACTACCAGCCCGAGGCCTACATCCCCCAGCGCGACATCTACATCGAGAAGGATGCCGCCATCAACAAGGAGATCGACCGGCTGCGGCTGGCGGCGACCAGCGCCCTGGTCAGCCGCCGCGACGTGGTCGTGGTGGCGAGCGTCTCCTGCATCTACGGCCTCGGCTCGCCGGACGACTACCGGGCGATGGTCGTGCGGCTCGTGGCCGGCATGCCGCTCTCCCGCGATGCCCTGCTGGAGCGGCTCGTGGCCGTGCACTACGAGCGGACCGACGTCGTCCTGGAGCGGGGCAAGTTCCGCGTCCGCGGCGACAGCGTGGACATCTGGCCGCCGTACGACGAGCTGGCCTGCCGCGTCGAGTTCTGGGGCGACGTGGTCGAGTCGATCGCGGTCATCCATCCGGTGAGCGGCGAGGTCGCGGCGAAGAAGGACGAGACCTACTTCTATCCGGCCCGCCACTTCGTCATGCCCGAGGACCGCATCAAGGCCGCGGTGGCGACGATCAAGGACGAACTGGACCAGCGGCTGGAGGAGCTCAAGGGCCAGGGCAAGCTGCTCGAGGCCCAGCGGCTCAATGCCCGCACCCGGTTCGACATCGAGATGCTCCTCGAGGCCGGCTTCTGCCCGGGCATCGAGAACTACTCCCGGCCGCTGTCGGGCCGCCCACCGGGCAGCACCCCGGGCACGCTCTTCAACTACTTCCCCGACGACTTCCTGTTCTTCGTGGACGAGTCGCACGTCACGGTGCCGCAGGTCCGCGGCATGTACGCCGGCGACAAAAGCCGCAAGCAGACCCTCGTGGACCACGGCTTCCGCCTGCCCAGCGCCATGGACAACCGGCCGCTGAAGTTCGACGAGTGGGAGCGGCGGCTCCACCAGACGATCTTCGTCTCGGCCACGCCGGGCCCCTGGGAGCTCGGCCGCACCGGCGGCGAGGTGGTGGAGCAGGTGATCCGCCCCACCGGCCTGCTCGACCCGGTGATCGAGATCGTGCCGGCCAGGCAGCAGGTGCCGCACCTCTCCGGCGAGATCGAGAAGGTCGTGGCCGCCGGCCAGCGGGTGCTCGTCACCACGCTCACCAAGAAGCTCGCCGAGGATCTCTCGGCCTACTTCACGGAGCGGAAGGTGCGGTGCAAGTGGCTGCACAGCGAGCTCGACGCCTTCGAGCGGGTGGAGCTGCTCAAGGATCTCCGCGAGGGGAAGTTCGACGTGCTCGTCGGCGTGAACCTGCTCCGCGAGGGGCTCGACCTGCCGGAGGTGTCGCTGGTGGCGATCCTCGACGCCGACAAGGAGGGCTTCCTGCGGAGCGAGACCTCGCTCATGCAGACGATCGGCCGCTCGGCCCGCAACGTGGACGCCCGGGTGGTCCTCTACGCCGACACGGTCACCGAATCGATGCAGCAGGCGGTGGACGAGACGCGGCGCCGCCGGGCCCTGCAGGAGGAGTACAACCGCACGCACGGCATCACCCCGGAGACGATCCGCAAGGAGATCCGGGCCGGGATCGAGGCCGAGGCCGCCTCCCGCGGCAAGGCCTTCGAGGCGGTGGGCCGGGGCGACGATGCGGGCCGCCGGGCCGCCGAGCTCCTCGAGCAGCTCGAGGCCGACATGATGCAGGCCGCCGCCGACCTGGAGTTCGAGCGGGCGGCCCGGATCCGCGACGAGATCTCCGCCCTCCGCGCCGGCAAGGCGCCCGCGTCATCCGGCCGCGGCCGGCGGGGCAGGGGAGGTTCCTCGGGCGGCCGGATTCCCCGGCCGAAATCACTGTGACCGCGGCCCATCCCGATCCTCGCGCCGCCTCCGATCCGCCGGCTCCGGAACTGGACCCGGACGTGGCCGCCGTGCTGCAGGACCCGGCCGCGCTCTGGGCCGCGGTGCAGGAGGCCAGCGGCGAGTACGTCGCCCTGGTCGATCGAGCGGGCATCATCCGCGGCTGCAACCGCGTGGACGAAGGCTTCACGCTCGACCAGGTGGTCGGCCACGCGTTCACGCGGTTCACGCTGCCGGAGTCGGCGCGGTCGCTGCAGGAATCGCTCGAGCACGTGCTCACACACGGCGAGGTGCGGACGCTCGAGACCACGGTGCGGCGGCTCGACGGCTCGCTCAACTACTTCGCGCTGCGGATCGCCCCCGTCCGTCGCGCCGGCCGCACGGTCGCGTTGCTGGTCTGCTGCCAGAACATCCGGCCCCTGAAGACGACGGAGCAGGCGCTGACGCACGAGCGGAACGTCCTCAAGCGACTCCTGGAGATCCAGGAGCGGGAGCGGCAGCTCGTGTCCTACGAGATCCACGACGGCATCGCCCAGTATCTGGCCGGAGCCCTCATGCACCTCCAGGCCTACCAGCACGCCTGCCCGCCGGAGGCGGCCCGCGAGTTCGACGAGGGGCTGCGGCTGCTGCAGGCCGCGGCCGAGGAATCCCGTCGGCTCATCGGCGGCCTGCGGCCCCCGGCCCTCGACGAGCTGGGCCTCGTGGACGCGATCCAGTCGCTGGTCGACGAGGCCCGCCTCGACGTCGATGTGGTGACGTTCGCGCACCACCTGCCCGGCGAGCGGCTCGCACCGCAGTTGGAGACCACGATCTTCCGCATCGCGCAGGAAGCGATCACCAACGCCCGCAAGCACGCCCGCGCCGGTCGCCTGCAGGTCGAGTTGACACGGACCGCCGACGGCGTGCGGATCGTCGTCGCGGACGACGGCCGGGGCTTCGACCCCGCCGCCGTCCCCGAAGATCGCTTCGGCCTGGAAGGCATCCGACAGCGGGCCCAGTTGCTCGGGGGCACGCCCCGGATCACGACCGCGATCGGTCGGGGAACGACGATCGACGTCACGCTGCCGCCGCCCGGAGCCTGATCGCTCAGGCCGCCTTCGCGGACCCTTGCAGCGACTCCAACGACCGGCCCAGCCGGCGCCGTCCGGCGGGGGCCGCGGGCTGCTGATCCACGATCTTCGGCTCCCTGTGGACCGTCAGCCTGTCCCGCAGCGACTGGGCGAGGGCGGGGCCGAAGTCCTCCGTGCTCGCCCGCGTGCCGACGTCCTCGACGGCGTCGGCCAGCCCGAGCACGACCGCCTGCCGCACCCCTTCACGCAACCACTGGAAAAAACTCATGGTGATTCCTCCCCGGCGACGGCCTCGAACGGCGGCTCCGCCGCCCTGCCTCCGGTATCGGCGGGTCAGCGGCGGGGCTGCACGCGGCCGCCGCGGCGTGCGGGAGCGGGCCTCTGGGCAGGATGTGCGGCCGCGTCCGTGCGGCCCAGGCAGACGAGGCAGATGTCGTCGCTCTGCACCTGCCCGGCGGCGTGCCGCTCGACGTCGGCGAGGATCGCCCGGCCGACCTCCGCCGCCGTCCGCCCGGACTCGGCCACGACCCGCTCCAGCCGGTCGAGGCCGTAGCAGCGGCGCTCGTGGTCGAGCGCCTCGCTGATTCCGTCGGTGTGGAGCACGAGCACGGCGCCGGACTCGATCGCGATCTCACAGGAACGGTAGGTGCAGTCGGCGACCATCCCCAACGGCAGCCCGCCCAGGTCGGCGCCCACCGCCGTGACGGTCCCCGTCGGGCCGCGGAGGTAGAGCGGGAGATGCCCGGCGTTGCACACGGTGGCCCGATGGGTGGCGGGATCGAGCACGACGACGACCAGGGTTGCGAACCGGTCGTCCCAGCCCCCGCGCAGGAAGCTCTCGTTGATCCGCGCCACGGCCCGGGCCGCGTCGGGCTCGCTGGCCAGGCAGTAGCGGATGTCGGCCGACAGGGCCGCCATGAGCAGGGCGGCCGCCACGCCCTTGCCCGACACGTCGGCGAGCACGAACGCCAGCCGGCCGTCGGGCAGGGGCACGTAGGTGAAGAAGTCGCCGCCCACCTGCCGGGCCGACTCGTAGAAGTCGAACACCTCGTAGCCGGCGACGCAGGGCGGGCAGGCGGGGAGCAGGCCCTGCTGCACGCGGTTGGCGAGGGCCAGGTCGCGGTCGATCTGCTCGCGGGCGACCCGCTCGTCGTGGGCCAGCGCCTGCTCGATCGCCTGGGCCGCCTGGCCCGCGACCCCGACGAGCACCTCGAGGTCGGCGGCCGAAAAGCCGTTCCGCACGTCCCGCGAGTCGATCTGCACCACGCCCAGCAGCCCGGCGGCGCCGACGACCGGCACGCACATCACCGACCGGATCCGACAATCCACGACGCTGTCGTGGTCGCTGAAGCGGCTGTCGGCGACGGCGTCGGCCGAGAGCACCGCCCGCCGCGACTCCGCCACCTGGCCGATGAGCGAGAGGCTCAGCCGCAGCGGCCCGGGCTCGGCCTGCCCCTTGATCCGGCGGGCCCGGAGGACGAGCCGCTCCGAGCCGCGGTCCATCAGGAGCACGAAGCCGCGCTCGGCCCTGGGAAAGATCTCCAGCAGGCCGTCGAGCATCCGCGGCAGCACCTCCTCGACCGACAGCGACGCACCGATGGCGCGATTGAGCCCGATCAGGGCCCGCAGCTTGGCCTCCGCGTGGTGCCCGAGCGGCTCCTCGTCCGCGGCCCGCGGCACGTCCAACTGCGAGAGGATCATCGACGCCTGGCCGCCCGCGACGTCGAGATCGACGAAGGCGCTGGAGTCGTCCCGGTCGGCCGGAGCGGCGGGGCGGGCGGGGGCGCGGGCCGTCCGCAGGAACACGATCCTCCGCCCGCAGACGTCGAGCTCGTCGCCGTGGGCGAGCGGCTGCCGGGCCGTGAGCGGGCGGCCGTTGAGGGCCGTGCCGTTGCGGCTCTGGAGATCCTCGACGAAGGCCTCGCCGGCGACGAGCGTGACGGCGGCATGCTGGCGGCTGACGGCCGGCTCGTCGATCACGAGGTGGCAGCCGGGGTGGCGGCCGATCACGACGCGATCGCCGGCGATCTTGAATCGCTTGCGACCGCGTTCGCCGTGCAGTTCGAGGAAGGCCACGTGCGTCTCGGTCGTGTCACTCCGGCGGCGGGCGGGCGGCCGCGCGGGCCCGCCGGACGAGCCGGCAATCGCGATTGCCGACGCCTGGAAGAGCGGTTACGCTCATGGCTTCCGGGGTTTGCAGCATACCGCTGGCCGACCGCCGGCGCCGAATCGTCGTCCCGGCCGCGGCCTGCAGCCCGAGTCGCGTCCGGAGCCCGATTTTGGGGAATGGTGTAACGGTAGCACGACTGGCTCTGAACCAGTTAGTCTAGGTTCGAATCCTAGTTCCCCAGCTTCATTTTCATCCATCAAAACAGATGGATTCTGTGCGGCGGCCATTCGG
>Ga0315903_10012136_pt1 | contig 10072 bp, 10 predicted proteins | sample LakEriMetagenome_7_FD_203524 | JGI IMG/M metagenome (GOLD analysis project Ga0315903, IMG submission 203524) | Freshwater fungal communities from buoy surface, Lake Erie, Ohio, United States - Buoy 2 MA119 | ecosystem: Environmental > Aquatic > Freshwater > Lake | place: USA: Lake Erie, Ohio... | reverse complement strand
AAAAAACGATTATTGGAATGTGTGATGTCATCAGCATTTGATGGCATAGATATCGCATTCATGCTCATTCATGGAACAAATGGCGAGGATGGAATCTTTCAAGCTCTGCTTGAAGCAAGAGGCATACGATATACAGGAAGCAAGGTTTTGTCCAGTGCATTGTGCATGGATAAAGTTGCTTCAAAAATGATGATGTCAGCAACCAATATCATGACGCCACCATGGGCAATTGCAGTAAAGAGCAAAGGACATTTCAGTGATTCGGACATGTTGCATGAAATCATTGAAGATTTACCCGGTTCTTTGGTCATTAAGCCAAATAATCAAGGATCCACTGTTGGTATGTCGATATTACACAAGCCCAATATTGAATCTTTGCAGAAAGCTCTGGAAGAGGCTGGTCAATATGCCGATATGATTCTGATAGAATCATATATAGAGGGCAGGGAATTGACTGTAGCCGTTCTAGGTGATGAGGCATTACCCATCATTGAAATCATACCTGATGGTGGATTCTATGATTATAAGCATAAATACACCAAGGGTGAAACTCAATATCATTGTCCGGCTGACTTAAGTGGTGATATCACTGAATTTGTTCAGAATCTTGCTATTTCTGCACATAAAGTACTTGGTTGCACCGCTTATAGCCGAGTGGATTTCCGTCTTGATGAAGAGAATGTTCCATATTGTTTGGAAGTGAATACAATTCCCGGGTTCAGTGCAACAAGTTTGGTTCCGATGGCCGCAAGAGAGCATGGAATTGAATTCCCGGAACTTTGTGAACGCATCATTGAACTGTCCTAATGGCAAAAAGAATCACAAATAATGAGAATCAATCAAAGCCCGATTCGCCAAAGCTCAGCAAGGCAAAGAAGGTTTTCAATAGAATGACTCTCATGTTTGTATTGATAGTGGCGGCTGGTGGTACGGCGATTTACATCAACAATGTGATGCGCATCAATAAGATGTTGAATGAGATTCGATCATTGGAAAAGCAGCGTGATTCGCTTGTTTCAATGAATCAACATTTGAAGTCCAAAGTATTGGACATGCAATCGGCGTCAAGAATCACAGCATTGGCTAAGAATAAACTGGGCATGATTCCCAATCCAAAAGCACCAACAAGCGTAACACCTTGATTCATCCATTTTACGAATAAATACAACCATGAGTAAACAAACGGTCACATTGATAAAAGGCGATGGCATCGGTCCTGAAATTGCACATTCGGTGCAGACAATTTTTGCTGCGGCAAATGTACCGATCACTTGGGAAGAAGCGGATGCAGGATTGTATTGCATCGAGAAATATGGGAATGGCATTCCTCAAGAAACTTTGGACTCAATCATTAGAAATAAAGTTGCATTGAAAGCACCAACCACAACCCCGATCGGTGGTGGACATAAGAGCATCAATGTGACAATTCGCAAGACTTTGGATTTGTTTGCCAATGTAAGACCATCAAAGTCACTACCGGGCATCAAGACTCGATTTGATAATGTGGATTTGATCATCGTTCGTGAGAATCTCGAAGATACCTATGGTGGGATCGAGCATCAGCAATCACCTGAAGTTGCGCAATGTCTTCGATTGATCACTCGCTCAGGTTCACGCAATGCCGCCAGATATGCTTTCGAAATGGCAAATCTTAGTGGTCGTAATCGTGTGACTTGCGTTCATAAAGCGAATATTCAAAAGATCACCGATGGATTATTCCTTCGCTCATTCCAGGAAGTTGCCGCTGATTATCCGCATATTGAACATGATGACATCTTGATCGACAATTTGTGCATGCAATTGGTGACAAAGCCCGAGCAATTCGATGTATTGTTATTGCCGAATTTGTTCGGTGATATCGCCAGTGATTTATGCGCAGGTCTTGTAGGTGGATTGGGTGTTGCTCCCGGTGGCAATATTGGTAAAGATTCCGCAGTATTTGAAGCAGTGCATGGCTCTGCGCCGGATATTGCAGGTAAAGGCTTGGCAAATCCAACAGCCATCCTTCTTTCTAGTTTGCAAATGCTTCGCTATCTCGGTTTGAATGGATATGCAAATCGCATTGAAAATGCTTTGCAGGAAACATTGCAAGCGGGCATCAAGACGGGAGATTTGGGTGGTAGTGCAAATACTCATGAATTCACGAATGCAATTTGTGAGAGAATTGCTCCTGAGGATGAATCAGCCGCTAATGAAACCCCGACCAAAATCATCATCGATCATGAACCACTTACTGTTGAGCAACAACCTTGGAGCATTCACGGTGTGGATGTATTCGTTCGTTCAAAAACAGGAATGCCGGTATTGCCTGAAACGATTGGTGCATTCAAGCTGGCCATGATTTCAAATCGCGGCACAAAGATTTATCCAGGGGTGACACCGGATATTCTCTTGGTTGACCATTTCCGTTGCCGCTTCTATTCGGAAAAGCCGGTTGAACATGATGATGTAATCGCCATGCTCAGTGCTTTTCCAAAAGAATATGTATGGAATCATATTGAGATTCTTCACAAAGAAGGCGATCAACCATTGTTTTCCAAGGCCCAAGGAGAATAAATTTCCGGAAGTTCATGTAATGATTTCCTGAAATTGAATTCTCATCGGAGTTTTCTATCTTTGTTTGAGCTCAACTTTTTACATAATACATTTGATTGTTCTGGAGAACCTTCTCACATGGATATTTCCAAATACTTTTCAGTTAAAGGACTTACTGTATTCATACTCGCCATGTTCCTCTTGGGATGCGGTGAAAAATCGAAGGGTCCTGAACCACTCGGATCATTGAAGTCATATACTGATCCCGCAACCTCATTCAAAGTGCAATACCCGGACAATTGGAAAGAATTGCAGAAAGAGTCAGGTCGTAGATTCATGGCTTTCCCGGGGAAAGATGCAAGTGATGCATTTCGCAAGGTATATGCAATGCCGGGTGAAATCAATAATTCTGCCGCACAAATCGCCGTGTTTCTCCAGCCAACTCGTGGAAGAATCCTTGATTCGATTGTGTTGGACAATATGACAGACATGATTAGTGACTCACTCTATACAGAGAAAAGAAGAATGACAATCGCGGGTTTGCCTGCTTATAGATTGCGTTACAGATATAATCTTGCCGATGGTTTATATGAAGGCGAGAAATATATTGTGGTGAAAGACACTGCTTATGCTACAGTGCTTGAATTCAGTGCATTTTCAGATTCATATTCATTCTATAAGCCGACATTTGACAATATCGCAAAGAACTTTGTACCGGCTTCGAATCCGATTGAGAAGAAACCGGACACAGTTGTTCAAAATGCTGAAGCTGCGCCTCCATCAGCAACAAGCCGCGTTATTAATGGAACCGGATTTTCTATTTCCGTGCCGGACAATTTCAATGGTGTAAAAACACAAAATGCAGGCACGATGTATTCCGTCAGCTTCCAAGGTGATCGTCTCGATTGTACAATTCAAGTGGATGTGATTGATGCTTCCAAGCAAAAAAATCTTTCTAAGATTGTTGAAGATAATAAGAAAGCATATGGAGCAGCAGCCGCATCAAAAACCACACTTGGTGGTGTAGAAGCATACTATATGAATTATTCATTCGGTGGCAATGTTCAGAGTCGTGTATACTTTGCCATCAAAGGCGATAAAATGTTCCGCGTGACAATGAATTATTTCATCCCAAAACAGGATGTGTATAAGCAGGTGTTTGAAAAGAGCATTGGCACATTCCGAATGTTATGATTTAAGTTTTGGTGAAAATAAGGCACTTCGTTTTCAAAAGCGGAGTGCCTTTATTTTTTGATTTTGTATGCAAACACACATTGAAATGCAACATTTGATTTTGGATTGGTTTTCTCGAGAAGGGAGAGTATTTCCTTGGAGATATGATTCACCCGATCCATATCATGTGCTTATTTCGGAGTATATGTTACAACAAACTCAAACATCCAGAATTGCAGAGCGATTTCCGATATTTCTAGCAAAGTTTCCGAATATCTTATCATTGTCAAATGCAAGCAATCAGGAGATGATTCTTGCTTGGCAAGGTTTGGGATATAATAATCGTGCGCTTCGACTTCGCGACTGCGCCAAAGCAATAGTGAATGTGCATGAAGGCATGATTCCTGCGGACTATGATGCATTGCTGAACTTACCTGGTATTGGACCATATACGGCATCGGCAATCATGTCTTTTGCCTATGGATGTAATATCTCGGTGATAGATGTCAATATTCGAAGAATATATGCTCGATTGAATGGATATTCGAATCCCGATGAAATGTCAAACAAGTCCATTGAGAGCTTTGCCGAACAGATATATCCAAAAGGCAAATCATCGGAATGGCATCAGGCATTGATGGATATCGGTGCACAATTTTGTAAAGCAAATCAAGCCAATTGTGAATTGTGTCCAATGCAAGAGCACTGTCTATCAGCTTTCAATGTACGGATCGAAAAGAAAAAGGTGAGAAGAACCGAGCCATCACATAGAAATATTCCAAATCGGATTTGGCGAGGAAGAGTAATTGAATTCTTAAGAAATACCAATGAATATCGCAGTGAAATAACTGAGCTATTGCGTGGAATCTTGGGAGAACCAATTGATGAAAAAGATCAGAAATGGTTTGAAGACACAATCTCGCATGCTCTCATAAAAGATCGTTTGATTCACTATGATTCACATACAAATATCATTTCCATATCTCAATGATTGAGGCAAAGAATGTTGTCGAATAAAGGTCCATTGGAAAGAACTTTCAGAAGATTATCTCTCTTCATGATTTTTATTTCTGTGATTACAACAGGACTGATCATGTATGTAATCTCAGGAATGGATGGAATTGATTTGCTTACTTTGTTTTTAGCATGGTTTACAATTTCAATTGCATGTATTTTTTTTGTGAGAATATATGTCCGAAGACAAGTCATTCATCCCATCAATGTAATTATTGATTCTATGAATAGTTTTGTTGGTGGTATATCTTCCTCAAGAGTAGACAAACAGTTCAGCAACGCATTTGAGTTAAGGGAATTGGCTGAAGCATATAATTCACTCGCCGATAAATCTTCCAAGGATATATCTGAATTAAAGAAATTAGAGCAGGTTCGCAGTCAGTTTTTGGGCAATGTTTCACATGAATTGCGAACACCAATCTTTTCGATTCAGGGATATTTGGAAACTCTTCTTGATGGCGCACTAGAAGATCCTTCTGTTAGTAGAAAATTTGTGGAAAGATCTCATGCAAATGCAATTCGATTGAATTTGCTGCTTTCGGACTTGATTGATATATCAAAGATAGAATCCGGCGAAATGCGTATGAGCTATAGATATTTCAATGCTATTGAAATGATTCATGATGTATTGCATTCACTTGAATTTCAGGCTCAACAATATCAAGTGGTTTTGGAAACAAAAATGCCTGAAGAAGAAGTGTCTGTTTATGGAGACAAAGAAAGACTGTCTCAGGCACTTACAAATCTCGTTGAGAATGCCATGAAGTATAATAAGGCGGGTGGAAAGGTCATTGTTGAATTAAGCATGAACACATCTCAGGTGACCATTTCCGTGAAGGACACCGGAATAGGCATAGCAAAAGAGCATAAGAACAGAATATTTGAGCGTTTTTATCGAGTTGATAAAGATAGATCAAGGGCTGTAGGTGGAACAGGATTGGGTCTTGCTATTGTTAAGCATATTCTTGAAGCTCATCAAACATCACCCAATGTTGAAAGCATCCCGGGTGAAGGCACCACGATTTCTTTCACATTGAAAATTTAGACTATATTTTGAGTGTTTACAATGCTCACATCATCATCATTTTTTTGTAATTTTGCCATCTAATCACCATCCTACATTTGGAATAAATCATGTCACATACAGAAAATTCTTCTTTGAACTTTCACCTTTCCGAAGAGGTACAGGCAATAAAAGATGTTGCGGCTTCATTTGCCGACAATGAAATTGCTCCTCATGTGCTTCATTTTGATGAAAAGCAAGAATTTCCCCATGAAATTTTCAAAAAATTGGGTGAATTGGGATTTCTTGGAATTCTTGTACCAACAGAATATGGTGGAAGTGGTCTTGGTTATCAAGAATACTCAGTGATTGTGGAAGAAATTGCCCGTATTTGTCCTGCAATGGCACTTGGTGTTGCTGCTCATAATGGACTTTGCACCAATCATATTTTGAAATTCGCCAATGAAGAAGTTAAGCAAAAATATATTCCAAGATTGGCGGCAGGTGAAACATTGGGCGCATGGGGTTTGACAGAACCTAGTGCAGGAAGTGATGCGGGTGGAACTCGCACAACAGCAGTCAAAGATGGTGATCATTATATTATCAATGGATCCAAGAATTTCATCACGCATGGTAATGTTGGTGATATTGCCGTGATAATGGCTGTCACTGATGCATCAAAAGGCAAGCGCGGAATATCAGCATTTGCCATCGACAAATCGATGCCCGGTTTCTATGCATCCAAGAAAGAAAATAAATTGGGCATGCGATGCAGTGATACTGCTTCATTGACTTTTGACAATGTGCGCGTTCCTGCAAGTCACTTGATTGGCAATGAAGGCGAAGGTTTTGTGCAGGCATTGCAAATTCTTGATGGTGGAAGAATTTCCATTGCGGCATTATCCGTTGGTCTTGCGCAAGGTGCATTGAATGCTTCTTTGAAGTATTCTGTGGAGCGTAGGCAATTCAATCAGAGATTGGCAGACATGCAGGCAATTCAATTCAAGTTGGCCAAAATGGCTATGGATATTGATGCGGCAAGACTCTTGACTTATAAAACAGCATGGATGCGTGATAATGGTCAGAATATCACATTGGCTGCTTCTCAGGCTAAATTACATGCCAGTGAAATTGCTGTTAGAGTTGCCGAAGAATCCGTACAGATTCATGGCGGATATGGATATATCAAAGAGTATCCGGTTGAAAAATATTATCGTGATGTGAAACTACTCACCATTGGTGAAGGAACCAGCGAGGTTCAGAAATTGGTGATAGCAAGACAATTACTTACCGATTAAAGCAAAAAGAGGCATCCAATGGATGCCTCTTTTTTTTACCAGTTCCTTGAGACGAAGTCCAAGTATTCTTGATACAATTTCTCATAATGAGGTCCAATGATTTCTATGGTGCCTGTTATATAACACCCTGAAGAAACTGTTACAAAACGAATGGTGAGAGATTTTTCGTCATGGGTGGTAAAATGAGCCCCCAATTTTCCATAGTAACATTCTTGAACCATGGACACTGCCATTCTTCTTGCATCTTGGAAGCTGCTGAATATATCATTCAATGTAACCTGATAATTAATCATGCTTCTTGTATAATCTTCAGATTTTCTGGCTTCGCCTCTGTCATTCTTGTTTAGAAGCTTTCCCAATGGATAGAGTGAATCATAGAGATCGACTTCATACCCTCGTATATCATTAGTTGCTTCAATCCAACTCGCCGTAACTGCAATTATTTCATCAAAATTCATTTTGCCCTCATCGAACAATGTAAAAAATATTATTATTTCCCCTATTGATTAAAATCATCATCATGTAAAAAGTCAGGAAGATCGATATCGTCCAATGAGCCTGATTCAATTTTTTCTATGATGTCTTGTTCTGCTTTTCTGATTTCCAAAGCCGCTTGAAATCCCTCATCAGTTACCATGTATACAAGATATTTTGCGGGTTTGTCTCGCAATTGATCATGACCTTCTTTTTCTGTCAAGATGATATAATTCTTTTTCTGTAATCCATAAACTGCAAGCTTTGCATCAACCGGATTTGAGATGATTCTTTTGAGTGTACTCTCAAATGGATATACCGCCACAGTTGACCCCAAACCTTTTGTTTGACTGATCAATGCGAATAATACTGATTTTTCAAAGTTGTCCATTTGTTTTACCCCCTGATATGTAATTGAAAAATACGCTGTTGTTTATCATGTATCATGCTTTGTTTTTTTTCTTTGATAATTGTTCTTGTTCAATAATATTAATAACAGCATTAGATGCTTCACCTTGCAAGTGAAAGACTTTATTTCCAATCAAAACCGTGATTTTTCTTGATTTTGGAATTTCTTCTTTCTCTTTGAGCATATTGGCATACTCTTGAATCTTTTGTCTTGCACTCTTAAATAAGATGACCTTTCCATCATCATACTTCCAATCTTTATTCAGCTTCAGATAATTAGTGAATGAAACCGGCTTATTTGAACTGATATCACGCAAAGCATAAATCTTTTGAACGCTCAAGTTCATTTCCACGGCGATTTCCTGTACGGAAAATTCCAGATTATTGATATTGAAATCTTTGGGCTCATAGGATATTCCCAATTGACGTCTTGCCAATGATTTTGCGCCACGATCTGAACTCATTCGATGTTGATATTTGCGATATGCCTTTCTCTCCTTGAGTTTGATAATGGAAGATTCATTAAATACTACCTCTGATCCATTCCATTCCCAGTCTTCTCCTTCTATCAATATCGGATCAAATTCATAAGTTCTTGGTTCCTCATTCTCATTTTTGGTTGATACTCTTACTTTCTGACCTTTCCGAAATTGCAATAAACGAGGTGCTGAAAGATTAAACATCTCGCATACTTCTTTTGAAGTATATGTTTTCTTAATCATATTGATCATACATAAATATTATACAAATTAGAATTATTCATTCTTCGAAACATGTGCTCCAATCTGTGAAATCTCATTTCTCCGTCCGGCTTATAACGAGGGAATAATTCCGGATTTCTTCGTACTTGTTGCCAAAGAATACGAGTGCTTTCAGACCAACCTCTTCCATCAATTTCGCGTATTGTCTTAACTATTGAAATCGGCTCCTGAGGAATCACTACACCATAGTAGGAGATGATTCTATATTCATTATCATAATAATGCGAAAGACCATCATGAATATATATTTCGCAACTAAGCGAAGTTAAAACATGTTGAATCCAATGTCCACTGGAGTTTCCTCCACCAAAGCCATGACCATAGCGTACATGAATGATATGGCTTACTTTGGCCCTCATAGGAATCATTAATTCTGAACAGATTTGTTCATTACAACAAAATGCATAAAGCACAGGTTTTGTAATTGATCCGAATTCCGAACTTTCTATTGTTACATTAAAAAAGAAAACACGGTTAAAAAAATGTGCATTCTTTTCAGTCAATTGATAATCCGGGTATGAATCAAAGTCAATTTGTCCAAAATCTGCAATGTCTGATAAAGTTACTTTGGATCTACCATCATCATGAACAATTGGATCTGCTCCATCAAAGAGAATCTTCTCAAATATTTCATTGTATAGGCCATAATCAGTAAAGAGAAAGATATCCGGTTCAATCGGATCCTCACCATTCACCGGTGGATTATTCAATAGAAAGGCATTATTCAAGTAGAACAAAGGCCGAAAGTCTGTTCCGGCTGATGGATACCATGCTATTCGTGCATGATGAGTAAGACCGGAAACAAAAGCCGTGTAATATGCACTCCGTCCATTGTCAAGTAATGCTAAAAACTGCGTAGACATGCGCTAACCCCCAAATAATAAAAAATAAGAAACCCTGATTTTGTAATTGCTCTTATGCAAACAGCATATTAATTGCACGGCAATGATTAACGATGCAAAAGTAATAAAATTTTAACTAAATATAATTTAATTAATTATTCAATAAAAAAACCCAAATCCCCCAGTCTTGCCTTAACTCTGTTTAGGTCGGCTTTGTTGATGATGATTCTGAATCCTTCTGCCCTTTTTGTTAACAATTTCAATTCAGGATCTATTGCAAACAGTCTTGTCAGGTCAGGATGGTCCTTCAACTTAAACACTATAGAAGTAGGTTCAGGAATCAAGGCATTTGATTTGTCGATTAAATCATGGAAAAATTGTTCCCAATTATCGGGTAATTCATTTCCGATGAGACTTCGGAATTGTGTGATCTTATTTTGAATGTCTTTTACGGTACGGCATCCTTTAGTGAAGACTGTAGGATCCACCTGAAAGAACTGTCCTCCAACTCTCATTGCATACTGAGAAATAGCCAATTGTCTGTGTGCAGCATTTCCTCTGACT
>Ga0315903_10012132_pt1 | contig 10074 bp, 8 predicted proteins | sample LakEriMetagenome_7_FD_203524 | JGI IMG/M metagenome (GOLD analysis project Ga0315903, IMG submission 203524) | Freshwater fungal communities from buoy surface, Lake Erie, Ohio, United States - Buoy 2 MA119 | ecosystem: Environmental > Aquatic > Freshwater > Lake | place: USA: Lake Erie, Ohio... | reverse complement strand
CTGTTGGATCTCCCTGACCGTAGATAACACGGGCAGTCTTTGGATCCTTACCAGCTGCTGCTAGACCATCAAGAATTGCCTGACCCTGAAGTGCTCCAACTGACTCGTTGTCGAATGACACGTAGTAATCAGCACCTTCGATTGGGCGGTCGTACGCGATAACAGGAATTCCTGCTTCCTTAGCTGTTGCTGCAACCTGGATACCTGCACCCTGGTAGTCAACAAGGATCATTACGCCACAACCCTTTGTGAGCATTTGCTCAGCGATTGTTGCGTACTTAGCTGTATCACCTTGTGCGTTCTGAATATCTGTTTCAAATCCTGCACCTGTAAGTGCAGTGTCCATTGCTGGACGATCTCCATTTTCCCAACGTGCAGATGACTCTGAGTCAGGAAGGATCATGCATGCACGCTTTGCTGATGCATCATCGCTGCCTGAGCAACCTGAGATCAACAAAGCTGCTGCTGATGCGATCGCAACAGCAATAACTAGACGGCGCTTTGCCATATGTATTTACCTTTCGAAAGGTGTGCACGCCCCTGGCTAAAGCTGTTTTAGCCAGACATGAGGGCGTGAACTGCTCTGAGCGTAATCCTTCGCCCCAGATAGGTCACTACCTATTTGGTAACTATTTGGTAACCGCATGCGAGGGTCTCGAACGGGTAACCTTGGGCCATGTCTTCTCCTTCGCATCCTTCGCAGTCGCAGGCCCTAGCAGCGGCTATTTCAGCTGCCATTGGGGCGGCAATTGAGCGTGGAGATTTAGTGGGAACGATTCCAGCAACCATCCCACTTGAGCGTCCCAAGAACCGAGATCACGGCGACTACGCAACCTCGGTCGCCCTCCAGCTGGCCAAGCCAGCCGGCATGTCGCCCAGGGCTGTGGCAGAACTTTTACAGTCCTCTCTACTGTCTCTGCCCGATGTCACTGCGGTCGAGATCGCAGGGCCCGGCTTTATTAACATCACGTTGAACCGCAGCAGTCAGGCCGAATTAGTCTCAACAATTCTTTCTTCACCTTCAACATATGGAACCGGAAATTCTCTTGCAGGAATTTCTGTGAACTTGGAATTCATTAGCGCAAACCCGACAGGGCCACTCCACCTTGGACATACACGCTGGGCTGCAGTCGGAGATTCACTCGGTCGTGTCCTCACAGCAGCTGGTGCAAAAGTTATTCGAGAGTTTTATATTAACGATCGCGGAAATCAGATGGATCTCTTTGGAAAATCTGTAGAGGCAGCAGCTCTCGGTCAACCAATTCCAGAAGATGGTTACCAAGGCGGCTACATCAGCGATTTAGCAGATGTTGTTGTCAAGGAAAATCCTGGCATCAAAGAGCTCGCAGTCGATACTCGTCACGAAGCATTTCGTGAGGCTGCCTACAAAGTGCAACTTGCCCAACAACAAGGCGTGCTCGACACATTCAAAACACACTTCGATGTCTGGTTTTCAGAGCGCTCGCTTCACGAAGCAGGAGCGGTTGAACATGCCGTTGAGAAATTACGAGCGCAAGGTCACATCTTCGATTCAGAAGGCGCAATCTGGTTGCGCACCACTGATTTTGGCGATGATAAAGATCGCGTGATCACCAAAGCAAATGGCGACCTGACCTACTTCGCATCAGATACCGCCTATTACATCAATAAGCGCGAACGTGGATTCGATATTTGTATCTATATGTTGGGTGCAGACCACCACGGATATGTGAACCGCTTGCGCGCTACAGCAGCCTGTGCGGGAGATAACCCTGAGTACAACGTAGAAATCTTGATCGGCCAGCTTGTAAAAATCATGGAAGGCGGCGAAGAGGTCAAGCTCTCTAAGCGTGCGGGAACAATTATTACCCTAGAAGAATTGGTAGAAAAAGTCGGAGTAGATGCAGCGCGCTACACCCTCATTCGATATCCAGTTGATACACCGATGGTGATGGATATCGATATCTTGCGTCGCAATACAAATGAAAACCCTGTCTACTACGTTCAGTACGCACATGCGCGCATAGCAGGTGTACTCAGAAATGTTGCAGAGCTAAATATTCCAATCGGTCTTTCCAACTTTGATCCGAGCCAGTTATCTCACGATCGTGAGAATGAACTACTTGGAACTTTGGCTGAATTTCCTGGAATTGTCGCTGCAGCAGCTGCCTTCCGCGAACCACATCGCGTTGCCCGATATCTGGAAGAGTTGGCCGGGGTTTATCACGGCTTCTATGCTGATTGCCGCGTGCTTCCACTCGGTGATGAAGCGATTTCTCCTCTTCACTCGGCTAGAGCAAACTTATGTGCAGCCACCAAGCAGGTTATTGCCAACGGCCTTGATCTACTCGGTGTGAGCGCTCCGGAGAGGATGTAATAGATATGTGGTCACGGGCTATTTCATTTGAAAAAGGTCACCTCACCATCAGCGGATTGAGCGCGCGCGAATTAGCAACTGAATTTGGAACTCCAACGTTTTTTATCGATGAAGATCACTTCCGAGCTCGCGCAGCTGCATGGGCGCAATCACTTCAATCCAACTTTGGGGCCTCTGCCGGAAATGTGTATTACGCAGCCAAAGCCTTTATCTGTACTGATGTTGCGCGCTGGATTAAAGAAGAAGGTATTGGCATTGATGTTTGCACTGGGGGAGAGCTCGCAGTTGCTCTAGCTGGTGGAATCGATCCAAAAAAAATCGAAGTACACGGAAATAACAAATCTGTGGCAGAGATTGAACGCGCAGTGCAGGTAGGCGTTAAAACTATTGTCATTGATTCACTCTTTGAGATCGAGCGAGTTGTTGCGGCAGCCACAAAGTACGGAGTGCGCCAGGCCGTGATGTTGCGACTGACACCGGGTGTTGAAGCCCACACTCACGAATCTATCTCTACAGCTCATGAAGATGTGAAGTTTGGTTTCTCCATAGCAAGTGGCGCAGCTTCAGTGGCTGTCACCGAAGTCTTGTCACATGCATCCCTTGAGCTACGCGGTTTTCACTGCCACGTTGGTTCTCAGATTTTTGGTACAGATTCATTTGAATTGGCTGCCACCCGAATCATTGCTTTGATGAAAGCCTGTAAAGAGAAGCACGGTATTGAGTTACCTGAACTAGATCTGGGCGGTGGATATGCAATTGCATATGTTCCAGGTGAACAAACTGTTGAACCAGAAGATGTACTTCCAGCGCTTAGCGCTGTTGTAAAACGTGAATGTGCAGCCGCTGGTTTAGCTTTGCCAATCATTTCAATCGAACCGGGTCGAAATATTGTGGGACCAACAACATTTACACTCTATGAAGTAGGCACAGTTAAAGATGTTGTTCTCGAAGATGGTCGCACTCGTCGTTATATTTCTGTGGATGGCGGCATGAGCGATAACATTCGTCCTTCTCTCTATGGCGCAGAATATTCTGCAGTTCTTGCAGATCGTGTATCAACTGCAGCTCATGCTCTTTCACGTGTTGTTGGAAAGCATTGCGAGACCGGAGATATTGTCATTCGAGATATCGAGCTCCCATCAGATATTGCTCCGGGCGATCTCCTTGCTACCCCAGCCACCGGGGCATATGGAAGAAGCATGGCCAGTAACTACAACCATGTGCCGCGCCCACCTGTTGTTGCGATAAAGAATGGAAAAGCACGCGTGATTGTTCGCCGAGAAAATGAGGCAGATCTGCTCGCACTCGATGTGAAAGAATAGGTATATGAGATCCCCAGACCAGCCCGTACGCATTGGCATGCTCGGCTGCGGTGTGGTCGGAAGTGAAGTCGCCCGCCTGATTCTTGCTGACACAGCTGAGCTCTCCACCAGAGCCGGCGCAAAAATTGAATTAGCGAAGATTGCAGTGCGCGAGATTAAGCCTCGCCCCGGAATTCCTGCCGAGCTATTTACTCTCGATGCAATGTCGATCGTCAATGATCCAACTATCGATCTAATCATTGAAGTAATGGGTGGAATCGAACCCGCTCGCGAATTGATTCTCAAAGCAATCAGTAATCGCAAATCAATTGTCACTGCTAATAAAGCTCTCCTTGCAAGCCATGGCGCAGATCTCTTTACCGCCGCATATGCTCAGGGTGAAGATATTTACTATGAGGCAGCAGTAGCTGGTGCCATTCCAATCATTCGCCCTATGCGCGATTCTCTCGCTGGTGATCACGTTGTGCGACTTATGGGAATTGTAAATGGAACAACTAATTACATTCTGACAAAGATGCATGAAGATAATCGCGAATTCGCAGATGTATTGGCAGAAGCTCAAAAATTGGGTTACGCCGAAGCTGATCCAACTGCAGATATTGAGGGATTTGATGCAGCTGCAAAGGCAGCAATTCTCTCCGGCCTTGCCTTCCACACCCGTGTCACTGTGGAAGATGTATATCGTGAAGGAATTTCATCGATCACACTTGAAGATGTACAGATCGCAAAGTCGATGGATCATGTCATCAAGTTGCTTGCAATCGCAGAGCTCACACCTGCTGATGAAATATCAGTGCGTGTTCATCCAGTCCTTCTTCATAAGAGCCATCCACTAGCTTCTGTGCGCGATGCATTTAACGCAGTCTTTATTGAAGCCGAATCTGCCGGGCCGCTGATGTTCTATGGTCGCGGAGCTGGCGGTGCACCTACAGCCTCAGCAATTCTTGGCGATGTGGTTGCTGTTTCCCGACACATTGCACTGAACTCAATTGGTCAGCGCGAGACTGATTACGCCGATCGAGATATCGCGCCAATTGAAACTACAAAGACTAAATTCCTTATTCGCCTTGAAGTAAAGGATAAATCAGGTGTTTTAGCTGCAATTGCTCAAACTTTTGCTGAGCAAGATGTCTCTATTCAAACTGTTGACCAAAATGGCCGTGGTGCTGATGCTGAATTAATCATCGTCACTCATGGTGCAACTGAAGGCGAACTCAAAGCCACAGTAGATGCTCTTAAGAAACTTCCAATCGTCAACAAAGTTTCTAGCGTCATCCGCGTAGAAGGTTCGACATTCTTATGAGTATCTTCGGATCAAAGAAAAACTCTGGAGCCCATCAGTGGCGCGGAGTAATTGAGGAATATCGTCATCGCCTTCCTGTCAGCGACAAGACTCCCATCGTCTCCTTGCGCGAGGGTGGTACACCTCTTATCTATGCTTGCAATCTTTCAGAACTTCTTGGAAACAATGTCTGGATCAAGTACGAAGGTTTGAATCCAACGGGATCATTTAAAGATCGCGGGATGACAATGGCAATTTCAAAAGCTGCAGAAGATGGTGCGAAGGCTGTTATCTGCGCATCTACGGGAAATACTTCCGCATCTGCCGCAGCTTACGCAGTCAAAGCTGGCATGACTCCTGCAGTTCTTATCCCTAAAGGAAAGATTGCAATGGGCAAACTTGCGCAAGCAGTAATTCATAACTCAACAATTTTGCAGGTCAATGGAAACTTCGATGATTGCCTCACCTTGGCTCGCGAACTTTCAGAGAACTATCCAGTGGCACTTGTTAACTCTGTAAACCCTTACCGAATCGAAGGCCAGAAGACAGCAGCTTTTGAAGTTGTAGATATGTTGGGAGATGCTCCAGATATTCATGCGCTCCCAGTTGGAAATGCTGGAAATATCACTGCGTATTGGAAGGGCTATAAGGAGTACCGCGCTGATGGTCTTTCGACAAGATTGCCTCAGATGTATGGCTTCCAAGCTGCAGGAGCAGCACCGATTGTGAAGGGCAAGATTGTTAAAAATCCGGACACAATCGCAACGGCAATTCGTATTGGAAACCCAGCATCATGGGCACAAGCTGTTGAGGCACGTGATGTATCTGGTGGCGTCATTGACTCTGTCACCGATAAGGAAATCCTTGCGGCTTATCGTCTGATTGCAGCGAAAGAAGGTATTTTCGTCGAGCCATCATCTGCTGCAGGCCTTGCAGGTTTAATCAAGCATAAAAAGGCAGGCAAGCTTCCTTCAGGTAAAACTATTGTCATCACCGTTACTGGACATGGACTTAAAGATATTCCTTATGCACTTGATGCTGCGAAGAAGCCTGTCGTTGTTCCAGTTGATGTGAAAGCTGCCGCAAAGGCGCTAGGACTCAAGTAAATGGCGAAACCAACTTTTAAAGCAAATCCGATTCAGGTACAGGTTCCTGCGACAAGTGCAAACTTGGGACCGGGTTTTGATTGTTTTGGTTTAGCGCTGGATTTACACGATCGCTATGTCGCACAAATTCTTGATGAGCCAGGCCTTGATATAGATGTCGCAGGTGAAGGTGCTACAACTCTTCCGCGCACCGAAAAGAACCTGCTTATCAAAGCAATGTATAAAGGTTTCGATTTTCTTGGAGGAAAACCAAAAGGTATTGCTGTTCGCGCACTTAACGTGATTCCTCATGGTCGTGGCTTAGGTTCATCTGCGAGTGCGATTGTTGGTGGCCTAGTACTTGCTCGCGCGCTAGTACTTACCGGAACAGATAAAATGAGTGATGAGGCTCTTCTGGATCTAGCAACAGCGATGGAAGGTCATCCGGATAATGTTGCAGCAGCTCTGTACGGAGGAGCGACCATTGCCTGGCAAGAAGATCATCATGGAAAGCTCGTTTCCCGAGCACTTCCTCTTGCAGTTGATACGCGCGTACGTGCAATTGCCTACATTCCAAAGAATGAGTTATCGACGAGCAAAGCTCGCAAGTTACTTCCAGAGTCCGTGCCTCATGCAGATGCGGCAGCAAATTCTGCTCGCAGCGCACTTCTCTCGCATGCACTTTCTCATCGCCCAGACTTACTATTTAGAGCAACTGAAGATTTTCTCCATCAGGAGTACCGCGAATCAGGGATGCCTGCCTCACTTAAATTAATGCGCACACTTCGTAAAGCAGGAGTTGCGGCATTTATTTCAGGAGCTGGCCCAACTGTGCTAGTACTTCACACCTCTGATCAATCAGAGCTAGATCAGCTCTTGCGGGCTGGCGGGGATGCATTTGAGGCGAAAAGTCTGGATATTGCAGTACGCGGAGCCACCCTGCTATAGTTCTGCCATCTCCTTAAAGCCCGTAAGTTAGGGCAACGAATTAAGTTGATAAATCAAAAAATCCCTTGGGTTTGACTCGCATATTTTTGCGGCGAACCCCAAACTGAAAAGATACACATGACCGAAAAAGAACCTGTCCGTTCAAGCAGTCCTGAGCTCACAGCGATGACCCTTCCTAAGTTAAAAGAAGTTGCCTCACAACTTGGCATCGAGGGCGCAGCGAAGATGAAGAAAGACCAACTCGCAGAGGCGATCGCTGATTTGCAGGCGAAAAATCGCGAAGCAGCAAAGGCAGAGCGCGAAGCTCGCCGCGAAGCTCGCAACGCCAAGCGAAATGCTGGACGCGACAACAATGAAGATTCAGATAGTGATGATCAAGGCGATAACGACTCATCAGATAATTCAAGAGAAGGAAATGATCGCGGTGGTAGCGGAGATCGTAATGATCGCAACCGTGGTCGTGATCGCAACCGTGGTCGTGATCGCAACCGCGATCGCAACCGCGATCGTGGACCACGCGAAGAGCGTGAACCAGTTATTGGTGAAGATGATGTTCTTGTTCCAGTCGGTGGTCTTGTCGACATCATGGATAACTTCTCATTTATTCGCACAGGTGGCTATCTTCCAGGACCTAACGATGTCTACGTTTCTCAGAGCCAGGTCCGCAAGTACGGCCTGCGAAAGGGAGATGTTGTTACAGGTCAGGTGCGTCAGCTTCGCGAAGGCGAGCAGCGCCAGAAGTACAACCCACTTATTACTTTGGAAACAATCAACGGCGTTACACCTGAAGAAGCTAAAGGTCGCGTTGAATTCGGAAAGCTTGTTCCTCTCTATCCGCAAGAGCGTCTTCGCTTAGAGACCGAACCAAATGTTCTCACCACTCGTGTGATTGATTTGATCGCACCTATTGGTAAGGGACAGCGTGGACTTATTGTTTCACCACCTAAAGCTGGTAAGACGATGGTCTTGCAAGCAATTGCCAATGCGATCACAACAAATAACCCAGAGTGTCACTTGATGGTTGTTCTAGTTGATGAGCGTCCAGAAGAAGTGACAGATATGCAGCGCAGTGTGAAGGGTGAAGTTATTGCTTCGACCTTCGATCGCCCAGCCGATGATCACACCACAATTGCAGAGCTTGCAATCGAGCGCGCAAAGCGTTTAGTTGAGCTCGGTCATGATGTTGTCGTTCTCCTTGACTCAATCACCCGTCTTGGTCGCGCTTACAACATTGCAGCCCCCGCATCAGGTCGAATTCTGTCTGGTGGTGTTGATTCAGCAGCGCTCTATCCTCCAAAGAAGTTCTTCGGAGCCGCACGTAATATTGAAGATGGCGGTTCGCTAACAATCTTGGCAACAGCACTTGTTGATACAGGTTCTCGAATGGATGAAGTGATCTTCGAAGAGTTCAAGGGAACTGGAAACATGGAGCTCATCCTTGATCGCCGAATGGCAGATAAGCGAATATTCCCAGCAGTAAACGTTGTTGCATCTGGTACTCGTAAAGAAGAAATTCTCATGGGAACTGAAGAGCTCAATATTGTCTGGAAGCTTCGTCGCGTACTTCATGCACTTGAGCCACAGGCCGCTCTTGAACTTCTCCTAGAGAAGATGAAGGGCACCAAGTCCAACGTTGAATTCTTGATGCAGATCCAGAAGACAACATCAGGGCCAGACGACTCCAAGTAAATCTGAGGGTAAATCTCTAAGTTGTTAGTTTTGTGGAACGAAGACTTCTCTGATTACACGATTAACGAGCGTTAAGTAGGCATCGTTATTGACTGGGCTTTCGCTCAAGTCATCAACAATCTTTCCAAGAGTCCAGGCCTGCATCAAGACTGCGAGAGCATGGGCATCAATCTCAGCGTTGCATAACTTTCGTGCTTGAGCATCTTTGATCAGCTGCACGAGCGCATCGGTCAATCGCTGCTGCTCTCCCTGAAGAAGTACGGACATGCGTGGACTTGTAATCGCACGACCAATTGTGAGCGCACGCTCTTGACGGGCACGCTTCATTCCTTCACCTTGCGTAACGGCAGATAACTGCGAAAGACCAAGGTAGAACTCTTCACCGGTCTTCGCGGCAGATAAAAGAGATTGCAGTGCTGCAATGTTTGTATCCACATAACGTGCGTATCGAACAATCATCGCTGCTTCAAGAAGATGATAAATATCTTCAAAGTGGTGATAGAGAGAGCCCTTAGAAATGTTTGAACGATCAAGAACCATTTCAACTGTGATCTCATCAAAGCGGTACTTATCGAGTAGGTCGGCTGCACACTCAATCAGCGAAGACTTGGTGGGGTGGGTCGTCTTAGGCATGGCCCTAGTCTGGCAAATCTTTTGGATTTTGACACATCAAACCCCGCTGCAAGGATGTGATCCACGCAATTATCAAAGGCCATTCACAAGGTTGTCACAAGGTCAGGGCTCATTCTCTACTCAGAAGGCAGCGCAGAGCGCGCAGAGCCAACAATGATTACAGGAGTAGAAAATGATTTTAGTTAAAAAGGTTGGAGCAATCACCGCCCTCGCTCTCGCACTATCAATCCCCGGCGCAGTTGCTGCCGAAACTACAACTGCAACAGTTCCTCTCAACACTCTCACTGCACGCGAACAAGCGGTCATCAATTTCCAGAATTCAATTGCAGCATTTCGAACAGCACAAGCTGCACGTCAAGCCGCGATCCGTCCACTTGCTGATGCACGTCAAGCAGCAGTCGCAGCTGCCAATACAGCATTCACTACAGCTATCGCATCAGTGACAACTCAAGAAGGTCGCGACGCTGCTGTAAAAACTCGCAAAGATGCAATCGCCGCAGCACGTGCAACATTTAAGGCAGCAGTAGATGCTCTTGGTGCAGCGCCAACAAAGCCTGTAAAACCTGCAAAGCCAGGCAAGGCTGAAAAGGCACCGAAGAGCGGCAACTAAGCCCAGCAATTTTCCGGGGTGGATCGGCTCTTCCACGCATAGAGAGATCATCGATTTCTCAGGTGCGGGGGAGAGCCGATACTCTTTCCCCCTAGCAATCGAATACTTGGTTCACCTGTTCCGGAAGGCATAGGACCCAAGACGACCAG
>Ga0315903_10012131_pt1 | contig 10075 bp, 9 predicted proteins | sample LakEriMetagenome_7_FD_203524 | JGI IMG/M metagenome (GOLD analysis project Ga0315903, IMG submission 203524) | Freshwater fungal communities from buoy surface, Lake Erie, Ohio, United States - Buoy 2 MA119 | ecosystem: Environmental > Aquatic > Freshwater > Lake | place: USA: Lake Erie, Ohio... | reverse complement strand
AACGGGCCAGACTGAAGAATTCGACGGTATAGCGGGTAATGTCCTGCGGATTGACCACCACACGGCGAACCTCGCGGCGAAGCATCTGCGACAGTTCGTCGACCCAGCCAGTGACCCGCGGCTCGGCCGTGGCGATCACCACATGATCATCATGCAAGGCCACCGGCAAGATACCGTGGCGACTCGCGTACTGACTCGACATCACTTCGGCAATGCGTGCGAAGTCGATGGCCAAGGGATCGAGCTTGAGATACGGAAGGCTGAACCGACCCGCCATCCACTCCGTGAGACGCTCGAGTGAAAGGGGTTTGCCGGAGGGATCCGTCAACGCCCGCTGTGCGAGAGCCACCAGAGGATGCAGCGACCCGGATGCGGTCCTTGACTGCTCGAGCAGGCGGGCGTGATCGGCGGTTGTGATCAGACCCTCCTGGAACAGCATCCTGATGAGTTCATGCTGGGTCAGCGGCCCGCGAGCACCGTTGGCATGCAGCACATGAGCCTCTCCACCTGCATGAGGCAACACCTCTCTTCCTGAAGCTGACGGCTCAGGCAAACGGCTTGCAAGGAAATCCAGAGAGGAACTCATACCCCATACGGTATGGGCTATGCGATGCTCTCGTCAGCCTGGAACCGACCGGCGGTGAAGGCTTCAGGCGGGTGGCGCCATTAAATTGCCAGCACCCGCCCTGTTCGGCTCACAATCGCCGGAGGGATTCAGGCGGCGGGATGATCCCCAACCTGAGCCATGCTTTCCCAGCCCGAGGCGGTGGGCCGATAGTTGCGCATGTCTCGACCCAGAACGACCATCACATCACGATCGGCGCGCGGCAGACGCGTCACCGCCACGAGCTCCACTGAGACCGGAAGTCGCTGGGCGAGGTCACGGGCGGCCTGTTCGTGACCTTCCCGATACAAGACCCGAGTCACTGGCTGATTGAAGTTCGACCAGTTGGAAATGGTCGCTACCTGTACACCGACGGCCCGCAACTGCCCTCGCAGAGCCCGAGCCATTCCATTGATACCGTTGCCGTTGGCCACGTCAATGCGGGCCGCCTCAGCAGGTTGAGGGGCGATGGCGATGATGGCGGGTGTACGCGCTTGTTGCGGCGCCAGATCAAGCTGTGCCCCTGTGACACGAATGACGGGAGTTGCAGGCTCCAGGTTTACGCTAACTGCTCTTGAGTTTGCGTCAACTGATTCACGGACCAGCAGCGTGATCGGGTTGCTGATCGGCGTTTCGAAAACATCTTCACCGATCCGAACCACAGCATCATGTTGCGACACTCGGACCACACCAGCATCCAGACTCTGTGTCTGGGCATCTTGAGATTGAGAAGTCGATACGGCAGAGGTCGTTACCCCAGAAGTCGGAGATTGACGCGCCAGAGTCACGGGCTGCGCTTCAGCGGCCTGCAAGGCAGAATCGGCAGACTGTTGGCTCTCGAGGTGCTCCGACAGAATTGGCTCGCGGGTCGGCAACTTCGAAGGCAGTGTCGCGAGCACCTCTTTTGCTCGGGCATGGCCGGGATCGAGCGCAATCGTACGCTCAAGCGCATGGCGCCCCTTTTCACTCTCGCCTCGTTTGGTGAGCAGCAGTCCGAGATTGAAATAAAGATGAGCCCGCTCTGGTGCTGACTGAATCGCGAGACTCAAATCCCTTTCTGCTGCAGGCCAATCGCCCGCCGAGGCGGCCAGGGAGGCTCTGGCATTGAGAGCTTCGGCGTGGTGAGGTTCATTGGCGAGCAGCCGTTCCAGTACCTTGGAAGCCAGGTCATTGCGGCCCTGTGCGATCCAGAACTTGGCCAAATCGTAGTCAGCCTTCGCTTGGGCGCTCGCGGCTGATCCGTGAGGGCTCGCCGAGTCCGGAGACCTTGCCGTGATTTCGGAAACCGCCTGTGCACCCGTCCTGCTACCAAACTGGGACGGCCAGGTCGCACAACCGGTCATGGCGGCAGCCATGGCGATCACAACCACAGATTTACGAGCCCTCATACGACGAAGCGGTCGGGTCATGCGAACTCCAGAATGCGAAACATGCAAAACCGATCAAGGTGTGCCCAACGTCTTGAGGGAGGCAATCAGACGTACAGCTGCAGGGCCTGTCACCACAATCATGAGCGTCGGCAGGATGCAGGCCATCAAGGGAAAGGTCAAGCGCGTACCTACAGTCGCAGCGCGTTCCTCAGCCTGCTGTTGGCGCCGATTACGCAGCAAATCGCTATGGGTGCGCAACGAGCCCGCCACGCTGACTCCAAACTGTTCAGCCTGCACCAGGGTAGCGACCAGCGACTCAATTTCCTCGAGGCCATTGCGCCGCGCCAGATTACGCAGTGCAACGTCGCGCCCGCGCCCCGCTCGCATCTCAAGCACCACCAACTGAAGTTCTGACGCGAGCAGCTGATTCGACTGCGCCATTTCGTCGGCCACACGACTGAGCGCACCCTCGAGGGATAGGCCCGCCTCCATGCACACCGTCATCAGATCGAGAGCATCAGGAAAGGACTCAAACAGTTCGCGCTGTCGGGCTTCCACCCGGTGCTTCAGGACAAGGTTCGGCCCGTAAAGTCCCACCAGACCACAGAGCAACATTCCGGCACTGATGATCAAGGGCTTCGCCTCGCTGAACAAGACAGCGGCGCTCAGCCAGGCCAGGGGAAGCCCAAGCGTCAAAATGGTCTTGATCGCAAAAAAAACGGTGGGGGCATTGGCTGAGCGCCAGCCCGCATGAATAAACTGTGCCCGAATGGGCGACTCCTCCCAGGACTCATCGGGCAAAGCCAGCCGTGCGAGCGGCCCTGTCGTGCGGATGAACGACTCGACAAAACCAGAGGAGGCTTCATCAAGGCTCTCCGCCGGACGCTCCTCGAGCCGCTGCAAACGGCGTTTGAGTTGAGTACGTTTGAAGCCCTGCGCTGCCAGCAAGACCAAACCGGCAGTCAGAAGAAAAATCGTTGCGCCTAAAGCCAGCATTGGCCACATCGACTCGCTCAGTGAGGTCGCCATGATCAGAATCTCACTCGAATTTGACTGCGTACCCAGAAGATACCCACCAGCATCATGGCGCTGCACAGCATCAGCAGGGTCCTACCGCTCGAGGTGACCCACAACGTCTCGATATAGCTGCGATTGCTCACAAACATGATCCCCGCAACTCCGAAAGGCAGCAGGCAAAGTACCCACGCCGACATGCGGCCATCGGCCGACAACGTCTTGATCTGCTCAGACAATCGCAGACGCTGGCGCATCAGCGACGAGATCTTGGCCAGCACCTCGGCCAGGTTACCGCCTGTCTCGCGCTGAATGAGGACTGCAATCACCATGAATCGAAGATCCTCGCTGGCAATTCGTTCGGTCATTGCGGTCAATGCGACCTGTGGGGAAATGCCAAAAGTAATTTCATCGTGAGCCTGACGAAACTCTTGGCCCAAAGGCGCAGGCATCTCTTCACCCACGACCTTCATTGCGCCAACAACCGAGTAGCCTGCCTTCAAGGCGCGGGCCATTGCATCGAGCGCATCCGGCAATTGTGAATTGAACCGTTTGAGTCGCTCCTCCTGCCGGCGCTGGATCACGACCCACGGTGTGCATGCGGCTAGCGGGCCCGCGATGAAAGCAAGATTCGGATTGGGTAGGAAAGCTGCCACGAACCCCATGCAAACCAGACCGCAAATCGCGGATAAAGCTAAAAACTGATCGACATCAAGGTCAACCTTAGCCTGACGCAGAAATTGATCGATTCGATCAACACCAGGCAAACGCCCCAGTGCCGCATTGATCGTTTGAATCTTGCTGAGCGGCCGTACACGAACCACTGACTCAACGACCTCAAGCGGGTCCGATGTCGCAGACGAGTTGATACGCTCAATTCGGGCACGAACCCGACGGGCCTCCGCACTGCGATTGGCCCGCCACCAGGTCAACAGACCGTCAACCAGCAGAGCCACCGCCAAAAAGCTGAGCGCGCTAAAAGCCACCAACGTGAGATTGGAATCCATCATGCGAACCTGCGGGATGGATCAAAGAGATCGTCTGGCAGATTGAAGCCTGCGTTAACGAGACGCTCCAGGAAGCGAGGTCGAATGCCAGAAGGTGCAAAGTAGCCACTCACCTGACCGTCCGCGGTAAGGCCCGTCTGTCGAAACCCCCAGATCTCATGCATGGCGATTGTGTCGCCCTCAAGTCCTGTGATTTCCTGCACGCTCATGATCTTGCGTTTGCCGTCATTGAGTCGACTCACCTGGACGATCACATTGACCGCCGAAGCGATCTGATTTCGAATCGCCTTGACCGGAATCGAGACCTCCGACAAGCTGACCATGGATTCAACGCGCGTCAAAGCATCCCGCGGTGAATTGGCGTGGATTGTCGCAATCGAACCGTCGTGCCCCGAGTTCATGGCCTGAAGCATGTCGATCACTTCAGCACCTCTGACCTCGCCGAGGATGATGCGATCGGGCCGCATGCGCAGTGCGTTGCGTACCAGGGCACGCTGATTGACCTCGCCCCTGCCCTCCATGTTGGGCGGACGGGTCTCAAGGCGCACCACGTGTGACTGCTGCAATTGGAGCTCAGCCGCATCTTCAATGGTGACGATACGCTCGCGGTCGGAGATGAAAGACGAGAGGATATTCAAGAGCGTTGTCTTGCCACTACCCGTACCCCCCGAAATCAGCGTGTTGAGCTTGGCTCCGACCATGGCCTCCAGCAATCGGGACAGCGGCTCAGGCACCGACTTGTTCCGAATCAGGTCAGACATTAGAAGCGGAACCTTTGCAAACTTGCGAATAGACAGTACCGGTCCATCGAGCGCCAGCGGCGGGATAATGGCATTGACCCGCGATCCGTCAGGCAGACGGGCATCGACCATTGGACTCGACTCGTCGATTCGTCGCCCCATTCTGGAGGTTATTTTTTCGATGATCTTCATCAGATGATCGTCATCATCGAAGCGGACCGTCGACTGTTCAAGGCGCCCCTGACGCTCAACGAAGACGCTGGCATGCCCATTGACCAGAATGTCCGAGATGGATGCATCGTCCAGGAGCGACTCGAGGGGTCCGAACCCCAGCATTTCGTTCTGAACCTCCGTGACGAGTAATCGACGCTCGGCATCGTTGAGCACCGCATCTTCTTCTTCCAGAACGACAGCAACCTGGTTTCGGATTTCGTCAGCCATCCGCTCAGAACTGAGCTTTTGGAGCCGAGCGAGATCAATGCGATCAAGCAACGCATGATGCACCCGCTGCTTGAGTTCGGTTTGAACCTTCAAGGGTGCTACAGAAGCGAGTCGCAGTTCGTGGATGTTGGCGGTATTGATCACCGACTGCGTTGCGTTCAAACGATCCCTGAGCGACATACGGTCTAGCCTCGTTTGAGAATGCGTCGCAACCAGGAGGACTCCTGGACTACGGGCGCATCAATTTTTTCGACCCAATCCGAAAGCCCCTTGGAAATCGTGCTGCTGCGGGCCATCTTGAAGACAGGAATGCCCTGGTTTACCGAGGACGATGCGACCCGATACTCGTTGGCAATCGTGGCAAACATCCGAATACCCAACGCATCCTGAAGATCTTCGGTGCTGATGTCCGCATTGGATTGATGTCGACAGACAACGGGCCTGACTTTCTCATCGGAGTAGCCCAGGGATCTGAACACATCGAGCATGCGCTTGCCGTCGCGGATGTAGGGCAGGGTCTGTTGCAAAACGGGATAAACCTGATCGGCGGTATCGAGTGCCTGAATACTGACTGCGTCGATCTTTCGCCCCAGGTCGATCAAGACATAATCGGCCTGTGTTCGGGCGAACCGGATCAGATCCTGAACGGCTGCTGCTGAAAGGTCAGAAGATGCACCTGGGTCGGCGGGAGCCGGAAGTACCCAGTAATTGGGCAGCACACGAACCACCGCCGACTCGAGCAAAGCCGAATCCATTCGATTGACGTCAGCGACCACATCAACCACCGAACTGGCAGGGCGACGATCGGAGAGATACAGAACCGCATCTCCGAATTGAACGTTCAGATCGATCAGCAGGACCTGCTTGCGAGTCATCTCGGCGAGGGCGTATCCGAGATTCGCTGCGAGGAACGTTGCACCACTACCCCCCTTGCACGACATGAAGGCGAGCACCTTGCCGGAATGGGATTGCTGACTCTTGCGTCGAGCAGAAATACGCGTTACCGCCTGAACAACTTCAGGCAGACCGCCGCTTTGAGGTAGCAGTTCACGCACTCCCGCCCTCAAAGCCTCTCTAAGACTCTCGATAGAGACCTCGGCGGTCAGTACGACCACCTCCAGACCTGCATGACTTGCCGTCAGGCGCTCTATTGCATCGAAATCAGTCGCAAGAAGTCTGGGGCGATCGATGAGCAGCACATCCACCCGGCCAGAAACGAGTCGCGGATCAAGTACACCTGGATCCGCGATCAAACGTCCTTCGATGACTGTTGCCGGCAGGGCCGACAGCAGCCCCCGCTCGATGTCGAGTAGTCGGGCTTCATCAAGACCCTGCAGAAGGACACGGACTGGGTGAGATTCGATCATCGGGGCGACAGAGGAATGTTCAGCGGACCTCGACGCGAGCGGTCAGTCCTGATGCCGAGTTTAGGGAACCCGACCCTTGCTGTCTGTGCACATTGACACAGTTCAGACGCTCTTTTGTGTCCCAGGGCGTCGCGAAGCCATTGGCGCTCTTCTGTCAGTACGAGATCACCAGCGCTGCGGTGTGACTGAAGGCGATTCCATCGATGAATGGAACGACCGAATTCATTGTTCGATTCACGGTGACCTGAACACTTGAGCCAACCGCTGTATCAGAAGGAGTCAAGGCCACAACGATCTCTGAGTCATCCAATGAAGGCGACAGCGTCTGCAGATGGGCACGAACATACCCGGTAAGAACGCCTGGAGAACTGGCTCCCCCGTCTGCATCGGGTCGGGAGTTTCCACGAACCGAAGCAAAGCGAGCGCCTTCCTGGGCTAACCAGGAGGTTTCTGCGCTCAACATCGTGGCTCTACCGCCTTCGATAATTGCAAACAACACCGTAAAGAAGACCAAGGCGCCTAGTGCGAACTCGACCGCGGCAGCGCCCCGCTGGACATGACGCGGTAACAGCACTCCACGTCGAGCAGGTGCCTCGCGTCCAACATGCGATCGCTGTCGAAGATCAAACTCAACGATCGGCGCCAATTAATCCACCAAGGTCGTCGTGGCAAGGTTGGTGCCTGAGCGCAAGGCAAAGTTGCCCGGCAGTGTCGAAAAGTCAGCTGCCAGCGTCAGGGTGGTGTTGGGCGATCCAGAAGACTTCAGCGAAAGGCTGTTGATCACAATCGGGTTGTACGAGGACGTAGTCAACTGCGCCCCCCCGCTTAATTCAAGCTCGGATTTGCGCAGATAGAGGGTCCCGCTCAGATTGAGTGTTGTCCTGGGCGTACCAGTTCCGCCATCAACAACATGCCGAGTGCGGCTGATCGGGTTCCCCGAGATCGTGCCAGCAGATGCACTCTGGAAAAACAGTATCCCCGCATGGTTACCTGTGGTGGGCGCCGATAGAGTCACCTGCGCCTTGCCGCCGATGTAAAAGGGATTGAAGGCATAGTTATTTGGCCCGCTGCTGCCCGATACGAAATGAAAAGTGACTGGTCCTAGCCCTGTCACAGTCACAGGCCCGTTGATGATCAGTGAGTAATCTTGACCTGAGATTTTTCCTGCCGACCCGATAAAGTGATACGTGCCCTGCTTGAACTTGTAAGGCCCGCCAGAGGTCAGTGACAAACCATTGCAATAAGTACCCGGCGAAAATTCGTTGCTGACCGGCTGACCGGTCATACAGGTCGAACCTGGGGTCAAGGCCGGCAGGGAGGCAAGTGGATCGACCGTGACCGCAGGATTCTTCTTGAGCGCGTTGATTTCGCGGACCCCCGCCGCGCTGAGCTGGTTCTGAGCAACACCAAAATTGGCAGCGCAGTTCGCTGTTGCAACAGATTGCCCAGTGACTGACACATCACTAATACTGCTCGACAACACATACAGACAATTGGGCAGGTTCAGCACTGAACCTGTTGCGCGCGCACTGACAACCGACGACCCTGGGCCGATGAGTTGTAAAAACAAATTCTGACGAACGGTTGAAAGACTGACCCGAACCTGCTGAGACTGACCCGCGACCGGTTCTGCGGTCAGAGTAACTCCCACGTTGGCGACATCGAAACCGTTTTGTGCAGCCCCACGACGGACCGCCTGCAACAGGGGGGTCGAAGCGCTGGTCGTGATTGCTGTGACCGCGGGAACTTCCGTCAGGCTGGCCCCTGCCGCCAAAGCGGCACCAGCTTCGCGTGCAGCCGCGTCGGCTGCGGTTTGCACTCTGACCCGCTCAAGGTACAAGCCCCCGATGTCAAACCCCATGCCCACGGCTGCAATCAGAACAGGCGCTGAGATGGCAAAAATCACCGCAAAAGCGCCTCGCTGCCTCTTAGGACGAACACTGCGCAGTTGGTGGGGTTTCATTGAGGCTACTCGAACACTCATCGAATACGAAATTCCGTACGAGTACTGAGGTCAATCGACCCTGGTAAACCTGGGTACGGAATCGTCGGAAGGAAGGTCTTGCTCGCGGTGACTTCGATGAAGATCGATTTGCCCCCGGTCGCAGAACACGCTTGGTTGCAACTACCCATCAGCGCATCAGCGCAGCGGCAAAACTTTCTTGCTGTGGAGGGTGTGGCAGCGTCAACTCCGCCAATGCTCTGCGATACCGACTGCATGTGGATGTTGATCGTTATCCAGTCATCAGCACTGGTCTCGCTTTGCGCCCCGAACTGGGCACCAGCGCTCGAAGCGCTAGCGACAATCAGGGCCCAGTTGGAAAGCCTCGCGTAATCAAACGCCCCCACGAAAAGCAGCAATAGAATCGGCAGGACGATCGCGAGCTCGACTGCCACAGCGCCCCGTTGAACAGGCGATCTTTCTGGGGCGAAAGCGGTCGTCGAGCCCTGAGTCACGGTGGCCTTACCGATTAATCGTTGCGCGAATCGCCAGTGCCGACACCGATCACGAAGGGATTGCCTTGGCGCTGAGGCTGCTGAAATGACCGGTGGTAGCGCTCGAGGGTCTCTCGTGCAGCTCGACCATCCATCCCCTCAGGTACTCGCGAGCGGTTTGTCATCGAGGCCTCAGGCTTGAGCGTCTGTTGCGCATGCAGGGCTCTGACTGATTGCCCATGCACCTCATCAAACACCGGCGTCGTCGCAACGCATCCAAGCAGCAATGAGACCGTGCCCAAGGCTGAAATCCACTTGACTGAAAACAGTGCGTTCATGGTTTCGCTTTACTTGATTTCAAATCCGGATGGTTTTTGTTCGACTCGCTTGCCGCTGCCCTGCGAATCGAGCCGCCCATTCAAGAGCATGGGCAATCGCTGCGTTTCGCCGACGCGATCGGTGGGCAACACATAATCTGGCGGCAGCGGCCTGACCAATCGCGGTGTCACCACAAACACCAACTCGGTCTTTTCATTTTGGAACTCAACGCTGCGAAACAAGGCGCCGATGATCGGGAGTTCGCCCAGCACCGGAAACGCCTTGAGCGTTGAGGCACCGCTCGACTTGATCAATCCTCCGATTGCAAAGCTTTGACCGTCAAACAGCTGCACGGTGGTCGAGGCGCGGCGCGTAGAAATCAGCGGTAGGACCGTCGAGCTGATGAGGCCCGTCGAAACGCCCACGCCAGATCGAGAGAGTTCAGACACCTCAGGGGCAACTCTCAAGTTGATTCGACCATCGGCAAGGACAGTCGGCGTAAAGCGAAGGCCCACACCAAACTCTTTCTCTTCGAGCGTGATCGTCTGTCCACCCGAGGCACTGCCCTGTGCCACGGGGATCAGGATCTTGCCGCCCGCCAGAAAGTTTCCTTCCTGCCCACTGATGGCCATCACATTAGGCTCTGCAAGTATCCTAACGAGCCCGTCCGACTTTTCAGCCTCAAGCGCCCAACTGTTGCCCGAAGCGGAAGAGCCGCCAATGCCCGCACCCAGATTACCGGTGAGAAAGCTGGAGAGCAGGTTGTACGTCCAGGCAC
>Ga0315903_10012130_pt1 | contig 10075 bp, 20 predicted proteins | sample LakEriMetagenome_7_FD_203524 | JGI IMG/M metagenome (GOLD analysis project Ga0315903, IMG submission 203524) | Freshwater fungal communities from buoy surface, Lake Erie, Ohio, United States - Buoy 2 MA119 | ecosystem: Environmental > Aquatic > Freshwater > Lake | place: USA: Lake Erie, Ohio... | reverse complement strand
ACTTCACCACTTGGCTTGAGCGCACAGCGCAGGAGGACTAACCCATGAAAAAGCACCTTGTATCTTTCCTAAAATCCCCAATCGGGTATCTGTTTAACTTTGTAGCCCATTTCGACTTTCTCAGCGGGCGGTTCGTCTGTTGGGGCTGTGAGGCTTTCTGCCTACGCGATGGCATTCAAGATGAAGTTTGGTTCTAAGGAGGAATAACCATGGGATACATGAAAGACCAAGACTTAGCCCTAGCCGAACGACTTATCTCGGCGATGACCGATGTTCTTAACAAGTGGGAGTTTGGCGACATCACAGGCTTTGAGATGCATCAAGCCCTGCTCAATGCTGTAAACAACGATCCTGTAAACGAACTAATGAAAGGAAAATAACCCATGAAAGCACTAACCGATACCCACTACGCCCTGCTAACCCTCATCATGTGTACAGCCATACTCACATGGAAAGCCGTTGAACTCTTGCGGTGGGAAGGCTCATTCAACGGGCTGGACTTCCTCTTAGTCGTAACCATTAGCATCATCGGCTCCAAGACCTACACCCACATCGCTGCTTTGGGTGACCGTAACCCAAACACTTGATACAAACTCTTAAACACGAAGGAGGCTATTTTCGACCCATCAGACATTTGTCCACTATGTCCACTTGCAAAAAAATTATTGGACGCTCCCAAACCCGCGCCCAATCTAGCGCTGTCCACTTACTATCCTATATATCTATCTTTTTATAAATTACTTATGTATGTATGGGTTAGTAGACTTGTGGACATTTTTTGCGTGATGCTTTTTCTTTTCTTTGGGTTGTTTCGTTTTTCTAAAAAAGGTAGATACCTTGGACACTAACCCCTCAAACCCAAGTACAATAAGGCTCTCGCGGCGTCCAATAATTAAATCACAAGTGGACATAGTGGACATTACCGAAAAAAAGTGGACATTTTTTAGGAGAAGTGCATGGACAGCATTTTTTGTTTGACCTGTAGCACCACAAAACCCCGCAAGGATTTCAAGCGCAACGCTACGCTCGCACAGACCAAGGCGTGGCTACGCAATCCCCTTGCAACCAAACGCATGACCTACATAGGAAAGGATTGTAATCAATGTCATAAACTCAGTAGTAGGAAGCAGTCCGACATAACCCCTGCGGAAATAAAAAAGCGCCTGATCAACGAAGGTGTCAATCCGCTAAAGATCGAGGCAACGCTCGCAAAGCGTAAGGCGAGAACAGCCAAGAAAAAAAGTATCGTGGCACGGCGCACTATGCTTGCGCGGTGGCGTGCAACGGGTGTTAAGAAAGATGCAGAGTAATTGGGTGACGGTCACCCAAAAAACAAAGAAAGGTAGGTGCATGATGTTGTCAAAGCAAAACCAAGCAGTACTACTCACAGTAAAAACAAAAGCAACTAAAGATAAACCCAAACCTAGTTTGGGTTACGGTAACCCAAAAGATGACGGCAAAGCCGAGTGGGTTCGGTTTAAGTCCGAGTGTGTGTTGTTAACCAAGAAAGGTGGTGTGAGATGAGAAAGCAGTTGAAGTTGCGGTGGACTACGCAGGTGACGACAACGGCGGGGCACATAGCCACGAGCCTTATACCTAGCGACACATTCACGCGGGAGTTTATCAACAAGCACATAAGCATACCGGCGGGGTGCTATGGATTTGATCCGTCGTATCTGCAAGGCAAGGCGTTTATGAACCAACCAATTCTTATCAAAGGGGCAAGCAAATGACTAACAACTTTGTGTACATCGTTTATTACTACGAGCCGAGCATGGGCAAGGAAGATGTGCTCTTTGCCTTTGACTCATTCACCCAAGCGGAAGACTTGGCAAACAAGATCAACTCAGAGCGCGGTGACGCATACAAGACGCACTTCGTGCGGTCACTACGCTACTTCAAACAGGAGGACACAGATGACGACAGATGCTAAGGAAAAACTAAAGAAGTTGGTAACCGCAATTCGGGAAGACCTTGAACGCTATCTTGAAGATCCAAGCGATTTTAGGTCGGAGTATTTTGAAGATGTCTGTACAGCCGCGCAAATGGCAGAAGAAATATTAAAAAACGAAGGAGGTGCGCAATGAAAACAGCATGGTGGTACGAGTCAGGCATGGCAGCACAAGCCGCGCAAGAGTTGATGTGGTTTGTTGTAATTGTTGTAGTGGGCATTGGCGTCATGGCATGGCGCGATATGCAGAAAGAGAAACCAAAAAGAAAGGAGCACAAAGATGGGCTATAGATCATGCGTAGCACTAATGCTGTACGGCACGCCGGACAAGGTCGATATGGTGGAGGCGATGTTGTTACAGAAACTTAACCCTGAGTATGACCGCGCTTTGTTTGAGCGTGTGAAGCAGATGCGTGATGAGGAGGTAGATCACGGCAAATCCAAAGCCACGCAACGCACAATCCTGTGGACATTCGATGACATCAAGTGGTACAGCGAATTAGATTCGTACAAAGATGACCTGTTTCGCTGGGTTGATGACATCAATGAAGCCGTACCTGACCACGAGCGTGATTACAAACTTGCGGTTGAGTTTGTGCGTGTTGGTGAGGAGTACGAGGACAACGAGGTGGCGTATTCAATCTACGCAGACAACGCCTTGGAAATAACACGCAACATAGAAATACCTGACAACTTTGAATGGAGGACTTAATCATGGAACTAACAGTAATGAACAAGCGTCGCTATGACGAACTCGTTGGCAAGATCACTAACCTAGAACTTGAAATTGCCAAGGCACACACGCAACTCGAAGCAATACAGAACAGCAACAATCAACTTGCAGAGATCGCGTTTGATGAGTGCAAGTTTACAGATGCTTTACTCAATCGCTGTGAGGAGGCAGCAGCAGAAGCAGCAAAAGATGCCATCGACATTGATGAAATAGCAAGTGAAGTCAGCAATAACCTTGACATCAGCGATGATGTTGAGCGGATTGTTAACAACCTAGAGTGCATCACAAAAGATGATCTTGATGAAAAGGTTGACACTCTTGTTACAAGGTACATCAGAGACAACAACATCGTAGACAGCGATGAGGTTGAGTCTGCGATTGAGAATTACATGAGCAGCAATTGGGATTTCGTTGAGAGCGATGTAACCGATGAACTGCGCGATGAAATTCAGGAACTCAGAGATGAGATGAACACGCTGAAAGAAACCATCGTGCTTGAAGTAATCCAAGCAATCACCAACAAACTAACAGCAAAGGAGAACGACGATGCCAACAACAGTAGAGATAACGGGCTACACATTTCAGGAACTGACACCACAAGCCAAGCAGCAAGTATGCTCAACGCTCCAACCAATGTATGAAGATATTTATTGGCACGAGTGCATTACTGACGACGCCAAGGAAGATGGCAAGGCGCTAGGCTTTGACATACGGGACATAGCCTTCTCATGCTCTTACTCACAAGGTGATGGTGCATCGTGGTCGGGCTATGTGAACATGGTGGAGTGGCTTGAGAAACACAAACCTGATGATGTCCAAGCGCACATCGTTTCTGCTCTGATTGAGAATGATTGGGCTGAAAAGAAACTTAAGATCTCATTTAGCAGTAGCCACTACACGCACAGCAACACCATGGTGAGAAACAATTGGTATTGGAACAACTTGGCTTCTGATAATGGTGATGATTGGCGCATTGAAGTTGGTATGTTTATAGGTGCAGATGTTAACAGTCTGCTTGATGCACTACCTGAAGACTACACCGACACCATTGCAGATGAAGTATTGCAGTCTGCTCGTGATTACGCTGATGAGATTTACAAACGACTGTGTGATGAGTACGAGCGAATGTGTAGTGAGGAATACATCGCAGAACTTTGCGATGCCAATGAGTATCTGTTTAATAAGAAAGGGGAATTACTATGATGATATCAATATGGAATGTTACACCAATACGCAGTTACAAGGAGGCGCATGATCACTTTGAAAGCACACGCTACCCTGCGCGTAGTAAGAAGTGGTTTGAATATCAACGCCCACTACGCAACACATCATCACCACACCTACGCATCGAGCGCGGTGAAGCACATGGTATCAAGCACTATGACCTGTGCTTGTATGAAACTGCGTTGGTGCGTTACTTTGAACCCAATGCACAGGGTGAGGAGGCGGTGTGGTTGTTCAATCATTACAGCAACTCATCGCAAAGGTTCCTGTGGAACGCAGGGTGGTACAACCGCAAAGAACTTACCAAGCAAGACGGTGAGAAGTTTCTTTTGCAGTTATCAAACCAAGAAGAGATTGCTAGGCATCTGTGGGGCGATCACTTTACTTGCAGACTTGTGTTTGATATGCACGGCAAAGTAATCACAGAGAAAAGCGTGCATGTCCCATTCACACGCAAGTCATCTACCGATACGCGCCGAGCCAAACGCAAGCAACTGCGTGAGGACTTCACGCCTGTGTTCGACATGCTGGAGATGCAGTATCAATCTTTCATTGACGGCGTTGAGATCAATGAGCGCGAGGGGCAACCGTTTACAGCACGCGAGTACCACAAAACGGTGTCATCGGATACGAGGGGTCGGTTGACAAGCCAAGGCTTTGAAGCACTTACTCCTGACGACTTAACAGCAATCGTGCAATACGCATCGAACTGTTGCCACAACATAGCCGAGAGCATCATCAACCGCAGGGCATATCAGTTCAGAACAGACAGGAGTTTAAGTTACGAGGCTTACCGAAGAATGGAGAGCAAACGCGAAGTCCCTGTCGATGGTGAGTTGCTGAGTAATCATGCCCCCGAGGTTATTGAGCGCCTGACGCCCACTTGGGAGGACATCAAGAAGGCGGTGGAACTTGACCTGATGTACCTAGCGGGGGTGGCTGAGGGCGACGAGTATGTGCCCTACCCCCAACTAGCCAAGACCTTTGCCAAGCGGGTCTACGGGCTGGTTAAGCCTGCATTTGGTGCGATCCATAGCATTTTAGGGGACGACACTTGGTATAAACTCTTAAACAGGAAGGGGGTGGTGTACTAAAGACTTGTCAAAGTCTGGACAAAGTAGTAAAATCTTTTACAAATAAAGTTAATTAAAAGGAGTCTACATATGAACACAAACGAATTTCTATCACACAAGCAAGTTGTTGACCTTATCAAAGCAGTAGGTCACAAGCGTACCGTCATCGTCATGGGTGAGAACGGCATCGGCAAGACAGCACTACACAACACGCTGTGCCAAGACCAACACTTCGATGACCACATCAAGATCAAACCCATCGACTCAACGCAACTGTCTGACGGTTCGCTGTTCATGCCTGACCTTGATCGTGAGCGTGGCGTGTCACTTGAGTTGCCCAACGAGCGACTTGGTGTATCCAAGTTCAACCGCAAAGGTGTCGATGGTTCACGCCCTGTGCTTGGTATGTTCGACGAGATCGCCAAGGTTCCGCAGTTTGTCAAGAACATGCTTGCCCCGATCCTTTACGAGCGTCGCGTCGGCACGGTGGGTTTCCCTGAAGGTTCTGTGTGGTTCGCTGCTACCAACTTATCGTTCGAGGGTTTGGGCGATTCGTTACAAGCACACCTACGCAATCGCTTGATCGTGGTCAAGATGCGTAAGGCAGCAACAAGCGAGTGGCTCAACGACTATGCGATCCCCAACGGACTCAACCCCATCATGCTTGCGTGTGTGGAAGAGAACCCTATGGTGGGCGATTCGTTCATGGACTACATGAAGGGTGGCAAGTACGAGGGCAAAGACTTGGAGAAAGACAACCCACACATCTTCAACCCCAAGATAGTTCAAGACGCATACGCATCGTGGCGTTCTATTCATGCAGCGTGTGATCTTCTCGACGGCATGGACACAATGGACAGCAATACCCTGCGCCTAAGTTTGGAAGGCACAGTCGGCAAACCTTTTGCATCTGTGCTGACTTCGTTCATCAACTTCGGTAAGCAGATACCACTAACAAGCGTCGTGCGTGCCAACCCTGACACAGCACCACTACCAAACAACAAGATTGCACAACAGGTTCAGGTGTTTCAGTTCATCACTCGCACAGAAGATCGTGACGATGCACAGGCGTTCACCAAGTATGTGATGCGTATGCAACCTGAGATGCAGTCATTGTTCTGCCGTCGTGTCGCTGACTCACAGCGTGTAGGTTTGTTCACTACTGTGACTGAGTTTGCTCGTATGCTTTCCGACAACAAGATTTACTACAAAGTGTAAGGAGGTTATATGACTACAACACCCAAGCAATCTATATGGGATACGATGACATCCCAACAGCGTGTTAGTGCTGTAAACATCGACATCATGAACCACATGGACTTCTCGACTCTGTCTGGCGTTGTGATGATGGGCAATACCAATATCGTTCCTGACTTGCCAACGGCAGGCACTAACGGTGTCGATGTGTTCTATGGTGAGGAGTTTGTAACAACTCTTAGCCGTAAACAGTTACGGTTTGTTCAATGCCACGAGAGTCTGCACAAAGCCTTGCGTCATTGCTCTGACTACAAAGACATCGTGAAGAAGTATCCGCAGTTGTCCAACATTGCTATGGACTATGTGGTCAATGCGCTCATCGAGCAGACTGACCCTGACCACAAGTTCATTGAGTACACAACCAATCCAAAGCCTTTGCTTGACCCTAAGTATTTCAATCGTTCGTTTGTTGATGTGTTGCAAGACCTACTCAAGAACGGTATGGGTGAGGGTGGTGGCGGTGGCAAAGGTGCGGGGGGTGGTGAGCAAGGCACGGGTGTTGGTAACGGTGAACCGTTGGACAAGCACATGGACATGCCTGACGATGTTGATGCAAACGAACTTGACAAGCAGATTCAAGACGCACTCAATCATGGTGACATGGTGCAGAGGCGTTTGAAAGCCGGTGCTGACAAGGGTGGCAACCCCCTGTCTGGTCTTGGTGTCAAGCGTGATACGGATTGGCGTAATGCTTTGCGTGAGTTCATCGAGCAAGTGGTAGCCGGTGATGAGCACTCTCGCTTCAATCCCCCCAACCGTCGCTTCTTTGCTCTCGACATCTTGATGCCAACGCACTTTGATGTAGCCGTAGGTGAGTTGCTTATTGCCTGTGACACATCAGGTTCGATGGGTTCGGTGTACCCAACCGTGTTCGGTGAGATTGCTAACATCTGCACTCAAGCCAACCCTGAGAAAGTTCGTATCGTATGGTGGGACACATCGGTATGTGGTGAGCAGTTATTCAATCGTGGTGAGTTTGACAATATCGCAGGGCTACTCAAGCCTGTCGGTGGCGGTGGCACACACCCACAATGTGTCGCTGATCACATAGCCAAGCACGAGTACAAACCAACGGCAGTCATTTGGCTGACCGATGGCTATCTTGATGCTTGCCCCACAAGCGTTTGTGCCAACGAGTTATGGGGTGTAGTTAACAACGATCACTTTCAACCCGCGCATGGTAAGACATTGCGCATTCATGCTTAAGGAGAATTACATGGATCAATTAGATTTATTTATTGAGCAACAAGCACAGGAACACAGAAACAAAATAAAAGAAGCACTCAATCATGTAATGGCTAAACGCCAAGAAAGGAAGCCCCCAATGAGAATTAAACAACCAACAGCAATGCCACTTGTGTCTGTACGAGCAATGAAAAGCGCACTTGAAACATTGAGTGCAATCGGTTGCTCTTACAAAGTTATCGGTCCTGACTTAATTGAAGTTACGCATGACCCTGAGCACAGGCTTGACAGGCGTAAGCAAACTGTTAACCGCGCTGACTTACCGTACGCTCATGGTGATTTGAAGAGGCACTACCTACCGTACATTGAGAATCTGCAAGTGGGTCAGGTAGCACAGATACCATACAGCGAAAGCCTACCTTACACACCGTTACAAAGTAGTCTTGCAGCATTTCTGTCTAAGCAATGGGGTAATGGTTCTTACACAACCGCTACCAACAAATCAACCCAGATGTTAGAAGTTCTTCGCATTAAATAAATATAAGGAGATATACAAATGAATAGATACAACATTGATTCTTGCGCAATCCTCGTTGAGTTGAACACCTCTGTGTGGACAGCCCGTAAGTTAGACAAGTCTGTTACCGACGAGATCGTTGCCAACAAGCGTGCGGGTGCAAAGGGTGCAGCCCGTGTTAACAAACACCTACTCGCTGGGCGCAACGAGTTGGAAAACATTCAGCGCTTCGTATCCAATGTTCGTGCTTTCATGTACGAGCAGACTTTGCCTTGGTCCGACATCGGTATCCGCTTGTTACCAACAGCCAAGTTCATGGAGTTCAATGACCGCATGGGGCAGTTGGAAGAAGAGTTTGTCAAGATGGTCAACGAGTTCGTTGTTGTTTATCCATCGCTAATAACAGCACAGGCTATGGCTCTTGGCGATATGTTTGACAGGAACGAGTACCCATCGGCTAATGAGATGTCGTACAAATTTTCTTTCCGACTCAACTACATGCCTGTACCCAAAGCCGGTGACTTCCGCATTGATGTAGGCAACGAAGCACAAGCAGAACTTCAGAAGAAGGTGGCACAGATAGCAGACGAGCGTGTTGAATCAGCAATGCAGAATGCGCGTGATCGTTTGAAGGCGCACTTGGAGCGCATGATGAAGTGTCTGAAGGTGGAGGAGGTCAACGGCAAGGTTGCGAAGTCCCGCATCCACGACACCTTGGTTGAGGGTGGGTTGGAGTTGTGCGATACGCTCAAGAGTTTGAACCTTGTCAATGACCCTGTCTTGGAGAAGGCTCGTGCTGAGTTGGAGAGCTTGTTGCGCACGGTTGATGTCAAGGATTTGCGTAAGCATGATGATGCGCGGACCGAGATTCGTGTTCAGGTGGCTGATATTATGGACAAGTTTAAGTTCTAAGACAAGGAATAATTATGCGACCGCTAAAAGTATTTGCACTGCAACAATCTAGTGCTATGGACTTTGTATCAGATTGTGTGTTAGATCTGTTGAGTGACTTCCCCAAACCTACGCCCACACAGACCATCGTTGATGAGTGTGCGAAGGACAAGGTGTCCTCAGCAGCAACAACACACAAGAAACTTAACCTTATGAAAAAGCTTGGCTTTGTTGATGTACACACAGACCATAAAGATAAAGATGGGCGTAAGTGTTTTATCACCGTCAGCAAGAAAGGCTTGGAGTATCTTAATCAATGGGAAGGAGGTAAAGCATGAGCGAAAAATTATGTGAAGAAGCAAGTGGGGTAGTGCAATGGTTCGGTGTGATTAACGGGGCTTTTCCCGAGGTAGTACATATTGGTGGGTTTGATATGGGTGAAACTGTCGAGTCTTTTGACAAAGCGTGGAAAGAGCATTTAGATGATGCCCTCGACGTTTACCACATGATATTACGCGAAGATCAGATTCAATCGTTTGCTATTGACATACTTGATGCGCTGGAAGAATTAACCCAACAACGAGTACGGGGGGAAGTGTTATGAAAGTACAGATCAAAACTCTGCTAAAAGAACCGTTTGAACCTGCGCCACCGTTAGCAGTTCGTTTAGCAAACAATTTAAACTTGGCGGTACTAGATCCGATGTGGCCTGACACAGCAGTAGTGCCTAAACATATTTGTGAGCAGGCTTCTGCTGAACTCAACCGATTACAAAAAGTAAATGAGGTATTAATTGAAGCGCTAGAAAAACTAGCGAGACTTGGTAACGAACCCATGCTTGGAAACAGTATCGGAAATCGAATTGCACAAGACGCGCTAGAAAAAATAAAGGAGAAGAACATATGAGCGATCCTGTTAAAGCTGTCACAGGCAAGTGGTACGAACCAATAGATACCGAAAAGTTTTGGGGAGATCTTGCACCCGCACCATCAAAGCGTGAATGGGTTGGGCTGACGGAAGATGAGGCGATAGAACTTTTGCCTGTTGGGGATTGGGAGATTGAACCCACTTTGGATTTTGCCAAAGCCATCGAAGCCAAACTAAAGGAGAAGAACACATGAGCATCTCAGCAATGAAGCAAGCATTGGAGGCTTTGGAAAAACTCTGGGACATCATTGATGACATTGATACCTATGGCGACATGGCGAAAAGTGACGACAAGTTGTATCGGTCATTGGTTGAAC
>Ga0315903_10012129_pt1 | contig 10075 bp, 3 predicted proteins | sample LakEriMetagenome_7_FD_203524 | JGI IMG/M metagenome (GOLD analysis project Ga0315903, IMG submission 203524) | Freshwater fungal communities from buoy surface, Lake Erie, Ohio, United States - Buoy 2 MA119 | ecosystem: Environmental > Aquatic > Freshwater > Lake | place: USA: Lake Erie, Ohio... | reverse complement strand
GGATAGTTATGGGTATGGGTACTTTGATTATGAAAGAAGAGCTGTGGTTATGCTTATCGGAAACCAATTTGGTATCAATATATTCTCCTACAGAGAGCAAAGGAAAAGATTTGAGTCTTTACATGGGTACACAGCTGCTACATCATTTCTATTTGTAAATGGATATGCTTGGTCGTTTTATGGAAAACCTTATGTGCATAATAACCTAAATAGAAATAATTTCTATGAAAATCAGCAGTCCTGTAGTATAAGTAATGTATTCAACAATAATGTTCAATTAAAGAAAACATATACGGCTATTGAGTTGCTTTCTACTGAATTATGGGGTGGTATATTGGTTACTGGTCCGATAAATCAGCAATCAACTACGATTAGCAATGACGACTATACCAAATCAATACCTGGGTATGATACTAATGTAAGGGAAAACAAATACAACGCAACCATAAAAAGAGACGAAAATTCAGTTGGTGGAAAGTATTTTGGGGATTCTATGAAGGGTTTATATGGAAAAATTACTTTAACTAATGGTTCAGGTGTAAATTCAAGACTAATTTCTGTATCTTTGAAATATATTCAATCACCATTAACAAATACGTGATATGGCAATACCAGCATTATTAGGACCAGCAGTACAAGGGGCATTAGGATTAGCCCAAGGAATCATAGGAGGTATAGGTATGGCTAGACAAGCAAAACTTGAGCCTAAGTATGAGATACCAAAAGAGGTTGGCGAAGCAATTGGATTAGCTAGGGGTATGGCTGCTGAGGGTATGCCAGCGGCACAAAGGACAGCTGCTCAGCAGGATATTCAGCAAAGTGCTTTGATGGGTATGAGGGCTGCACAAGACAGAAGAGGTGGATTACAGTCTATATCTAATATACAAGCAGGAATGGACAGGTCTGCTTTGAATTTGGCTGCTCAGGATGCTTCTATGAGACAACAGAATCAGAGGTTCTTATATTCTGCTCTTATGGCTGGCGCTTCTTATGCGGACAAGGCGTTTGCTAACAGATGGCAGTCTTGGTCTAATAAAATGCAGCAGAGTAGAGCATTGTTAGGTGCTGGTATTCAGAATATTGCAGGTGCTGGAACAAGTCTTGCAACAAGGTCTATGTATGATATGATGTATGGAACTGGTGATAATAACACAAAAACGGAAACAACTAATACATTACGTATGACTGGTCCCGTTAGCACTAGAGGTATTAATCTAAATCCCGCATTAGGCATTAATGCTCCGGCTATGCCAAGCGGAAATATATATAATCAAAGAGGTTAATAATGGCAGAAGTAAGAGCAATACCATCAGCAGTAGGAGCATTTGAAGCTCAAGTCATAGATACTACAAGAGCATATAATATTTTATTGCAAAATGCTGCTGCTGAAAGAAAGCAAACGCTTGCGCTTAGAAAGGAAATAGAAGATAATCTAAATACGTCATTATCAGACAAGAGGATAATTAGACAGCAAGATGCTAGCTATATAAATGGGTTGAGAGATGATTTAAATAATTATTTTTATCAAAATAAATCTGCTATACTTGCAGGAGGGCAAGCGCTTAATGAGTTGAAAAGAAGGCAAGGATTATTAACATCTGAGATAACTCGTTCAGTATCAATAAAAGAAAATGGTGTTCAACTTCAGTCGTATGCGTTAAAAACGATGGACCCATTAAAAAAGACAGATGTTTCTGTCGGATATAAACAGGCATTGGCAGCCTACGAATTGCCAATGAATGACCAAAGGAGAATGGAGTATAGGTTTAAAAATCAAAATGGGGAAGATGTAGATGTTGACCAATTGACTATCAATGAATTAGATAGGATTGCATATTTTTCCCCTGACAAGTTAGATGCCGCTGTATCTTCTATAGAGACAAATAGATTCCAGACAGAATGGTACGATAAAAAATCAGGTAAAGATATAACAAGGGGTTTTTCATCAAAGAGTCCATTTATGATAGCCAATACTGTATTAAATACAGCTATAGAATATCCTGATATGAATAATTTTTATCTAAAAGCATCTCAGGCAGAGCAAGCTATGTTTGCTGGTACAGACCAGGATTTACAGACTAGGATGAATATTACGTTAAAGCAGATGGAACCATACTACATAAAAGCAGGAGCTGCTACTAAAGAGGGGTTTGGTTCTATTATGTCTTTATTTGAAAAGGACGGTGTTGCTGGTGTTGACCCAAATAACCCATACGAATATGCTTTGTTTCAGCAACTATACGCTAATTTGCCAAGAGATTTAGGAATGTCTTATGATTACAAAACACAGGCTAATTACAGAGCTAGGCAATCGTTACAACTTCAACAAAATAATGCTTACCTGCAAAGTAGGCTTCTTAATGAAGCAAAAAGCCTTGACGGATTATTTATTAAACATATAAAAGAAGGTAAGTTTAATGGCCAAGAAGCATCAGCTGTAGTAAACGCATTTTTAGTTGCAGAAGACGCACTAGGTGGTATTAAGCCTGGTACTGTGGTATTTGATGATAAGAATAAAACAATGACAGTTACTACTACTAAACCGCTATATAACCCAGATGGCTCATTAGTTACAAGTGAAGGAGCTGCCGCAGCATTTAAAATAAATGGAGCTAATGTAAATCCTATTCCAGGAGGTGGTTTTGCGCTTACAGAAACGAAGACTTTTTCTATAGATAAGAGCAATGATGCGTGGCAAACAAACTTAGTAAATGGTCTTAACTTGGCGCAATCAGCAATTATTAACGATAAAGTAGAAAAATCATTTGGCTCTCTTAGGACTAAGACTGGAGTAAATGTACTTGAAGAACTTCAACGATAACAATAAAAACAAATCAAAATGGCAATGTTAAAAAAGTCAACAATGACAAAAGGCAAATTAATCCCTGGTGGTGGTGAAGAAGATGGAGCAGGAAAAGAAGATAATAAACCGGGTAAAAAAGTAAAGTTTAAAACAGAGTATGGAACAATGGGCGTTACAATAACCCCAGAAGATGAAGTAGCTGTAAGACGAGACTCTAAATGGGGAATGGTATTTGGTGATAAAGCAGCTGCAATGCACGCAATGGGATTTAAAAGATATACTATGGATGATGGGACATCAGTGTTTCTTAAAAATAAACCAGGAGAACGAGATTTTGGTTATGGTAGTACAGAAGGCACTTGGGGTGAATCACAAATGGGCTATGCCGTTCCTTACGGTAAAAGTGAAGGACGAATAGTTGCAATGACAAAAGATGAATCAGGAAAATATATACCTGCTCAAGCAAATTTATCTGAAGGTGATATTGTTAGGACAGGAGAAAATATGTTTAATGAATATGTGAATAGAACTATGAGTTTTGCGAAAGGTAGAATTGAAAAATTTAAGCAATCAGGCTCATTTCGTACTAGAGGAGAGGGAGGAAAAAAGGTTGAATATAGAGGTCAAGCTCCTACCGAAAGTACGGAAACTTTTGGGGCTAAGGTGGAATCAAAAACAGGAATTAGGGGTATGTCTCCTAATTTTAATGATAAATATGAGATGGTAGAACCTCCTTCTGGTCAAAGATACGCTAGACTAAAAACGAAAAAATAGGTTTTTTCATAAATGCAAATTAAGTCCTACCGCATTATGTGTTAGGACTTTTTTGCTTATGTATTAATTAGAATTATTATATTTGGGCTATGGCAGAACAGAACCTCCCCCTAACTCCAGAAGACATTAATCAAGGAGATATAAACCAAGAATTGTATAAGCCAGATGTAAAAACAATACTTGGCTATGACAAGGATATGTTCAACTCAAAAGAGCAAACAGATGACTTGTTAAAGATAAACCCCACTTCAAGAATAGAGATATTCGACGAGTCTAATATGAATTGGATGCACAAGTCTGCAATCCAAAATATGAACTCTATTGTAGAAGTTACCCCTGAAAAGGTTTATATAGACAATGACGGGAACTTTGATTTCTCTTCAAAAAATAGCGATGCTTTAGGCATTATGATGAGCCAAGAATTTGGCGACCCTCTTATTGAGCAAAAAAGGGCAGATATGCTTAGTGGCATAAACGCTAGGAGAGACGAACAGATACAGGCGTTGAATATTGAGGCTGATGAGAAAATAGCATCAGGAGAATTAAAGCTTAAAAGAAGGGATAGGTATATAGAAAAAAGAACAAAAGAGATAGATAATCAATTTAAGCAAGAAGCTAATAATCAATATCTTGACTTATATAATGAGTCTAAAAACGGGAAGGATAAAATTCCAAGAAAAATAAGAAGAAAGTTAAGGCAATATGAAAGAGAATTTGAACTATTCCAAAAGCAGTTTATTGCAATATCAGGTGGAGATGCAGGTAAAAAAACATTAGAAAATATAATAGCTTCTAATACAGACCCTTTATATCAAACTAAATATATGGATGTAAGGGCTAGAGGCATTACCTCTATACCTCAATTCAAAAGTGAATTTGAAAATAACGGGAACGTAAAGGCAGGAGATGTATATCTCGCTTATATGACTAGTGGGCGTATGACTGATGACCCATTTTCAAAAGCATCAAGACCAGTGTATATTGAGGCTGTTGTAGATGAAAGTGGAAATAAATTCATAAGAGAAGCTAAACCTGCTTTTGTTCATCCAATAACTAAGGAAGTTATAGGAGCATACGTTCCGGCAAAAGAGGGAACAGAAGCTCTAGTAAATCCTACATATACATTCATATCTGGTCAGTCAGAGTTTATGTTAGGTATAGATGAGGATTTAAAAAATGGGGTTATTGACCTTGCTACAGCAAATCAAAGAAAAAGTAATTTCATAGAAAATAGGCCTAAAGCTGTTAAATCTAACTTAGAAGCTTATGACAGAATAATGTCAAGTGATAAGTGGAGCAATACTGTTAAAATGGCTATTGTGGCTTCTGTATTCCCTAATCAATTTGAAGAAAAGTGGAATGAATATACACAAAGTGGAGATAAGAGTATAGTTGAAAATATTTTAGGATGGGGAAGGTCAATAATAACAGCGCCATCAACTTTAACTGGTGCAATTGCTGGTGGGGCATCTACAGGTATTGACAATTTGGTGCAATGGTATATGGGTATTGATGATGTAGAATTTCCTATGGGTGCATTGCCATTAGCATTAGAAAAAAATCCTGAATTGGCTTTAGAGATGGATAGGATTGTTAAAGAGGCTGGTAGAAGAGGCTCTATGTACACAAGTAGTATTGAGGGTTTGTCTCAATTATATACAGCGGCTAGTCTTAAAATAAAAAATAAAGATATAAATGTAGCTGCTGCTCAAGGGGCTAATTTATTACCTCTGTTAAATGATATAATTATAGATGTTAACGATTCAAAATTATCAACAGAACTAGAATATAAAAACTTCATAAATGGTGCTCAAGAAATACAAAATAAAAGTGGATATGTTACAGCATTAAATCATGCCTATGAATTAAATAGCAAATTGCTAAATAACGAAGACCAAGATGTAAGAGATGCGTATAGGTTTATAAGGTTGAAACAGCAGTTTTTAAATACGGATAAATCTGCATCAGAAGTGATGGCTGGTATGTCAGAAGATGATATAAACTTTATAAACACAAGAGGTCAGGATTTAATTCAAAACAGGGTTGAGCTTTTGAATAGTACCGTAGGTATGGTTAATGAAGTAGCTGAAGCTTTTAACAAAGCGGCATCTTTACATCCAAGTGCTGAATTAAATGATTATATTAATAAAAACAAACCAAGAGTAGATAAAATATTAAATGACTATAAAGACAAAACATCGGCTGTATTTTCAAGCCCGATATTTAGTCCGGAAAACACTCAGGTATTAGACAGGGTTCAGTCATTATATGAAAGATTGGACGCTGAAACAACTGAGACGGATAGCTATATATTCCCAATGCTTTCAAGGAATAGCTACCAAATGCCTAAGAATGTAAGTGCTCTTATTGACCCTTCACAGGCTGCTGTTGTTAATTTGTTCAAAGGAGTGTCTAATATATTAAGAGGCGTAGAAACTACTATGGATGTATCGTCAGGTTCTCTTGATTTTGATTTGAATAAAACATACATATCTGCGTCTTTAAACGAATATAAAAGAAGCATAGAGACATATTTCCCAGAGACAGGCATTCCTATTGTAGATATAGCTGCGAAAGTAGGGGCTGCTTTACCACAAATGGCTGCATTTGTAGCCTCTTCTGTTTTTGGTGGTCCAGCTGGAGGAGCGGCTTATCTGACAGCTACAACTGCTGGTGATAAATTAAGGGAAGGAGCTAATGCAGGATTAGATGGTTTTGAACAAATACTATATACTGGTTTGTCAATTGGAATAGAGTATGGTTCTGAACTTATTACATCTGAAACTGGTCTTCTTGGAGTTAGAGGTGGGAAATCAGTCCTTACAAGTAATTTGCTTAAAAGGATAATGAATGTAAATACAAGGAAAGAAGCCTTAAAGGAATATGCTGGATTAATTTGGCAACGCTCTAAAGGTTTTGTAAAACAGGGTGCTTTAGAGCAATTTGAAGAAGAGGTTGCTGATAAGGCAAATTATATATTACAGAATCTATTTAATAATGTAACGGCTGCTACATTTGAGCCTTCTGTTTTAAGTCTTAAAGAGTCTTTTGAAGGAGTGCTTACTATGACTATAACCGGAGGCTTATTTAAAGCAGGTACAGGAGCATTTAACAGACAAAAGACAGAAGGAGCAGAACTTAAAAGAGAACTTAAAGAGGGTGGAATGCCTACCAAAATGGCTACACTTGTAGCTGGTATCTCTACGCCTAATGGCTTAAAAGTAGCGATAGATTTTGTAAATCAAGTAGAATCAGGGCAGATTAATACAAACGACTTAAATGTCGAAATGTATAATACGCTTAAAAATAGGCTTATACCGAATGCGATGAGATTGCAGTCGGATATATTTTCTTTGTCAAATAACATGAATATCTCTGTACAGCAAAGGTCGGTTGCTTTGTACAATATGATACAGATAACTGAAATTAATGATAAAGTTCAAAGCGGTGAGATTCTTCCTGAAAGCGTAGAAACTGTATTGAATCAATATCAAGATAACGTAAATAGGGCACTCCAAGATAGAAAATTTGCAGAAGAGCAATTCGGAATGGATGATACAGGGCTTATGCAAACTATTACAGATTACTTTGGTATATCAGATATGTCTGTAAATGAGGATGGGGTGTTAGATGGTTCTACATCTACAACTGCGCCAACTACAGAGACAGCAGCTCCTACTACAACTCAAGAAGCGCCTGTAACAACACAAGAATCCGATGGAAGTAAGCCAGCTGTAGAAACACGAATGGTAGAGGCAGAAAATGCTGCTATTGCATCAAGTTCTTCAAATACAACTGTACCTGCTAGTCCCGTTGGAACATCAACAGAGGCGATAGATAAAGCACAGCAAGAGGTTGCTACAACAGAAGCGGCTTTAACTACTCCGACAGTTACTCCTACAGTTGGTGGTGCTATTGTGGGTGCTGCTCCGATAGCTCCTACAGCACAAGCTATGCAAGAGCCTCAGTTTGAAATGATTACTAAATCAGTATTAGCAGAACGTCTTGTATCACTTGTAGCTGCGCCTATTAGAAGGTTTAAAGCAAGAGGGTATAAGGAGAAAATGATTAATAAAAATCCTGTTGCAGCTCTTTCTATGGAGATATATAATACAAGAGCTAGGCTTGACATGGCTATGGATGCGTATCAGGTAAAAGCTGCTAGTGGTACTGCCGGAAGAGAGCTTGCAGAAGTAAGGATACTCACAAAGCAACTAAATGATTTAACTACATTAAAAGACAATTACACTAAAACAATACAATATGCCACTGAAGTCGGCGAAAGGTTCGGACAAGAAGGCGGTCAGCCAAGCAATCTCGTACAATATCAAGGAGTTGAAGAAGGACAACTTGAAGAAGGGGAAAGAGCGAGGCGCGAAAGGGAAGCCGCGCAGCAGTCAGCAAATTATCGCAATAGCAATTTCGGCAGCCAAGCGCAACAAGCAACCCAAGAAATAGCTTCTATTCCTAATGCTCCTCAGATATTACAGGGGATGCAGCCTGGTCAAGAAGTTCAAGTTATGGACGAGATAGCATCTCAGGTAGCAATAGATGAGCCTGCTGCTATCAGTCAGTTTGGTTTTCCTGTGGTGGATAGAGTTAAACAGTATATGGCTGAAACAGAGTTCACTACGGATTTGCCTGTTGTAAGGGAAGCGGCTATTAGAAATGCTGAATCAAGAGTATTTCAATCAGAAGAATCTGCAAGTGTTATAGCTGACAGAGCAAATCAGTCCACTTCCAAAGCGCATAAGAAAGCTGTTACTAAGCTCATAGATAGACTTAAACAGGCTTTCCCTAGCGTGAAGGTCTTTATGGATAAGAAAGGGTTTGAAGCTGCTATGCAAGACCCTGCTGCAAGAGAGTTGATGACAAAGGGTGGTGTGGTGTATGGTAGAGTATTAAATGGTGATGTATATCTTAATCCCGACTTCTCTAACTATAATACGCCAATACATGAATTTGGGCACTTGTGGTTGAATGTGGCTGCCGTTATATCTAATGATGTGTATAACAGAGGGATTGAGCTTATTCGTGATAGTGAATACGTTACAAGGCTTGAGGAAGACCCATTGTATGATAATCTTACTAAGGAGCAATTAGAGGAGGAGGCATTGGCTACAGCGATAGGTGACAGGGGTGAGAGGTTTGTATTTGAGTCTCAGAGGGAAGGATTCAGAGGATGGATGACTCGTATGCTGCGTAAGATTGCTCAATATGCCGGGATATTTAACTTGTCTAACAGCGAGCTTCGTGCATTGGATTTAGATACTTATTTGAATATGGTGAATGCCAGCTTGCTTGCTGGTCAGCCATTGACAAGAGAGTCTATCAGAGCTAATGGATTTGAAGTAAAAGCGTGGCATGGTTCTCCATATAGATTTTCAAAGTTTTCGATGCAAAATATAGGCACAGGAGAAGGCAATCAAGCGTTTGGGTGGGGATTGTATTTTACAGATTTGGAGAGCATTGCAAGAAGTTATGCAAAAGCCCTTACAAAACAATTGCCATCATTTAATGGGAAAACGCTGAATATTCTAAAAATAGAAAAAAGGTTTGGTAAAAACAATATTAGCGGAAGAACACTTGATTTGTTGCAGAAAGCCTTAAAAAGTATTGATGGAATCGCTACAAAGGATGATTTAATAAAATATGTAAATGAAAACACTTTAGTTATAGATAAAGAAAGAAGTGAGGCTTTATCTTTAATTGAGGGTTATAATGATGGTCAAAATTTAAGGAACCTCTACAAAGTATCTATTAACAAAGGCAAAAGCCCAAGCGAATATAATTGGTTGGAATGGGATAATCCTGTAAGTAAAAATGTAAAGAATAAAATACAAAAAGCTATTACTGAACTGTCTAATAAGTATAAGGCAGCAAACGACAATTATTTAGGATATATAAGAGAATTGTCGGCAAAGTATAATAATGGAAGGTTAAGTAAATTAGCAACAAAAGAAGAGTTAGATAGGATTGAAGAGTTGAGGCAATTAAGGGATTCTGTAAGTAAAAATGAAGTACAAAATGTAGATATATCTAACGTAAATAATGGGCAGGATTTATACTATGCGTTAAAAAGTTTCTTTAAGTCTGATAATCTTGAATTAAAAAATTCATCCAGTTCTGATAAAAAAGCCTCTTTATTCTTACTTGAAAATGGAATTGATGGCATTAAATATCCTGCCGAAAGTATATCAAGAGGGGCAACAAGCGAAACAGCGAGAGGATTTAATTATGTAGTGTTTGATGAAAACGCAGTAGAAATAGAGAGCCAAAGCCAATTCATGGCTAAGATGAACGATGCTCAGGTTCAATCTCTGACTATCTTAGCTCAGGACTACTTCGATTTAGCTATAAAGAAAGGACGTGATTTAGAGGCTGCTAGAAGAGAGGCTCTGTCTGACCTTAGTGTATTTGTGATAAACAAGTACATGGGTAAGAGCAACTTCCAAGATTTGGTAAATTCTCTTGATGGTATCATAGACATTGTTTCGC